>ERZ839947.1131-NODE-1131-length-27661-cov-10.034956_pt1 | contig 27661 bp, 22 predicted proteins | sample MGYA00519908_ERZ839947 | MGnify/ENA primary metagenome ERZ839947 (study PRJEB31850, sample SAMEA3708857) | human gut metagenome | biome: human gut; feature: human-associated habitat; material: faeces | place: China | collected 2014 ... | reverse complement strand
AGCAGCTGACTTGTAATCAGCAGGTTGGGGGTTCGATTCCTCTCGCCAGCTCCATGAAATGCGGGTGTAGCTCAATGGTAGAGCCCTAGCCTTCCAAGCTAGTTACGTGGGTTCGATTCCCATCACCCGCTCCATTTTATTTTGGCCCCGTAGCTCAGCTGGATAGAGCAACGGCCTTCTAAGCCGTGTGTCGAGTGTTCGAATCACTCCGGGGTCACCATATCGAATTTTTAGCCTTCCTTTCGGGGAAGGCTTTTTTGGTGCCCAGAAGAGCCCCTTTTTAGGGGCAGCGATTTCATGTTCTTTTTCCGCCTTTTATAATGGAGTCAAATCATTTCGAAAGAAGATTCTGTTCTTGGGATTCTAGGATTCAATCAAGGCCGTTGCCGGATAAGGGGCAGCCCAGCAATAGGCGCAGATGCGGCCCAGGAATGGTAGGGGATGGAACGCTGCGCCATCGACTGCAGCGGCGCCAATCTCTATGCCCATGATCATGCTGTTGCCATCGATAAGACGGGGGACCTTTGGAATGTGGGGAACAACAATTTCAAGGTCATTCCGTTTACGGCCATCGTCGCCATCCACGCCAAGCTTGAATCGACAATCATCAAGGGTTACATTGAATTTGAAACGGCAAACCGCCTGCTTAGCATTGGCAGCGACAAGACTGAACGGACAAGAGAAAACGGTGTGACCCTAAGCGGAACGAATGAACGAGATGCCGAGGCAAAGGAAGCCCTGCAATATATTTTTGACGAAATCTGCAATCGTTGAATGGATTCCATCATAGCCATGACTGGTTAAGGTCGTGGCTATTTTTTGATATTTTTGTTGCAAAGAAGGTGAGCATTTCGTATGATAGGAACGTGATGAATACCAAGTGAAATAGGGGAGATTAAAATATGGGTAAAAATTCCAGGCACCAGACAGTGGGAAAGGGAGCGAAGGCGCTTTTTGCCTTTATGGCACTGACCTCATTTTGGGGGATGGGAAGCGCTGCGGCTGCAGCAGGAGAGCCTATTCAGGAAATTGTCATTACGGCGACGAGAACCAAAAACGACCGCAAGCTCATTCCTCAGACCGTTGATGTACTGACCCAGAAAGACTTTGCCAAATGGGGCGCCCAGACCGTGGAAGACGCCTTGAAACGGGTATCGAATCTTGACCTGACGCCGATTTCCATGCAGGGTCAGTCGTCGCAGGTGACGCACCAGGTCTCGCTGCGCGGCATGGGGAACAAGGGAACACTGATCCTCATCGATGGCCGCCGCATTGCCGGAGAAGACGCCCCGGAAACGATGAATGGCTACGAACTGCGGCGCATCAACCTCCATGATGTGGACCGTATCGAAGTGCTTCGTGGGGCAGCCTCCGCCCTTTATGGCAGTGATGCTGTAGGCGGCGTGATCCAGATTTTTATGAAAAAGCCGGAAGCAGCGTCATCCTATGCAGGCGTCACGACGGGGTCTGGCGAAACTTCCCTGTATGGCGGCTTGACGACGGATCGGCTGGGGAAACTGAGCCTTGGTATGAGCTGGGACCTCACCAAGGTCCGAAAGGATGAAAGTGATGGCTGGACCAACATGTTTGGGCCCCGGCGCCATTTGTCCCTTGAAGGAACCTATGCCATGACCGATGACGATAGGCTCCGTTTCGGGGCGTCTTTTATGCGCGAAGCCCTGCGGCAAAACGTCCAAAGCCGCGGTACCGCTTGGTATGACAATAACCGTCAGGACTATCACATGGCCTATGAAGGGACACACGAAAAAAATGAATACGATTTCAAGGTATACCATAACAGATTAGGAAAACACTCCCATTCGGGTGCAGGAGCTGAGTACAATTTTGACCGGGCCGAGTATGCGACGAGTGCCGCCGAAGGACGCGTCACGTACCGCGCCGATGAAAGCCATACCTTCACTTATGGGGCAGAATACCGTCACCTAGAGGCAGGCGGCACGCGTTATGGCGGAAGCCGTAAGGATCGTTTCCAGAGCGAGGGAAGCCTTACCAAAGGCTATAGCGAACAGGGCACGGACCAGTATGCTTTTTATGGCGCCGATGAATGGAAAATCGGGCAGCGGTTGCTTTTTGTGCCAAGTATCCGCTGGGACCACCATGAAGATTTTGGCAGTGAGTGGTCACCGCGGGCTGGATTGACCTACCTTGTGGATGACCATAACCGCTTCAAGGTCAATTACGGTTTTGCTTACCGGGCGCCGTCCCTTTTTGAGCGCTATGGCGATATGGAGGAAACACCGATACCGAATATGACGGTCATTGTCCACGGCAACGAGGACCTGCGCCCTGAAAAGACACGCACTTTTGACGCCGGTTACGAAGGAGAGTGGGGCAAAGCAAAGGGCCGCGTGACCTATTTTTATAATCGGGCGAAGGACCTTATTGTCAGCAAGGTCATAGGCAGGATCCCAGGCCGTGGGCATATGATGCTCATCAATTCCTATGCAAATGTTGACCGCGCTGCCATCCAGGGCATCGAAAGTGACTTCCATTATGACTTTGATGACCATTACGGTATCCGGGCCGCCTATACCTATATGGACGGGCGTGACGACAAAACCCATGAACCGCTTTCTGGGATGGCCCGCGCCACGGGGCGAGTTGAAGTTTCCTACACGGATGGGGCAAAAGAACCCTTTACCGTGAGCCTTGCCGCTAAATGGAACGACCGCTTCCGCATCGAAAATGCCAGGACTGGAATGGCCAGCCTTTATAGCTACAGCACGACCGATTTGTCGCTTACCAAACAACTGGGCCGCATGACGGTCTTTGCCGGCATCGATAACCTTTTTGATAAAACCTTCGATACGGACAGCAGCTTTGCCATTCCCGGACGGGTTTGGAAGGTGGGGGCGGAGTGGAAGTTTTAGTTTGGTCCGGCGCAAAGATTGTGCCGAGTCAAGGTGTTGTGAAAAAAACATAACGCCGGCCCTATACCTAAAGAAAAGAGAGAAAAGCCCCAACCCGGACAAAGATACGCGTTCGGGTTGGGGCTTCAATCTGATTTCTTCTTTCATTCGGAATCAGATGATTCAATAGGTGTTGAAATATTTTCTGCAGAACGGACTGAGCGGAGCGATGTGAAGGCAAACGACCGTAAGGCAGGGATAGTACTGGAATGAAACATGTATTTTCTTGCCTTTATATTGCCTTATAACTGCCTTCGTCGGACAAGAAACGCATCCCTGACAACACAATTGGCGCCGGCCTCACAGTTTTTAGCCTGTCGCCATCGGCGGCCTTAGCCAAGCGGAGCGCCTTAGTCAAGGAAGGCCCTTTTTCCTATGCCTTCCGCCTCAGCCAGCTGCCGAAGGCAATCGCATCAAAGCAGGCTTTTTTGCTCGACAACCAGCGCCGCAGGCTCGTCACAGCCATTCGGGCCAAAGCCTGAATAGACAGCTTGACAGCCTCTCTTTTCCCACAGCCTACGAGCCACCACTGCAATTTGCAATGGTGGCTCGTTCTGCATTTTCTTATAATCTCATTTCCCGAAGGCCATCGAAAAGAACGACGGCGTTGTCTTTCTTTAAGTTTTTCATGACATTTTCGTCTTGGCTTTCAACAAACTTTCCGTTCTTTAAGTCAAGGCGCACAATTTTACTGGGGGCACCGCCGCCGCTTCTCCGGACGATGAGGCTTATTGGATCAGTCGTAACAATAAGGGGCGATCTCATGAGTGTGAAGGTCTGTTTCACCTCAAAGGTACCGTTCCGGAAGGTCCCCCACAGGGCCGAATCACCGCCCGTGCCGCTTGTATAAGGACCGGAAACGATGGCAAGGACGTCAAGGGTCCCGTCTCCATCCAGGTCAAGGATTTCATAGGCGTATCTTGTATTTTTTCGTTCCTCTTCGCTGATGCCGTAGGTTTTCATGATGGCCCGTTCAAGGGGCGGAAACTTTTTCATGCCGCTTGTTGTGCGGCGAATGTCCTCTGGAATCCACTCACCGCCCCATAAAGGCGGCGTAATCATAGGGCTTCCCTTTTCATAGGGGGTGACTTCAAGGGCTGACAGCCCATACATCTGGTAGAGGCGAATCCGGGCATTTTCATGGGTCCATTCCGTATAGGTGGCTCCTGCCTCAGACGGAACCGATTGGACCTTTGTCGGAGTTCCATAGTACCAAGTGAGGATGGGCTCGTAGACGGCTGCACGTGGATCTTCCAGCTGGACTGTGATGCTTTGGACGCAGCCATTCCCGTCATAAAGCGTCCCTGCTTCTCTTGTTTCACCAAAGAGGTGGACAGGGTAAGTCCGACCAATCTTAAGTGCTCCATCGGCGGTGTAATTGGGCGTGCCGCCACCAAAAAAATCTGCGGCTTCTTTGTCATTTTTCCCTAACAGCGCAAGAAAGTGGGTGAGGGTCCAGCGGGTCCCCGTATGTCTTAGCGGAGTATAGAGGGCTGCATCATTTTTTTCAAGTGACGAAGGGGAGGCCTGAGCAGCTCCCATAAGCCCCATGGAAAGACAGGTGAGTAGGATATAGGCCGCGATTTTCTTTTTCATAAGATCCTCCTTGTGGAAAAATGGAAGGGAGATTCCTGCAGGAACCTATTTTTTGCGGTGTTTGATGCGTATAAACACATAGATAAGGCAGAAGACCCATACCGTATGGGTCCGCGCGTCAGAAGGAAAAAGAAAGGACGCTCCCAAAATGGCGAGCATGAGATAATCAGATAGATACATAGGCACTCCTTTTGAGGATGGTAAGGCTTGGCTTGATAGGTCCATTATAGCATGGGAAAACGTTTTATAAAAAAACTAAAATCAGATTTTTTAACTATTTTTCCTAATCATTTTGAGGATAATCGTACAATGCTAAACAGTCATCGGGATGGTGATAAAGAACAATTAAGGGAAAGAATAATAGATTTATACCCTTTCAAGAATGAACGACTTCGTGAAGAAATATGACGCATTCCTAAAAGTAGACCTCTGACTTGTAAATAATAATATATAGTAGAGATGAATAATTTGGGATTGTGTTGATGAAATAAAACTTAGTGTACTGATTTTATAATATATAGAATTGAAGAAATGTAAAATAATTGGGAGTTCACAATATTGACGTAAAATTATGTTCATGATATTCTTTATTCATGAAATATGTTTCTCAATTCCATGTGTGCTTGTGTCATTTTATCAATGAGGATGCGTGGGTCCCTATTGAATCCTGTAAATGATTGCCATATGGGATGATTGGGAAACAATAGCAGAAAAGAGTTGTAAAAGGAGGCGTTTTTATGAAAGTCAAAAAAGTCGTTACCGCAATTTTAGCCATGCTTGTTGCCGGTTCGGTCATTGCCGGCTGCGGCGGTGGCGGTGGGGACAAGAAATCCGCTGATGGTAAGCTTGATCGAAGCAAACAGTTTGTGACCGTGCTGACAGGGCCTACAAGCGGTATTTATTTCCCTATTGGCGGCGCGTTCTCTAAGGTTGTAGGGGAAATGGGCTACAAGACTTCTTCGACGGCAACAGGTGCAACGGTTGAAAACATCAATGGCATCCTTACCGGTAAAGGCGAACTTGCTATTGCTATGTCAGACTCGGTTATTCAATGCCAAGAAGCATTCGGCGCTTTTGAAGGCAAGAAAAAGGAACCGGATCTGCGCGTCATGATGGGTCTGTGGCCTAACGTTGTCCAGATTGTTACGACTGAAGACACGGGTATCAAAACTTTTGCCGATATCAAAGGCAAGAGAGTCGGTGTAGGTGCTCCTAACTCTGGCGTTGAACTCAATGCCCGTATGATTTTTGAAGCTAATGGCATGAGTTATGATGATGCTAAGGTTGACTACCTGTCCTATGGCGAAGCCATTGACCAGATTAAGAACGGTCAGTGCGACGTTGCTTTCGTAACGAGCGGACTTGGCAACGCAACCATCAAAGAACTGGGTACGATGAAAAAAATCCGCTTTATCCCTATTGACGGGAAAGCCATTGAGAACTTGACTAAGAAGTACCCGTTCTATATGCCATACAGCATTCCTAAGACTTCCTATGACACCGAAGTCGATACGCCGACGGCTGCTGTTATGAATGTCATGCTTGTTGATAAAAAGTTGTCCGATGATGTCGTTTATGACATCCTGACGGGAATCTATTCTGAAAAAGGGCTTGCTACTATTGGGGCTTCCCACGCAACGGCAAAACGTGAAATTAAACTGGATACGGGTCTCCGCGGCATCAAGGGAACTCAGCTGATTCTCCATCCGGGTGCTGAAAAATTCTGGAAGGAAAAAGGAAAGCTCTAATCTAGGATGAAAGGCAAACAAAAAATTGCCTTGTGTTTGGTCTTTCTGCCCCTTGCCATCGGACTTTTGGCCTGGTGGCATTGGGCAAGCCAAACTGTCATGAGAATCAAAAATTATGATACCCAGCACATCTATGTTGAGTTCCCTGCCAAAGTTGGGGATCGTTTATTTTTTGGTTGGATTCATTCACTCGAACATATTCACTGGCATGAGTACTTCCACATCGCTCCGGATCATTCATTGATTCTTGATACCATCTCATTTCCTGCTTTTGGGGCAGGAATCCCAGAAAATAGAGGGAAGAAAACATGGGTGGATGAGAAGGGCAACATCTTTATGGATGAAATTGACCAGCCATTTCCACGGATTGACTGGATCAACTCACATTATGCGACACGGGAGATCAAGCTCAATGATGAGCTTATCACCAGTGGCAGGCTCCTGCCGGAACATACTCGATTGATTCTTGTAATTGAAGAGAGGGGATTCTTTGATGGAAGATTTGAAGAAAGTATCCACAACCAACCCTACCTCGGCAAGTTCTTTCAGTGATACACCGCTTAATAAGGATGGTGTCATTACCGGTGATATGTCCGAAGAAATGATGGCTAAAACAACTGCCATCATTGAAAAGGTAGATAAGGAATCGGCGACCCGTAAATTTACTGGCGTCATGCAATCGTTCTTTTATGTTTTTTGTATCCTTGTTTCACTTTATCATCTGTATACGGCCATCTTCGGGCCTCCTGTGACTTTAGTGCATCGGAGTCTTCATGTGGCCATGATGACGAGCTTATGTTTTTTGATGTATCCGATGCGCAAGAAATCCAGCAGGACGAAACCGTCTATTCTCGACTGGATTTTGGCACTTGCTGCATTTGCGGTTCCAATCTATATCTATACCGATTATCTCGGTGTCGTGGAACGGGCTGGCCGAGCAAGTCAGACTGATATGATCATGGCGACGCTTCTTGTTGCCTTGGTCCTTGAAGCGACCCGCAGATGCAGTGGGAAGGCATTGCCCCTTTTGAGTATTGGCTTCATCCTATACGGAATCTATGGCCGTGAGTTCCCTGGCATGTTTATGCATCGGGGGTATGATTGGCTGAGTCTTTCGAATCACTTCTTTGCCAATACGGAAGGTATCTATGGCACGTCAGTCAACGTTTCGGCAAGCTATATCTTCCTTTTCATTCTTTTTGGCTGTGTGATGACAAAGTCCGGCATGGGTAAATTCTTCAATGATATTTCCCTTGCGCTCGCTGGTCATACAAAAGGTGGCCCGGCCAAGGTTTCTGTTGTTGCTGCTGGTCTTTTGGGTTCCATCAATGGCAGTGCCGTTGCAAATGTCGTAACGACGGGATCCTTTACCATTCCGCTTATGAAAAAGACCGGTTACAGCGCTGAGTTTTCTGGTGCTGTATCAGCCGCGGCATCCGTCGGCGGCCAGCTCCTTCCGCCAATCATGGGCGCTGCAGCCTTTATCATGGCAGAAATTTTGGGCGTCAAGTATTCGGAAATCATTGTATGGGCAGCCATTCCGGCTCTTCTTTACTACATGGGTATTTTAATTCAGGTTCAGCTTCGTGCTTCTAAAGACGGGCTTGTAGGTGTCCCTAAATCGCAGTTGCCTAAAGCCATGGAAGTACTGAAGGCACAGGGACATTTGATCATTCCCATTCTGTTTCTTTTGTATATGCTCTTTTTCTCAGGTTCTACTGTTGTTTATGCCGCCGTTTTGACGATCGGTGTTACGATTGTCGTTGCAGCTGTAAAAAAAGCAACTCGTATGAATCTCAAACAAATCGTTGATGCTTTAGCTGAAGGTGCCAAACAGACCGTCAGTGTGGCAATGGCATGTGCTTGTGTCGGTATTGTCGTTGGCGTATCTTCCAAGACCGGTTTTGGACTGACCATGGCAAATACCATCATCAGCCTGGGCCAGACGTCCATCCTTTTTACCCTCGTCTTTACCATGGTGACGTGCATGATTCTCGGTATGGGACTTCCTTCCATTCCGTCCTACATCATCACGTCCTCCATTGCAGCACCGGCACTGTTTAAGCTCGGGATTCCGAATGCGTCGGCTCATATGTTCAGCTTCTACTTTGCCATGTTTGCAAACCTCACGCCTCCTGTTGCCTTGGCCGCCTTTGCGGCAGCCGGCGTCTCGGGCGGCAATCCCATGAAGACGGGCTGGACGAGTGTACGTCTTGCTATTGCAGGCTTTATCATTCCCTATATCTTTGTGCTGTCCCCGCAGCTTATGCTCATCAATACGACCCTTGCAGAAGGGCTTCTAACGACGGCTACGGCGGCGCTTGGTGTATTTCTTCTGGCAGTTGCCTGTGAAGGTTACGTCTATGCACCGGTTGCCCTTCCGCTTCGTGTGGTGGCCCTTGCCGGGGCATTGTGTCTCATGATTCCGGGTTTCCAGACCGATATCGTCGGTGCTGCGGTGCTTGTGGGTCTGATTATGATCCAGAAAAAGAAAAAAGCCAATTTAAAACCTGCTGCGTAATAAGATTTGCTGAAAAAAGCTGCGAAGAAATGAGAGCTTCATTTCTTCGCAGCTTTTGTATTTCATTGCCGCCTCGGCAAAAATGTAATGACAGCATATTTGTCGTGCAGCGCCGTAGATCTCTGCCTTAAAACTCGGCTCATAGAGTCAATCCGCTTTTGCCAAGGCAGGGGACCAAAATCGAGAAATTTCAAAAAGTGACGAACCCTTGAATTTTCCAGTTTTAGTGGTGGATGCGAATGCGCAGCGACGTTTCCTTATGAATGGTAGTGAGGACCATTCGCCCGAGTTTTGAACGATGCTTTTGGAGCGATAGTGGAAGTCTGGGAAACATGTGTTAGGGCAATTAAGTTCCGCTCTCTCCCGTAGTGAGGTTTAAGGCGGACGTTTCGGCACCTATTTTATAGACCCCGTACTTGCGCAAAATTCCCTCCTCAAGGAAATACTCCAAGAGGAGGGAATTAGTTTTTTAAAACGACGGCGGCGTAACGGCAAAGATAACCTTGACAGTCTTATCTGAACGATTGTGCCAAACATGGGCCGCGTTGGAAGGAATTCGAAAGCTGTCACCTGGTTCCATTTTGTAGTCCTTGCCTTCCATTTCCAAAGTGACGGCACCGCCCTCCTGCATATACGCAACTTCCTCACCGATGTGGGTCTTTTCTTCATGATAAGAGCTAAATCCTGGGGGGATGATCATCATGATAAATTCAATGTTCCCATTTGTGTCAGGTGTCAGCAATTCATATTGTACATCGGGAATTGATTTAAGCCCCAAAGTCTTGCGTGTATCAGGATGAACAACGGTGTGGACTTCAGAGGGCCCGTTCTTGAAAAACTTGTATAGAGGCTCTTCAAGCACCTGGGCGATGGAACGCAGGGTATTAAGGGAAGGGTTGGTTTGTTCATTTTCAATTTGGCTTAGCATGGAGGCCGTGATGCCTGCCATTGCTGCAACTTTTCGTACGGAATATTTTTTTTGCAGCCTAATTTGTTTGATGACTTTTCCAGTGTGAAGCGCTTCCATCATCATCTTCCTTCCTACTTGGGCAATCCAATCTTTAACGCATATGATAAGTCCTCTTAGTATATCATAATTCACCTTTGCAGTGAAAAGAAATGACCTTACCTAATTAAAGGTAAGGTCATTTCATCGATTAACCAACAAGAATCATTTTAAGCACGAAGACGCAAAATAGTGCCGTCAGGGATTGCAGGACACTGATGAGCGGAATGGTCTTATAGGCAATGGATGTATCCATCTCGCTCGTTGTCGTCGTGACCCAGAAGAAGTCGTCGTTTGCATGAAAGACCATCATACCGCCAGCGGCGCAGGCGAGCATGGCTACGACTCGGCCCATGGGGGACGCAAAACCCAGTACATCGATAAGGGGAGTAATCATCGTAGCCGCTGTCACCATGGCAATGGTCGCAGAACCAACGCAGGTGCGGAAAATGAATCCTATGATGAACGGCGCAAGGATTCCAAGGGTAAGGCCAGAGAAAGAATCGGTCAGGATTTGCTGCATCGGGGATGCTTTGAGCACGCCGGAAAAAGCTCCGCCAGCACCGACGATGAGAACAATTTGGCCCGCTGTTTTGAGGGCGTCGGCGATGATCCCGTCAAATCCCCAAGCCTTATCATCTTCCGGGTAGATTTGATGGTAGCCAATTCCTGCAATGATAAGACCGCAGAGAAGTGCAACGGGTGGTGTTCCGAGAATATCAATGAAACTCATCAAAATACCTTCCCATTTTGACATAGTACCAATGGTCTTGAGCAACATGAGGAAAATCGGCAGCAGAATAGGCGTAAAGGCCATACCGGCACTGGGAAGGGTTTTCCCTTCTTCTGCGTCCACAACATCTTGAGGAAGATAATTGTATTTCTTCCCGGCAACAAGAGCCGCTGCATATCCAATCAGTGTTACAGGGATGGAAACCAATGCTCCGAACAGGATTACTTGTCCCAAATCAGCGTTCAGGATGCCTGCAACGGCAAGGGGACCCGGTGTAGGTGGGACAAACATATGAGTGGCGTGAAGCCCCATGCAAAGGGCAATGGCCATGGTTGTCATGGAAATCTTTGTATCTTTGGAGAGTCTTTTGGCAATAGGACTTAGGAGAACAAAGGCGGAATCGCAGAATACAGGGATGGAAACGAAGTAGCCCGTAATGGCAAGTCCAAGCGCTGCATGTTTTTTACCCGTAATTTTGAGGATGGTCTTAGCCATCGTTTCAGCGGCACCCGATTTTTCAAGGAGCACTCCTGTAACGGTCCCGAGCGCGATGACAAGCCCAATATCCGCTACGGTTCCGCCAAGACCGCTGGCAAAGCCCTTCAGCATTTGTTCCATATTCATGCCGGAAATAATGGCAAAGACCGCACTTGTCGCAATGAGAGCAAAGAATGGATGGAGCTTCAGCTTGATGGTACAGAACACAAGAATCAAAACGGCTGCAATAAGACCGATGATGACGAGGTTCATGATGAGATTCTCCTTTCCTTACTTGAGGTGTGTTTCAAGATAGGCCTTGCGGATTTCAGGGGGAACAAGACGTCCGCCTGTAGCCCAGCAAATTTGGGTAGCGCCAGCCAGTTTTTCCTTTGTAAGTCCCTGTTTCTTACAATAAGTTTTCGATGCTTCGTAGGAAAGGAGGTTCGTCGGTCCCACAAAGGCGGCACAGCTTGAAGGTTCGATTTCGATGTTTTCCTGCCCGTGGAGGAGACGGAGGTAATCAAAGAGACGATAATCGTCAACCGTAAAGTCACCGGAAAGAAGATTGCTCATGATGCGCGTAACAAATCCAGAAGGGGCGGCGCAGGCAAGGCCGTCTGCTTCGGTCTGTCCACTGATACCAAAGTCATGGACATTGGCTTTTTCAAAAAGCTGCGTTGCAACCCCAAGGAGCACGGAAGGACAGTTTGTAGGCTCTGTAAAGAAGCAATGAACATTGTCTTTGAAAAGACGTTTCAGACCATAAGCCACACCGCCAGGCGCTCCGCCAACACCAGCTGGAATATAGACGATGAGAGGGTGGTCTCCATCAACAGTAATGCCCGCTTCATCAAGCTGTTTTTTGAGGCGGTTGGCGGCTACTGCATAACCAAGGAATAGATTGACCGACTTCTCATCGTCAACGAAATAGCTTTTTGAATCAAGGTCGGAAAGCTTCCGTCCTTCGGCTACCGCTTTGGAATAATCATCAGCATATTCGATAACTTCTACGCCTTTGCTGCGGAGCAGGTCTTTTTTCCATTGTTTGGCATCGGCTGACATGTGAACCTTGACGGTAAAGCCAAGAGCAGCACTCATAATGCCAATGGAAAGGCCTAAGTTGCCCGTTGAGCCAACTTGTACCGTATACTGCTTAAAGAAGGTTTTGACGTCTTCATCAGCAAGACGGGCATAGGATTCATCCTTTTTCAATAGACCTGCTTCAAGGGCGAGGTCTTCGGCATGCTTTAGGACCTCATAGATACCGCCGCGGGCCTTGACCGATCCAGCAATGGCAAGGTGGCTGTCCATCTTGAGCATGAGGGTTCCCGGAATGTCAGCATGATAAGCCTCTTTTAACGCTTCCTGCATCTTGGGAATGCTGCGCAGGGGGGATTCAATCAGGCCATGCGTTTCTTTTGTTTCAGGGAAACACTTTTCAATAAAAGGCGCAAAGCGATCCAGTCTTGCCGCGGCATCGGCAATATCCTCGTCGGAAACAATAAGGTCGCAGACGCCTTTCGTTGTTTCGAAGGGTAGATAAAGCGGGTTAATGAAAACCGTTTCCTTTTTCTCAGATACTTGTTTAACCGTTTGGTCTTTTTTGATCCAATCTGCAGCGTTCATAATAACCTCCTTAATTTATACAGCAAGAAAAATCAGATAACTAATATTTAACACTGTTCAGAATATTTGTCAAGCAAAATTTAACATGTTAAAAATAAAAAATACCCATTTTATTATCCTTAAAGAACCCATTTTTCTGGGAAGATTCATCAGAAAATCTAAATCATACAAGAATATTCTGTCATCTCTTTATGTTATACTTTGAGGGAAAGGAATGCTTAGGAGGTGCCATGATGGATGCGCTAAAGAAAATGCTCGATGAATACAGGATCCCTCCTGTTATCGAGATCAAAACAAAATTTGATGAGACTCGTCTGCCTAAGGCAGAAGAGGTCCTTTTAGCGCGCCTTCAAGAGAAAAAACTCCCCATACGTCCAGGCGCTCGAATCGCTATTACAGGCGGAAGTCGCGGCATTGCGGATTATCCTGCCGTGATGAGGGCTGCGGTCCGTTATATCAAGGCATGTGGGGCTGTTCCCTTTATTGTTCCGTCTATGGGGAGCCATGGCGGGGCGACCGCGGAAGGACAGGTTGAGGTCTTAAGGCATCTTGGCATTACGGAAGAGACCGTGGGTGCCCCAATTTATTCGAGTATGGATGTCGTTGAAATCGCCCGAACGGAGCTGGGACTTCCTGTTTATTTGGATCGGATTGCGTCAGAGGCAGATGGCATCTTGCTGCTTAATCGGGTAAAGACTCATACTTCCATTTATGGTGCTTATCAGAGTGGTCTTGTCAAAATGATGGCCATAGGACTGGCTAAACATAAGGGAGCAGCGATGACCCATAGCCTTGGCACGGATTATCTGAACGATAACATGGCAAGGGTTGGGCTTCTGGCCCTCAAAACTGCTAAAGTTGTTGGCGGGATTGCAGTCATAGAAAATGGTTATGATGAACTCGCCGATGTCTATGCCCTCAGAAAAGAAGAAATCCCAACAGAAGAACCCAAAATCCTGGAACGGGCCAAGAAAATGGTCCCGCGCATTCCCTTTGACGCGATGGACGTGTTGATTTGCTGTGAGCTAGGGAAAAATATATCGGGGACCGGGATGGACCCTGCAATTGTGGGAAGACCCATCAATAATCGGCCCAATGTTGGACCTGATGTGACGGAGCTGGGTATTCTCTCCATTACGCCTCAATCCGAAGGCAATGGCAATGGAATCGGTATGGGAAACTTTATTTCCCGACGCGTTCGGGATGAACTTGATGAAGCCATGACAGTCATTAATGCCCTGACGGGAATGAAGCCCTTTACGGCCATGATCCCGCCGACGATGGAAACGGACGAACTTGTTTTTAAAGCCTGTATCAAGGCCGCAGGAAGAATTGCCCTGGAAGATCTTCGAATGGCGATTATCCGCAATACAGGGAACCTCGAACGAATCTGGGTATCAAAAGCCCTTGCAAAAGAACTTGACCCAGAGCGAGGGTCCTTGGTAGGGAATTATTTTCCTGTTCCTTTTGAAGATAATGGTGCTCTCAAACACTTTTGGAAAAACTAAGAGATTACTTTACATGAAAGTATTGGATAACAAAAAGATGGAAACAATAGTATGTGAAATGCTGTTGCTTCCATCTTTTTTGTTGTTACTTTTTTGATTCGCGTACAAATTTTTTCGGTGACATTCCAATTTTATTGGTAAAGGTTCGAATGAAATGCGGATAGCTCCTAAATCCTACCGCGGCTGCTACATCCCGTACCATCATGGTATTTTCTTTCAAGAGAACACAAGCTTTTTGCAGACGGAGCATAGTCATATAGTCGCCAATGGAAATTCCCGTATGGTCCTTGAAAATCTTGCAGAGACGGGATTTGCTGACATAAAGGTGGGCGGCGATATCGTCAAGATGGATGGACTCCAGGTAATGGGCCGAAATATAGGTGATGGTATCCATAATGGTGCGGTCGCGCGTTTCGATTTCGGTTGTTTCGTCTGTCTTGCAATCGTGCAGTTTCCTTGCCACAGCAAGCAGGAATTTTTCTAGCAAAAGGGTGCGATAGATATCTTCCCCAAATTGGGGTTGTACAGGAGCAATTAAGTCCTCCATAAGACTCGAAAATTTAATGAGGTCATGTTGAGAAAGCATGATATGGTGGGGAACATTTTCAAATAGCTTTTTTAGATTGGTTTCCGATGTTGACATTTTTTCAAGGAAACTAACAGGAAAGCGTAAAGCATAACGATCTGTATGATCCTTGACTGAACTGAATAAATAATGGATCTCAAAGGGCCGGATGATGATCAGACTGCCCGTTTCGAGGGGATAACGGGTATCTTGGACCAGAAAGCTGCCATTATGATTCAGACTGAGATAAATTTCCATTTCATCATGGAGCTGTGGAACGGAATAAACGATAGAGGATCCAAAATAGGCATAATAAGGAAGCTTACCCAAGAAAATCGCCTTCTTTAATTTGCATTTATTCTTGCCTTTAAGATGAATATTAACAAATTAAATCAATATAATCAATATAAATTGACTAGAACTTAAATATTCCCTAGGATGAAAGAGGAGATTGTGATCACAACTGCAGAAAACTGAATATTACGAGTCCTTTGAATTTTTACAGAGACATATTGAAGGAGGCGCAAATATGTCCGAGACTACACTATGCATTGTAATTGTCGCAGTTACGATGGTCTTATTCATCACGAGGGCGTTCCCTATGGCGGTCACGGCCGTCCTTTGCTCACTGGCAATGGGAATCATGCTCCCCAGTGTCAAGTTATCTGCCATCTATTCGGGATTTGGCAGTGCTCCTGTCTGTATGATTGCCGGGATGATGATTGTTGGAGACGCTATTTTTCAAACTGGCGTGGCTCAAAAGATGGGGGTTGCCATTGGAAAACTAAGGATTGTGCAGAATGAAAGGATTTTTACTGTTGTTGTGGTGACCATCTGTACCTTCATGTCTGCTTTCATGAGTGATTCTGGATGCATTGCCATGTGGATGCCCATCATAGCAGCGGTTGCGGCTGGTTCGAGAGGAAAAATCCGTTCCAAGATGGTCATTATGCCCGCCGGAATTGCCTGCATTGTTGGTGGAGCAACGACCCTTGTTGGGTCAACTTCACAGAATACAGCCAACAGTTTCCTGATGCAGACAGCAGGGTATGAGATGGGAATGGGGGTTTTTGATGTTACACGCATCATGTGGATCGTTGATATTGTCATGGTCCTTTACTTTGCAACGATTGGGTATACCATCACTAAAAAGACCCTAAAGCCAGGGTCCCCTCATTTTGATGATGGAAACCAATATGCAGCGGCACCCTGTGATGAACTCGATGGGGTAGGGATTCCTCAGGTTCCTAAGAAAAAGCAAGTTATCTCGGTCTTTACGTTGGGAATTTGCATTGTGGGATTTATCCTTTGTGGTTTCAGGCCCTTCAGTGCCTATTTGAATATTGCAAATGTTGCGCTGATCGGTGCGACGATCCTTTTTATGACCAAAACGATTTCTTTTGAGAAAACCTTGCATGAACTCAATTGGGGTGTCCTTCTGACCGTCGGCGCCATTACCACTTTGGGAACGGGATTGGAAAAGACCGGAGCAGGAGAGCTGATTGCCAGCAGCATCCTTGATTTTTTCGGAGGCGAACATGCTTCCTTGACGGTCATCCTTTGCGTGATGTTTGTCTTAGGAAGTTTCTTGACCCTGTTTATGCAGAATGTCTCGGTTTCAGCGATGCTTGCACCTATTTATATCCCTTTGGCACTGAAGATGGGACTCAGCCCTGTTCCTTTTATCATCCTCATTGCTGTGGCATCTAATATGGCCATTGCAACGCCGATTGGGACGCCTGTAAATATGCAGATTCTCCCTGCCGGATATAAATTTAGTGATTACGTTAAAATTGGGGGGCCCTTATGGCTGTTATTCATGATTGTGGTTTGCCTAACAGCGCCTTCCCTGCTATTTTAGAAAGGACCCTTGAATAAGGAGGAAAAAGAAGAATGGAACAATACGATGTCATTGTCATTGGTGCTGGTGTCGTGGGAAGCGCCATTGCAAGGGAGCTATCCCGATATGAACTAAAAACAGCCGTTCTTGAAAAGGAACTGGATGTGGCAACAGGAAACTCCAGCCGCAATACGGGCATGCTTCACGGTGGGTTTACGTATAAACTGGGAACGCTGCGGGCCCAGTGTTCCGTAGAAGGCAATCAGGAATTCGATAAAGTGGCTTCCGAACTGGGAGTGCCTTTTAAGAGAACGGGAAAATTGGTTGTTGGATTTACCGAACATGACCGCCAAAATATCCTGCGCTTTAAGGCCAACGGGGAAGCAAACGGAGTCAAAGGCATGCGTATGGTCGATGCTGACGAAATGCAACGCATTGAACCTAACGCAGGCGGCAATTTTGCTATGTATGTTCCTAGTTCCGGAATCTTGGATCCCTTCCAGTACACCATTGGACTTGCTGAAAATGCCTGCCATAATGGCGTTCATTTCTACTTTGGATCCCGCGTTACGGGCATTAAACGAATTCCCAAGGATACCACAGATATGGCCCGCCTTATCAAGCGAAATCCTTCCGTATCAGGGAAAGAAGACCTGTATGAAGTAACGACAGAACGGGCCATTTTCCTTGCAAGATGGGTCATTAACAGTGCCGGTGCCTATGCCAACAAGATTGGCGAAATGATGGGCTATCCGCATGTTCCTCAGTATGGATGCAAAGGAGAGTATTACGTCCTTGATAAAAAGGCGGGCCAGTTCCTCAAGACTCCTGTTTATCCGGCTCCAAATGATCAAGGGGGATTTGTGACGCACGCGACGCCTACGGTAGATGGCAATATTCTTGTGGGACCTGATTGGTATGATACGGAAGGCCCCGAGGATTATGCAAACCAGAAGCAGAGTTTGGATAAACTTTTTACTGATGGAAAAAAGATGTTCCCCAAGATGGCGCGCCCTTATTTCATCCGTAATTTTGTGGGAATCCGGTGGCGCAACTATAATCCGATAACAAAGGAAGCTCTGGATTTCCGGATTGATACGAATGAGGAGATTCCCCATACCATCAGCCTTGTGGGAATCGAGTCTCCTGGCGTCACAGCGGCAACGCCGCTGGCTCGCCGCGTGGCAGCCATTTTTCTTGGTACGGAAGAAAATGAAGGAAATCTCATCAAGAAGAAAGAAGCCTTCGATCCAATCCGCAAACCGATTCCGCGTTTTGCTGAAATGACTTTGGAAGAGCGGATGGAGGCCATCAAAGAAGATCCAAACTATGGACAGATCTTTTGTCGCTGTGAAAACGTGACGAAGGCCGAAATCTTGGCCGCTCTTCACAATCCTTTGGGCGTTCACACCGTGACAGGAATCAAGAACCGGACCCGTTCCATGATGGGAAGATGCCAGGGCGGTTATTGCCAGACGCGGATTACGGAACTCATCGAAAAGGAACTGGGGCTTTCTCCGGAAGATCTTCGTTACCAACGTGAAGGCGGCTGGATCTTTACAGGAACCGTTCGGAATGAAGCCGGGAAATGAGAGGGAGCAGATGGAAATGAAAGCGGAAAAAGCTAAGGTGCTGCATACGGATGTCGTCATTGTCGGCGGCGGCCCAGCTGGTCTTGCAGCGGCGGTCCAGCTGTATGATGAAGGAATCACGGATCTTTTGATCCTTGAACGGGAACATGCCTTGGGCGGCATACTCAAACAGTGTATCCATGATGGATTTGGCCTCACAAGGTTTGGAGAATCGTTAAGCGGTCCCGAATATGCAGCCCGTTTTATCAAGGAAGTGGAAAAACGAAAGATTCCTTATGTGACGGATACGACGGTCATTAATGTGACACCTGATCACGAGGTGCAGGCGGCCCATGAATCGGGCATGATCATTGCCAAAGCCAAAGCGGTTGTCCTCACTATGGGGTGCCGGGAAAGGACAAGAGGGGCCCTTGCCATTCCGGGAACCCGCCCGGCTGGTGTCATTACGGCAGGTGTGGCCCAGGCCTATATCAATCTTCAAAACCGGATGCCTGGCAAAGAAGTGGTGATCCTAGGGTCCGGGGATATTGGCCTTATCATGGCTCGCCGTCTTACCCTTGAAGGCGCGCATGTCATCGGCGTCTACGAGATCAACCCGATCCCGAGCGGCCTTCCCCGTAATATTGAGCAGTGTCTCCACGATTATGACATTCCCCTGCATTTGGGATACACCGTATCCGATATTAAGGGTACGGACCGTGTGACGAGCGTTGTCGTATCCAAAGTGGATAAAAAGCTTCAAGTGATTGAAGGAACAGAAGAGGAAATCCCTTGTGACACCCTTGTCCTTTCCGTTGGATTGATTCCGGAAAATGAACTGACCCTTGGTGCAGGCGCTGTTCTTACCCCAGCTACAAGTGGGGCCATTGTCGATGAATACTTTGAAACGACCGTACCGGGAATCTTTGCCGCAGGCAACGTCCTGCATGTTCATGACCTGGTTGATTTTGTTTCCCTGGAAGCAGAAACTATGGCACGAGGAATCAAGCGCTATCTGGAAGGAAGCCGCTATGAGGCTGTCATTGACGTCAAAACGGGCCGCAATGTGGGCCACACGGTTCCCCAAAAGCTCACGGGAAAAGAAGATGTGACCCTTTCCCTCCGTGTCCGAGCGCCCCAGAAAAATGCCAAAATCACAGTTCGGCAAGGGAATCATATCGTTGCTCAAAAGCTTGTAAAAAATGCCCTGCCGGCAAATATGATTGAACTGCCCATCAAGAGTAACCAGATTGTTGGAAAAGCGTCCTTGGAGGTGAGTGTTGATGAATAAGGAGCTAACCTGTATTGTCTGCCCCAATGGCTGTGACCTGCATATCACCTATGAAAAAAGCGCAGAAACCATTGCGGTCCTTTCCCTTGAGGGGGCGCTATGTAAGCGGGGGGAAGCCTATGCCCAGCAGGAGCTCATTGCCCCAAAACGCAGCATTGCAAGCTCCGTCCTTGTTGAAGGCGGAGAATTGCCGCTCGTGAGTGTAAGAACTAAGGGCATGATTCCTAAAGACATGATTTTCCCTGTGATGAAAGAAATCCGCAAGACCGTGGTGAAGGCCCCTGTCGAGGCCGGGAGCGTGCTCATTTCAGATGTGCTGGGGCTTGGCGTTGATGTGATTGCAACTAAGCGGGTAGACAAAAAATAAAGATAACAAAAGCCCTCTCCTACAGAAATGCAGGGGAGAGCTTTTTTAATGGAATCAGATAATCTTCGTCAAAAGGCTGCCTTCATCGTCAAATTCCATATATTCCGGCGTGTCGAGGGCTTCCAGTCCTTCATATTTGCCTTCTGCGACATCATTATAATAGGCTTCGGAAAGCATGATGGTTCCGATATGGAGACTGTTGGGAATCCGGATGACACGGGCATGGTCTTTATCAACCCCATTTAACGTGCGGATGCAGAACTGGATGCTTTCTTTATCTGTTGCCATGATGATAGGAAGCTCCGCCGAGCGAATGACCGTATTGGTAATGGTATTGGGATACATCATCTGCAGATCAATCTTATCAAAGAGCCGTTTTGAAATGCAGCTTGCCAGACCCGTCCCAAGGGCATTGCCATGGGAAGCTTCCGTTAAATCAAGAAAACATGTGCGCTGCACTTTGACGCCGCCATGGGCATAAGGCGTGGAGAAGGTTCCTGTGATGTTGGGATCAACGCCGGTGCCGCTGTAATTCTTCCCGATTTCGTCGACGATGAGTACATCGCATTCACCGACGATGAGACGGGGCATATTGCCAAAGGCTTCTCTAAGAAGACCCGGTTCCTCCGCTAGGATGTCATCCCGATGAACAGCTGCAATCTTAGCCGTTTCGTCATAAGCATTTTCAATGGTACAGACGCCCATGAGAATGGGGGCCTTATCGAGAATGACTTTGGCGTTTGCTGGAAGGTTCTTAGCAATGACCCCCATGCCGTCGCTGTGGACGCTTTCGGCACCCTCCTGTTTGCCGAGGCCAACAACCATCATCTTGCAGAACCCGCTTTCGTACTTGCCGCGGAAAGCATTGTGAGGTTTTACGCGGCAGGAGACAATGATCCCGTCAGCATGGTAGGCGATCTTGTCGAGATAGACAGGCTTTCCTAGTTCACTTGTCCCTAAAAGGACAGTCTCCATAGAGGAACGGATGGGGCAGCCCATACTTTGTTCCGTGATGTTGTAGCCTTCAAGGATCTGGCACTGTCCTTCTGCCGTTGCTCCGCCGTGGCTTCCCATGGCCGGGACAATAAAGGGATGAGCCCCCTTTTTCTTTACGAAATCAACAATGGCTTTGGTGATGACGTCGACATTGGCAATACCGCGGCTGCCTGCTGTAATGGCAATGTTCATGCCTGGTTTGATGAGGGAAGCTGTACGTTCGCCTTCCATGGCTTGCCAAACGGCAGCGGGAATATCTTCCCGTTTAATGAGTGGACGGGGAAAGCTCTGCTTTGCCCGGAACATTTTAGGGATAGGCACTCCTTCAAGCAGTTTTGAAACAACACCGCCTCTAACAATTTCCATATTCTTTCCTCCTTGTGATGCCAGTACGAAGCGTAAAGTGATCCTCTGTTATAAAATGAGTGAGTTCTTTTTCAAAATGAGCCATAAGTTCTTTCCGGGCAGGGTCGATATGCCGATGCGTTACCTTGTACGTTACACGACGCGGTGGCGGCGTGGTAAGCTCATAAAGGGAGAGTCCTAAACGGTCGAGTATCCCCATATCCTTAAGATAAAGGGCGAAAGCTTCAGGAATAATGCTCCATGTTTCCGTTCCCAACAGTCCTAACAGGGCTTGGGATGTATCAACTGTAGCAAGAGGGCTGGCTACTGAACCAAAAATCTCCTGATGCCAGGGCTCGAACGCTGGGGACCAATCTGCAAGCAGTTCTCGATGGGGAGGAAGTGTGGCAGGATCAATTGGGTGTGACTGTTTTCCAAAATCCCCCAGAAGAAGGTGTCCTTCCAAAAAAAGAGGTTCTGTAATTAGAAGCGGACTTCTCCTTTTCCTTACAACCAAAGCCACATCAAGTTGATGGGCTTCAAGGGCATCATAAAGTTTAAAGGACGGGCTTGTCGTATAAAAAAGATGAAGAGAAGATGCTCCTTCCCTGATTTGGAGCAGATTTTTGTAAAGAGGACTGAGGGTCATCGCAACGGATTCTACGCTGCCGATACGCAGCATCTGGGAGCGTCTTCCTAAATGAAAACCCGCAATGGAGTGGGAAAGGCGCATCCAATCCTCGGCAAGAGGGATAAACTCCAACCCTGCTTCAGTGAGGTGAAAATTTCGTTTTCCTCGGCTGCGGCTTACGAGGACGTCTCCCAGTTCTTCTTCTAACTGATGGAGCCGATGGCTTAACGTGGATTGGGAAATGGTGAGCTTTTCAGCAGCCGTGGAAAAACTGCTGCACTGAGCAAGTGTCAAAAAAGTACGAATCAGATCGGTATCCATTGCGCCTCCTAAAATTTGATTTATAGATAATATATCATTATATTATCTATAAATCAAATTAAAATATCGAATCATAGGACCGAATGGACGATTGCAATTGATCGAATCCTGCAATTATCCAATAGCGAGACAAAAAAATCCCGGATGCCCCTCAGTCGGGAGCATTCCGGGCTGCTTCATTATTGAAAATCTGCTTGACAGTAGACGCAGCGACCATCTTTAAATGTCATTTGAGGTACAAGAACATGATGGCCGATGAAGGTATGACCATTGCAATCTTCATAGGGGACTTGTTTTCTTTTATCTTTAAAAATTACAAGATCTGCAGGCGTACCGACCTTCAGTGTTCCTAATTCAGGATGGCCAATGAGATGCGCCGGTTTCTTTGTTGCTGTTAAGAGCACACTTTCTAAACTCATCCCGAAATCTACATATTTTGAGAGAATGCGGGGAAGGGAATGAAGGGGCTGAAGAAACCAACTGGATGCATTGTTATCGGAACTGATGATGTCAGGCACAAAACCTTCTTGGACTGCTTTTTGAGCCACGACGAGATCGAAATTGCTTCTTCCATTACAGGCATCAAAGAGGACGCCGCGCCGGCGCGCTTCCCATAAGCCTTTGAGAACATGGCCGTCTTTGTCTAGACAGGTATGTTTGCCTTTTCCGTGGAAAATATGGCAGATGACATCGCCAGGACGGAGATATGATGCAAGTTCGTCAAGGGGAATGGGAGAATCGGTGACGTGAACCACAACACGGGTACCAATGCGATCCGCAATTTCAATGGTCCTTTTTAAGGAAATACGAGCCATTTCTGCAGAGAGAATATTTTTTGACAGTCTTGTTTTCAGTCCAACAAGGTTATGGCCATACCGCTCGAATAGTGAAGTAATCTTTTCTTCATCAAAATATTTGGGGTCTAGATTCTCTGGGTACCGGTCATTGGATTGACCGCCGGAAGCAATGAGCAGACAGTTAAGAATCCGTACGTCAGACATCGATATAATGGTCTTGTAATAAAGTTCATAGCCGCCCGCACCTGTCGTGCCTGCATCCACTGCTGTTGTAATACCAGTGCAGAATGAAGTAGCGTCTGGATTCACACCATTTTCACTGCCGCCTTCATAGTAGTGGGTGTGATAATCAATGAGACCTGGTGTAATGAGACAATCTTTGGCATCGATGATATGATAGTTTTCTGATTTGTGAGGGGGTGGCGTATCCGCAATCTTTCCCCCTGTGATAGCAAGATTGGAATGAATCCAAGTGCCAGTTTCTGTATCCAAGAAAACTCCATTCTTGATGAGAAAATTCATGAGGTACATCCTTTCTAAAAGCCTTGATGGCAGGCATCAAGGCTTTTGTGAATTACTGCTTTTTGGTTTGTTCGATTGCGTCCATGAGTTGGTCAACAATGTTATTACCTACATCGCGACGGACCATCTGCTGTACGACTTTTCCTTTTTGGCGAATTTCTTCTACGACAGAGGGATCCAGGGTAATGATCTGATTTCCCGCGTCAATGCAGATTTGTTTATATTGTTTGATGCTGGCGTCTGCTTTGGCATTGCCATACGCAGTAGCGGCTGCAGCGCATTCATCGACAAGCTGACGGACATTTTCAGGCAGAGAATGATAAACATCCTTGTTCATGAAGAAGGTAATGATGTGTCCAATATGATTGGTTTCGATTACATATTTCTGCACTTCCTGAACGTTATTTCCTACAATGTTCATGTAAGGGTTTTCCTGCCCGTCAATGGTTCCTTGCTGTAGGCCCATGAATACTTCTGTAAACTGCATCGGTGTTGCTGCTGCACCTAGGGCATCCCAATAAGCAAGATGGTAAGGATTGGTCATGACGCGGATTTTTTGCCCCTTCAGATCATCTAGTTTTCTTACAATCTTGTTCGTTGTGAGTTGACGGAATCCTGCATCAGAGTAACCAAGCATTTGGATACCGCCCGCATTACAGTACTGGTTCATGATGGTGGGGAAATTGCCACTAAGGACGGCTCTCATTTGTTTTACATCATCAAATAGGTTCGGCATGTCAAAGACGGCATATTGGGGAATAAAATCAACGAGGTCTGTTGTCATTCCTGTTCCGATATCTATTGAACCACTGACCACAGCTTCCGTAAATTCAGTTGTATTGCCCAGTTGACCGCTTGGATAGATATCAACCGTGATCTTACCACCGGATTTTTGGTGAATTAAATACGCAAATTCAGAGACCATCTTATAGTTGATAGATGAGTCAGCAACAGTCATGGCAGCTCTCCAATGGTATTCAGCTGGAATTGACGCAGGATCCAAGGCTTTGATGTTTTTTCCATAAAAATCGGCATCAGCATCCAAAGCAGGTGTTGTCGTTGCTGCAACTTTTGCAGTATCTTTGGAGAGGGCACTGACAAGCCCCATGGAAATCCCTGGAACAGCGGTAATTAGACCTAGGGAAATCAGGAATGTAATGAGGAAGGGAACGACGGCACGGGCAAGTTTCAGCATAGGAATTTTTGTCATGCCGGAGGCAACAAAAAGATTGATCCCCATGGGAGGAGTAACCATACCAATAGCTAGGTTGCAGGTCATGATGATCCCAAAATGAATGGGATCAACACCTAGAGCTGTTGCGACTGGAACCATGATCGGAGTTAAAATCATGATATTTGGAATGTTGTCGATGAACATGCCGCATACAAGCATGACAAGGTTCATGATGAGAAGGACTGCATACTTATTGTCCGAAAGGGCAAGAACACCTTGGCTGATAGTCTGAGGATAACGGAGCAGTGTCAAGACTTTGGCAAAAGCCGCGGCCGCAGCGATGACAAAAAGAATATTGACGTACGTCTTGGCACCTTCCATAAAAACATGCCCAAGGTCCTTGATAGAAAGCGTGCGATAGACACAGATGCACACAAAAAGACCGTAGAAAACGCTGATTACAGCAGCTTCAGTAGGACTGCAGATGCCTGTATAAATCGTTCCCAAAATGATGACCGGCGTCATAAGGGCAAAGAAGCTGTCTTTAAAGAGCTTCCATAATCCGTCTTTGTGGAGTTCGTCATAGCTTTCCTGAAGTTTTTGTTTATCTTCACCATGCTTCTTGCAGTAAATATAGCAATAAACCATGAGGGCAAAGCCAATGAGGATGCCTGGAATGATGCCGGCGATGAAGAGTTTTGAGGGAGAACAGTTGGCGATGGAAGCGTAGACAATGTAAGAGATAGATGGTGGAATGATGACTCCAAGGCCACCGGCGACGGTTACAATTGAGGTAGCAAATATTTTGTCATATCCCATAGAAACAAGGAATGGAATTGTCATTGCACCCACTGCAGAAACAGTAGCCGGAGAAGAACCGGAAATCGCAGCGTAGAACATACAGGTAACAACAACCGCACAGGGGAACCCAGCTGTCTTATTCCCGATAAAATAACCAAAGAAATTGAAGAGTTTCTTCGAAATACCGCCTCTTGCCATAATCATACCGGAGACCATGAACATAGGTACGGCTAGAAGGGTGAAGCTGTTTAGTCCCGAAAACATGGCACGGGCAACATCACTTACACCAAAGGAAAAGGCATGATTTGCTAAATGGGGCAACATGGAGAGAAAGGAAAAAACGCCTCCAATGGGAAGTGCCGCAATGATAAGCACGAATAGAACTAGAAAGAAAATCCCGATACCCATTAATTCATCTCCTCCTTCTCATTTTCCATATCGTTACCGTTGTCTGCTTCTGTTTGCGCTTTTCCCGTAAAGAGACGATATAGAAGCTGAACGTAACGAATCATTCCAAGTGCAAGGCCTAAGGCCATGAAACGGTATAGCGAAGCGACTGGAATCCGGAGTGCAGGACTGGCCTGATGAATCAAATCAGCTTTTCCTATCAGTTCAATGGTTCCTTGAAAAAGAAACCAAATAATCCCCATCATAACAAGGGTGATGAGAATTTCAATATACTTTTGAATTGCTTCAGGGAGCAGTCTTGTAAAGGTGTCTACCTTTAGACTGACTCCTCTCCGAATGGCGCAAGGTAGGCAGAAGAATGCTGACAGTGCAAGCAGGTAGCAGCATACCTCATCTGACCAAGTCAAGGCGTGGTGGAATCCATAACGCATGACAACATTTGCAAAGGACAGTACGCACATGACAGCGAGCATGATTGCCAAAATCAGGAGCTCGAAATTTCGGTCAAGCCAGTGTAACACTTTCATGATAAAACCCCTTTCTTTACCTTTTCCTAGCGAGATGAAATGAAATAAAATAATATTCCGATAACTCTTGTGATTCATTCTACTGGCTTGACGAAATGAAATGAAGGTGATAATAATTTATTTTATAAGTAGAAAAACTACTATTAAGGAGGATCCTCCATGGATATCAAGATGCTGGATTACGTCGTCATGATTGCCAAATGTGAGAGTATTTCCAAAGCCGCTGAGAAACTTTATTTAACGCAGTCCGGTCTTAACCAGCAATTACTGAAGTTGGAACGCAATCTTGGAATCAAGCTCTTTGAGCGGGATCATCATCACTTTAGGATTACTGAGGCGGGGGAGATTTATGTGCGCAGCGCCATGGAAATCCTTCGAATCCAGCGCAATACCTTAACTCAGCTGAGTGACCTTAAAAATAATTTGCACGCAGAAATATCCATTGGCCTTACTCATGAGCACGGCATTGATCTTTTTACTGCTGTGTACCCTATTTTTCGTCATAGATACCCTTATCTTCGCTGTAAATTGGCCGAGCATATTGTTCGTGATCAATATCAGCTCATTGAAGAGGGAGAACTTGACATTGGGATTGTCTTGACCAACATTAACACGGCAAAATGTTTTCCAGATTTGGTCTTTCATGAAGTTTATCAGGAAGATTTGCTATTGGGGATTCCAATGACCCATCCTTTGGCTAAAAATGCCGTACCTATTGGAATCAACCAGCCGCTCCGAGTCACTGATATCCACCTATTTAAAGATGAGCCATTTTCTCTTATTTTTGAGGATTCTACCATGCGCAAGGAAGTTATTGATCCTATGTTTGAGGAAAACCACCTGCACCCTAGCATCATGCTTGAAACAGCAATCAATACAGCACTCACACAGATTGTGAGCAAAGGACTATCTTGCACAATCCTCCCGCATTCTCGTGTCTTATCTAGTCCATATCGCGATGATTGTGCATGGTTTTGCCTGCTGGATAATCCCGTGTGGAGTGTTTCTATCGTCCACAGGAAAGACTATAAACTCAGTAAGTCCATACAAGATCTAATCCGTTTGATGGATCAGTATGGTCAGAAATTGGAAAAGGCATTTTTAATTGAAAGTCCGGGTTATCTAAAATAACGCATAATAAAAGACCTTTCGAGAATGGCAGATCAAACTCGAAAGGTCTTTTCCATATCTTTGTGAGGGTAGATATGGGTGAGGTATTGCCTCATGTCTTAAAATAGCAGATTTTTCGGTAAAATGCAAATAATTTCAATATCATATTAAAAGAAAAATATAAAAATAAAAAGGTTCTTCACGTATTTTTGGGGGATTCCAAATCATACGTAGGTAAAGACAGGTA
>ERZ839947.1121-NODE-1121-length-27939-cov-7.482786_pt1 | contig 27939 bp, 20 predicted proteins | sample MGYA00519908_ERZ839947 | MGnify/ENA primary metagenome ERZ839947 (study PRJEB31850, sample SAMEA3708857) | human gut metagenome | biome: human gut; feature: human-associated habitat; material: faeces | place: China | collected 2014 ... | reverse complement strand
AATATCGTTTCGGAAGCTGATTTCTTGCATCTCTATAATAATGACGGGCTAGGATATGAAAAGTTACAGTCGCCCACTACTTTTTTTTGAATTATTTTTTTATTCTTGTTCCACCAGAGTTATTAATCGCTGATGCTAAGGTGATTACCACTTCAGAAACTCCTGCATTTATTGCTTCAAAAGAATTCTCCAACTTGGGAATCATACCTCCCTGAATAACGCCATCAGCTACATATTGTTCAAATTCGGCACGGGTGATTTGGGGAATCACACTGTCGTCATCATTCTCGTCACGCAACACGCCTTTCTTCTCAAAACAATATACCAATGTCACATCAAACAGGGCCGACAACGCTTTCGCCGTTTCCCCGGCAATGGTATCTGCATTCGTGTTCAGCATATTGCCGTGTCCGTCATGCGTCAATGGAGCCATTACCGGAACCACTCCCTTATGTATCAAATCAGATAACAAAGTAGCGTCCACCTTTTCCACGTCACCTACAAAACCATAGTCTACCTCTTTCACCGGGCGTTTCACCGAACGGATCACGTTCATATCCGCCCCGGTCAATCCGAGTGCATTGACTCCGCGTGCCTGCAGACCTGCCACAATATTTTTATTCACTAATCCGCCGTATACCATCGTTACGACCTTCAAAGTTTCAGCATCGGTAATCCGACGACCATTTACCATTTTGCTTTCAATACCCAGTTGTGCGGCAATCTTTGTAGCCGAACGGCCACCGCCGTGAACCAAAACTTTATGTCCAGCGATAGCGGCAAAGTCATTTAACAACTGACGAAGGGTGGCTTCCTCTTCTACGATTTTGCCACCCACCTTAATAACTGTTAGTTTTTCTCTCATTTCTTGATTTCTAATAAGTTCACCGAATGGACAATCCGGCTCCGGGACCTTGCCGGTTATTCCAAATAAGTATATCCGTAAAGCCCTGAACGATAGTTGGAAAGGAATTCTTTTCCTTCTTCCAAAGAGATCTTTCCTTCTTTCACCGACTTCGTCACCCAGGTTTCGAGTGTACGTACCAGCTTCTTCGGATTATACTGTACATAGTCCAACACCTCCGCTACCGTTTCTCCATCAATAATCTGTTCGATATTATATCCTTTCTCGTTCACCGAAACATGCACGGCATTCGTATCACCGAACAAATTATGCATATCTCCCAGAATCTCCTGATAAGCACCGACCAGGAACACAGCCACATAGTAAGGTTCCGTTTTCTTCAGTGTATGCACGGGCAGATAATGAGCCACGTTACGGGTAGAAATAAAATTAGCAATTTTACCGTCCGAGTCACAAGTAATATCCTGCAAAGTAGCCGAACGTTCCGGTTTCTCATCCAATCGCTGGATAGGCATGATCGGGAATATCTGGTCAATCGCCCAAGAGTCGGGAAGCGACTGGAAGAGCGAGAAGTTACAGAAATATTTATCGGCAAGCAACTTAGACAGTCCGCGGAATTCATCAGGCGCATGTTTCAAACCGCCGGCAATCTGATTAATCTCACGTGTAATAGACCAATACAAACGCTCGATTTGTGCACGGGTTTTCAGATCTACAATTCCATGACTGAACAAGTCCAGCGCTTCCTCCCTGATCTGCTGCGCATCATGCCACGCCTCCAACATCTTGTTCTGATTCAGCGAATCCCAGATTCCATATAACTCCTGCACCAACTCGTGCGCATCCGGAGCTATCTCTTCCTCGTCATCCCATTCGGGCAAGGTAGCGGTTTCAAGTACCTCAAAGATAAGAACAGAATGATGTGCCGTCAATGCGCGTCCACTCTCCGTTATGATATTCGGGTGTGGGATACCATTTTTATCGCTCACGTCCACCAAAGTAGAAATAGAGTCGTTTACATATTCCTGGATGGAATAATTCACGCTGCCTTCGCTATTGGACGAACGGGTTCCGTCATAATCCACTCCGAGTCCACCGCCAATATCTACAAATTCCACATTGAATCCCATCGAATGTAGCTGCACGTAGAACTGTGAAGCCTCACGCAAAGCCGTTTTAATACGACGTATCTTTGTCACCTGACTACCGATATGGAAATGAATCAGTTTCAAACAATCCTTCATCCCTTTGCTCTCCAGGAAGTCGAGCGCTTCGAGAAGTTCACTGGAAGTCAAGCCGAATTTGCTGGCATCACCTCCAGACTCTTCCCACTTTCCGCTACCGGAAGAAGCGAGTTTGATACGTATACCGATGTTAGGCTGCACATTCAGCTGTTTTGCCATCTTTGCAATCAGCTTCAGTTCGTTCATCTTCTCTACAACGAGGAAGATACGTTTACCCATTTTCTGGGCAAGCAAAGCCAGTTCGATGTAACTTTCGTCTTTATATCCGTTACAGACAATCAATGAGTCAGAATCCGTATTGACCGCAATCACTGCATGGAGTTCCGGTTTAGAACCGGCTTCCAGTCCGAGATTGAACTTCTTTCCGTGGCTGATAATCTCTTCCACCACCGGGCGCATTTGGTTGACCTTAATCGGATAAATTATAAAGTTCTCGGCTTTATAACCATACTCTTCGGCCGCTTGTTTAAAGCAGGAAGACATCTTTTCAATACGGTTGTCCAAAATATCCGGAAAACGTATCAACATGGGAGAAGCCACATCACGCAATTGCAACTCATCGACCAGTTCTTTCAGATCGACAGTCACTCCGTCTCTACGAGGTGTAACAACTACATGACCTTTGTCATTAATACCAAAGTACGAGGTACCCCAACCTGTGATGTTGTAGAGTTCCTCAGAATCTTCAATACGCCACTTTCTCATTTTCTGTTATTCAGTGTTTTTAGTAAATAATTGGACGGCAAAAATACGGATTAATCTACATGTTGGCAATTAATTAGACATTAAATCTTTCAAACGGTCCATATAACCACTATTTCCGTTACGGGCGTCATAGCGACGTGCCAGCTCTTCTGCCTGTTGATAGAAATAATTGCGAAGTTCGTTTACCTGATAAATTCCATCCGGACGATAAAGCGGGAACTCTTCCGGCAAAGACAACGAGACTTCCGGACGGGTTTCATATTTCAGAGCCTCTACCATATCACAGGAGAAACGATAACTCTTCAGCGTATTAGTACGCAAACTCCAACCGATACAGCGTTCAGCATATTCCCAAGCTCTTTCCGGCTTCGTCATCATATTATAGGCAATAAACAATCCCAGGTAGAGCAAAAGATATTCATCCTTCTCTCTTCCCACCAATGCTTCTTCGGCACGTGCACACATATCGGCGGCAATCTCCGGTTTACCTGCTTTCTGCGCATAATAAGCAAGCTTCAAATAAGCCCGCAAATTGGCTTCATAACAAGTGACCTGCTTATTAATCAACGGTTGCGCGCGGCTGTAAGCCTCATCAAACTGTCCCGTTTCCAGATAATAATCCAACATAAAGTTCAATTCACAAGCCTCACACGACTGATCGTCTATCTTCTCATTCAACATTTTATCAATGTATTCTTTCGCCTTGTCATACTGCCGCATCCAGACACATTCCACAGACCAGCGGTGATAATAACTCCGCAAAGAATATCCGTTCCGGAGGATACGGGTTTTATAATCCTCCCCAATTGCCTGTACCTGCTCCATCGGGATCTCCGGAAGATCGAACGTACAAGCCCATATCCACTTATATTTCCACAACAAGTCATCTTCCTTAATCACATCCTTGTGGTTCTCGTAATCATCCAGAATTTTAGAGAACACGGTAATCTCTTCAGCATCTGCCGAAAGAAGATTCAGTTCATAAATAAGATCCAGTCTCAACTCCGTAGCCCATTCCACATCTTCGTTCTCATCGGCGATGCGGATAGCCTCTTTCAATAGATTGGCTTTTTCGCGGGGATGCAGGTTGTTATTCTGTGTCTGCAACAGCAATTTTTGTATTTCAAGTGTGTATCTCATACTCTTTTTTTAATTCAGGAAATTTATAAAATCATTCATTTTCGAAGTCATCAGTTCACTTAGCGAATGGTTGAAAAGCTCCATTTCTTCGCTGTTCACCGGATATTTACCTTGCAGAAGCGATTGTACATACAATATATGCACCACATGCTGAAACAGTTTATTGTCTCCTTGTATTTGCAATAAGGTCTGCACCATTTCATTATCTGCATTGAAAGTGAGTGTCGGCGGAATCTGCTTTGTAGTATTCACAGCCCCCAGTACAGCCGCCAACGGATTATTAGCACTTTTAGCAGCATTCTCCTTTTCCTCCGCCACAAAAATAACCGGAATATCTACCGGAGTAAAATGCTTCAGACGACAGATACAACCAAACCGCTTCAACAACTCGTTCGCTTTCACCTCAAAAGCCTGAAACTCCTGGTTCGCCTCCACTTCACCAAACTGCTCCAGCAACCGTGAAGGAGATATTTCATCCAAAGTAAGTTCCGGATTCAGACGGACATACTTTTTCAACAAAGTTTCATCAAACGTATAAGCAGCATTCACGACCAGCCAACCTTGTGCTCCGGCTATACGCCGTACTTGCCGGAAATCCTCCAGATTCTTGGTATAACATATCACATTACTTGCCGAACGAATACTTCCAAAGCTACGCAACCCCTTATTGGTTTCAAAAGGAAGGTAATCCATAAACAAACGAAGCAATTCATTATCCTCCGAAGCAATCGCCTTGATATGAAAGTGATGAACATCCAGAATCCGGTTGAACATGGCACGGTCATTCTGCACCAATCCCCGCAAATAATCCTTGATAGCCACCCCGATCTCTTTCCGGGCATCCTTCAGTTGGTCATTACTCACCAAAGACTCCCGGGAAGCAGTAGACAGCAACCCGTCCGCATTCACCAAACAACGGATAAAGAAAGCCCAAGACGGCAACAGATTGCAATCATCCTCACTCAACAGCATACGCTTGAGATAGACCTTATGAGAGTTGCGCACTGAAAATTGTGTACGGAAAGGCAGGACATAAAGCACCCCTTCCACCTTGCCGCTTTCAGTATAGATCCGGAAAGCATCGAGAGCAGACGACTGAAACACTTTCGCCCCATAATCCAGCAACTCCTTACGAGTCGCCTTCGGGTCAAGCCATACAGGTGAAGGCGTATTTACCAACTCCTCTTCCCCCTGATAATGCAGATAGATAGGATACGGCAACACTTCTCCGTAACTCACCAGTATCTTCTTAAACGTTTCATATTCAAAAAGATGCATCCAGTCTCCTTTCGGGTGCAATACCACCTGTGAGCCGATAGGCCTTTCTTCGTCTGATAAAGTCAGCTGATACGTCCCATCCACTTTTCCACACCAGCAAACAGGCTGTCCGCCCATTGCAGAACGACTCTCTACGGTGATTTCATTGGTCACCACAAAACAAGATAACAATCCGATACCGAACCTTCCGATAAAATCGTCCGCATCGGGAGTATCCCGCTTTGAACTCTCCCCAATAACAGTCAGAAAGCGATAAACTTCCTCCTCTTTCAGTCCGATACCATTGTCCCGAAATGCCACTGTCTTGTCCTCATTCAGAAAGACATCGATGCGACCTTTATAATTCTCGTCAATATTGCGTAGTGCCGTGATGGCATCTACGCAATTCTGCAACAGTTCGCGAACAAAAGTATTCGGGTTACTATAAATATGCTCTGATAACAGGGCAATCATACCTTTAAGATTGACCTGAAACAGATTATTCCCTTCTTTTTCCATGTTCCTCTTTTACTTCCTCCTCCTTCCGGTGATTTTAAGAGCTTTCTCATTGCCATTCTCTGCAGCCTTTTCGAACCACTCCATTGCAATTTCATCGTTTTCTTCCACGCCATTTCCTGTCAGATAGGCATTTCCAAGTTCAAATTGTGCTTTATCGTTGTTTTTCTCGGCAGCTTTCAGCAACCATTGCACTGCAGCTTCCGGATCAGGGTTACAACCTTCGCCATACATCATCATCTTACCCAGATAATAAATTGCAGCGACATTCTCATTCCCCGCCGCATCCGTGAACCAGCGATAGGCCTCGGCATAATTCTGTTTCACACCTACTCCGTTATAATAGCAAAGTCCGGTACGATACATACTTGTCGTATTTCCATTATCCGCAGCCAGTGTATAATATTTAAAGGCTTCCGTTTCATTCTCTTCCACTCCGATACCCATTTCATAACAGATACCCAGTCCTTCACTATACCATTCATATTCGGCAGCTTTCTTGAAATAAGCAAAAGCCTTTTCCGACTCATTCAGGCTATCATAGTCATACAGATAATACTCACCCACACGCAGCATAGCCATCGGAATCTCATTAGCCACTGCCTTTTCATACCATTCCACTGCCGTTTTATTATCTTCCAGACAGGGACCGCAACCAAAGAAATAATAATCTCCCATCTTAAACTGAGCATAGCCATAATCCTGTTCGGCAGCCTTCATCATATATTCCACTGCCTTCTGTGGATTCTCTTCCACGCCATTACCATTCTCATAAGCCATCCCCAGTTCCGTCAGACAACGGGCTTCATTCTTTTCCGCCCCTTTACTAAACCATTCGAGTGCCTTATCCCAGTTTTCTTCCGTTCCGATACCTTCTCTATAGCAACGTCCCAAAGCAAAGATCGCATCATTATCGTCCGCTTCAGCTGCCTTTGTATACCAGGCAAAAGCCTCTTCCGGTTTCACTTCACCAAGAACACCCTTTTCCATATAAAGACCTACACGGAACATCGCATAAGGATAACCCTGTTCGGCAGCCTTGCTAATCAGTTCAAATGACTTTTCATAGTTCTTCTCCACTCCATCGCCATTCTCATATAAGAATGCCAGTTCCACAAGGGCAAAGCAAGCACCCAGTTCGGCCGCTTTTTCATAATATTCCCTTGATTTTACAGGGTCCTTCACACCGCTATATCCATTAGCCAGATAAAGAGCTACACGGCAATACCCATCGGCATTATTCAGTGAAGCCGCTTTTTCATAAAACTCTAAAGCCTTCACATAATCCGGTTCTTCAGACAAGAAGCCACGTTCATACATCCAGCCCAAACGATAAGCTGCACTTCCCGAACCCAACTCAATGGCTTTCTCCAACAACTCTTTCGCGCGATTCATGTCTTCCGGCACCAAATCACCGTTGAAATAAATATTGGCCAGTCCTTCGATACCTTGTATATAATCATCCTCCACGCAACGGTTCAGACACATCAGTCCACGTTCCACGTTCTTATATTCATCATTATACAAGTAGATCAATGCCAGTTCATACGCACTGTAGGGTTCACAATAAAGCATGCCCTTTTCCAGCCATTCAATCGCCTTAGGCATATCCAGCCATTCCTCCTCCTGATAGTTATATCCCAGGAAATTGGCGGCAGACCACACACCGGCATGCCAGGCCTTTTCCCAAAGTTCAAAGCTCAGTTCTTTCGGTTTATTCAGTTCCGGGTAACGGAAATAAAGCGTAGCCAGATTTTTAAGACTATAAAGATTGGGAACTATTTCCAAGGCTTTTTCGTAGTAAGCAGCTTCCTCTGCCACGTTACCTTCCGCTCTGTCGAGCGCATCTCCTAACGATGCATATACATGAGCACGCAAACGTTCACCTTCAGGCAGTTCGGCAAGTAGTTCATTCCGTATCTGTAATGCCTTTGCTTTATCCCCTGTAAATTCTTCGGCAAAAGCACGATAATGCTTTCCCCATAAAATAGCTTCGGGAGAAGTGAGAGCAGCAAAACGCCGTTCACCCTCTTCTTTATCTTGTTCACAATAGAATCCCATGTATCGCCAATAGGCAACAGTTGCTTCTGCTTCAGCCCAACCCATATCGGCCGCCTTCTCGTAGTATGGAAGCAAATAACTCATATCCCGCTTTCCATAACGGGCTTCGGAATATTGTGCCCCCTTCTGCGCCCATCCCGCACCGCTAAATTCTGCCACACGGTCGCATACCTGCATCACCTTTTCCCACCAGAATTCATATTCTTCCGCGTTGAGATCCACTTCTACGTTACAGTCAAAAGCACTGAATATCAGTTCAAAAAAATCTTCTGTTAATTTCTCGTCTTCTTTTGTGTCCAAAGCATATTCACATACAGCCAATGCTTCCCACCAGTTTTCCGCACTTAATAATGAAGCCGGTGTATACTGCGGAAACCATTCCCTTGCAGGCTGTCCGGATGCTTTAATTTTAGCGGATAACTCCCCAAATTTCTCTTTTAAAGTTTTCATGATATAGAACTTTACCTTAATTTTGTGTTACTAGTCAATAAAAAATCTCATAACGAGTGCAAGGTACAAATATTGACCGAATGAACAAACAAGAGTCTCAAAAAAAACGAAGTTCCAACAAAAAGAGAACATTACAACTGCCTGATTTCTAAATACAGTAAAATTCCTCCCGACAATAATCCATTATCAGGCACAAATTACACACATCCCACAGCTTCCCAAATGACGATTACACAAAATATAACGACTGTTACTTCTACAATCCCAAAAGTTGTCGCAAACATTGCACCGATGTTTCAATCTGCCAACGGTCTTCCAATTCGTCTGCATTAAAGATATATTGTGCCTGATGATAAAAAGGAGCACGCTTCTCGAGTGCCTGAATAATGAACGCTTTCAGTTCTTCATCCTCTTTACCCTGAAGAATAGGACGTTGTTGTTTAGCCACACGCAAGCGCCTGAACAACACATCCGGATGCACCTCCAGAAAAACAGTCTTTCCGGTCCGGTTCATAAAATCCATATTATCATAAAAACAAGGCGCTCCACCTCCCGTCGAAATTACCACATTCTCAAACTCGGCTACTTCATGGAGCATATTTCTCTCCAGCTCCCTGAATCCTGTTTCGCCTCGTTCAATGAATAATTCTCCAACGGTTTTGTGAAAACGCTCTTCAATATACCAGTCCAGGTCAATGAACGGTATATCCATATATCGGGCAAAAGCCTTACCCAACGTCGTTTTTCCGGCACCCATATAGCCGGTAAGGAAGATACGAACCATAAATGATTAATTTTGCTCACAAAATTAATCATTTAATGAAGAATGAAGAATGAAGAATAAAGAATTTTAGCCATTATGCCACCCAATTCTTCATTATTCATTCTTCATTCCCGATTTATTTAAAGATTCTCACCCGTTCTTCAAGCGGCTGGAATTCTTTTTCACCCGGTTTGCCGAGAGGAAGTCCGAACGGCATTTCCGCAATCAGATGCCAATGTTCCGGCAAATCCCATGCACGGCGCACTTCTTCATCAATCAACGGGTTATAGTGTTGTAGCGATGCTCCGAAACCTACATCTTCGAGCATTACCCAGATAGCTAACTGGTGCATGGCAGAAGTCTGCAATGACCATCCCGGGAAATTCTCCTGATAAGCCGGAAAAGCCTCCTGGAGCCCTTTCACAACCTTCTGATCCTCAAAAAACAATACAGTGCCATACCCACAGGCAAACGAATGATCTATCTTCTCCTCTGTCTTGACAAACGCTTCAGCCGGTACAATCTTCTTTAATGCGTCCTTCACAATCTGCCACAATTTCTTATGCGATTCTCCCAATAGAAGCACCACACGGGTAGATTGCGAATTGAATGCCGACGGTACGTGGCGCACGGTCATATTAACGATACATTCGATCTCCTGATCGGATATAGGTGACTGATTAGTAATTGAATAGTAAGTTCGACGTTGTTTCAAAGCTTCACTAAAAGATCTTTCCATCATAGTTCCTTTCTTATTTTATATTCTTAAAACTCTCTTTTTTTTATAACAAGTAGTCCCCCTAACTTGTTCAGTTAGAGAATATATTTGTACCTTCGCAGCGTCAATTCATTGACTATCTAAAATTATCGTCAGAAAAAATGGCTAAACAGAAATTTTATGTAGTATGGGAAGGTGTCACCCCCGGAGTTTATACTTCCTGGACAGACTGCCAACTTCAAATCAAAGGATATGAAGCTGCCAAATACAAATCATTTGATACGCGCGAAGAAGCGGAACGCGCGTTGACAATGTCTCCCTATGCTTATATCGGCAAGAATGCAAAGGCTAAATCAGGAGGTCCTAAACCTTCTTCGGATACTTTACCTTCTTGTGTGATCGATAATAGCCTGGCTGTCGATGCAGCCTGTAGCGGTAATCCGGGACCGATGGAATATCGCGGCGTACACATTGCCAGCCGTCAGGAGATTTTTCATTTCGGCCCGATGAAAGGCACGAATAATATTGGTGAGTTTCTAGCCATCGTACACGGCTTGGCGTTACTGAAAAAGAAAGGTTTCGATATGCCCATTTACAGTGACAGCGCGAATGCCATCAGCTGGGTGCGACAGAAGAAGTGCAAGACCAAACTCCCCCGAACCCCGGAAACAGAAGAACTCTTTCTGTTGATTGAACGGGCAGAAAAATGGTTGCAGGGAAACACCTATACCACCCGTATCCTGAAATGGGAAACCAAAGAATGGGGAGAAATTCCGGCCGACTTCGGCAGAAAATAAAAGAACATAAATTTCAATATAAGATAAAGATGAAAACATTGACTTCAAACAAAGCTTTCTGGCTGTTACTAGTCATTTGCGTAGTTACTATCCTGCCTTACCTAGGTTTATCGGAGTACCACACCAAAGGGGAGCCTCGCGAATCTATCGTTTCCTACTCCATGCTGGATAGCGGAAACTGGATTTTACCCAGAAACAACGGAGGAGAAATGGCTTACAAACCGCCTTTCTTCCACTGGAGCATTGCTGCTGTTTCGGCAGCAGTGAATGGAGGGCAAGTCACAGAAATGACCTCCCGCTTGCCGTCTGCCATCGCCTTGATTGCCATGACTCTCTGCGGCTTTCTATTCTTTGCCAAAAGAAAAGGAGTGGAACTGGCGCTGTTAGCCGCCTTTATCACCCTGACTAATTTTGAGCTGCACCGGGCCGGAGCAAACTGCCGGGTGGATATGGTATTGACAGCGCTCACCGTTGGCGCTCTGTATTGTTTCTACAAATGGTATGAGAAGGGGCTCAAAGGTATTCCCTGGCTGGCCATTCTCCTGATGAGCTGCGGCACACTGACCAAAGGACCGGTAGGTACTATCATTCCATGTTTAGTGGTAGGCATCTTCTTGTTACTCCGGGGTGTCAATTTCTTCAAAGCATTCCTGTTACTTTCCGCCTGGGCCATTCTTTCACTCATCCTGCCTTTCTGCTGGTATGTCGCTGCTTACCAACAAGGTGGAGAAGAGTTCCTGGCATTAGTTATGGAAGAAAACCTCGGCCGTATGACTAATACCATGAGTTACGATTCATGCGTGAACCCCTGGCATTATAATTTTGTGACCCTGTTCGCCGGATACGTTCCCTGGACACTGTTAGTCGTGCTCTCCCTGTTCAGCCTGACATACCATAAATTCAGCATCCAACCGGCAGCCTGGTGGAAACGTTTCACCACATGGATAAAGAATATGGACCCAGTGGATTTATTCTCTTTCACCAGTATCGTTGTAATCTTCGTCTTCTATTGTATTCCGCAGAGTAAACGTAGTGTATACCTGATGCCGATCTATCCTTTCATTGCTTATTTCCTAGCCAAATATCTATTCTATCTGGTTAAGAAGCAATCCAAAGTCATCAAAGTATACGGAAGTATTCTTGCAGTAATCAGCCTGTTACTGTTCACCTGCTTCATCGTTTTAAAATGCGGACTCATCCCTGAAACTATTTTCCAGGGTCGCCACGCACCGGACAATATTAATTTCATGCGTGCGATACAGAATATCAGCGGAGCAGGAGCCTTGTTCCTGATTGCTATTCCTACCATTCTCGGTATCTACTGGTGGTTCTATCAACGGAAAAATGCATTGAACAACCGTTTCCTATACGCTCTCGTTGTGCTTACAATGGGATTATACCTTGCATTGGACGGTGCTTATCAACCGGCAGCATTAAATTCGAAGTCGGTCAAATTCATCGCTACAGAAATAGAAAAGGTTGCGCCGGAAAGCGAAGGAACGATGTACGAATTCATTGAAGAAAGTCTGCATGCAGCAGGTGACCCCGTACATTATTTCGAACTCAATTTCTATCTACACAATCGTCTCGACAACTTCTATGAGAAACGTCCTTCGGAAGGTTTCTTGTTAATCGGCACGAATGATGCAGAGAAATATCTTCCCGAATTCGAGAAAGAAGGGTATCAGTTTGAGGAGGTATATGAATCCCCCAAACGAGTACTCCGGCAAATAGCCAAGGTATACAAGTTCGTTAAAAAACAACAGCCTGAAAATACCGAAACGACTCCTATTGTTGAGTAAAAGGTATAGAATTAAGCGTTTTTCCATGCTTCACAAGGAACTCCGCCGATTGGAGCATGGAAAAACTATATTCTTTCAAAGGCAAAAAGCTATCATCCATCGGAACAGCATTCAATTTGCCGTTACCGATATGATAAGTAAGTTCCTGCTGAGTCTCGTAATTATAAAGATAGAGTAACGTATCATTGCGTCCCACCACCATATTGTCAGCAGTATAGAACATACAGGGACGTTCTTCCTTCAGCAAGTCTACCCCAAAATTATTCTGTAAATAATCAATATTCAACAACCCTAATATCGTTGGCTGTATATCTACCTGACCGCCAAATGCAGTTTTCTCTTCCGGCTGAATACGGCTGGAGTAAATCATCAGTGGAATATGATTATAAGATTCCGGTAGTTCACATTCGGCGTCTCCCACCAGTTTGCCATGATCCCCTTCCAATACGAATATCGTATTATCAAACCAGGGTTGCTTACGCGCCTCTTCAAAGAACTGACGCAAAGCCCAATCCGCATACTCAACAATCTGCGTCTCCGGTTCACTTGTTTTCGGATGGAAGAAAGGAGGTATCACATACGGCGGATGATTACTGATGGACAGTAAAGTAGCAAAAAACGGTTGTCCGGTGGCAGCCCGCTGATTCAATACCGGAATTGCGTAGTCATACAAGAAATCATCCTGCACTCCAAAGCTATTCACAACCTTATCAGCCGGATAGTCTTCTTGCGAAAACACTTCATCATAGCCGTTCGTCCGGAAGAAAGCGTTCATATTATCATACTGCCCTTCATGCGTCATAAAGAAAAGGTTGTAATAACCGTTTTCTTTCAGTACGGTAGGCAGTCCCGAATAGCGGGGAATGACAGAGCCTTTCATCAGGTTCCGTTTCATCATAGCCGGAAAAGAATACAAGGTGGCATACAAACCATGATTCGTATGGATTCCTGCCGAATAGAAATTGCGGAAACTGATCGAACGGGTATACAGGCTATCCAGGAAAGGAGTCAAAGTCTCCGATTGCCCGAAATGCTTCATAAACTTGCTGGACATAGACTCCATCATAATCAATACAACATTAGGACGGCGTTGTTGCACGCTATCCATTTTCGAAGTATGTCTGTAAACAGCCAATGGGGAAACATTCGGTTCTCCCGGCCGGTTGAGCAGAGCTTGCGCCTTGGTAATGGCTTCCTGCTCATCCATCAGATGCAAGTATTTATTTTCAGGTCTCCTGTCATCCATCACGCTCGTCAGCAGATTAAAAGTAGGGCTTACTCCCAGTTGATTGAGAAAAGCATCCTGACAGAAATATGCCGCACTCACTTTGATCGGATTATAACCTGTACGTCCCCGGATTCCAAAGATACAAAGTCCGATTAAACAAGCGCCGATCAGAACCGCTCCTCCTCGCTTCCAATAAGGAAACGGAGTGGAAATAGTGAGGCTACGATGATGGAAATAACGCGCCAGATAGATAAGCCAGACTACGAATCCGGCCAGAAAGAGAAGGAATAATCCGATGGACAGATAATAGGCACTTTCACCCAATATCATTCCGGCAGTAGTTCCTGCATAACCGAACCATTCGAATATGGAAGAGTTGATATGTTTAAAGAAATAGGCAAAATAAGGAATGTCCGATGCACTGATTAAATAAACCAATCCATAAAAGACACTAAAAAAGATCGTAAAGAAACGGAACAACGCTTTCCCATAATAGTTGCAGACTCCACACACCACCGCAACTACCAGAGGCAACAGAAGTATGTAACAACCTATCACATTGTCAAACCAGACCCCATGTACAAAAGCAAGCATCGAAAGTGTCTTATCCGACAAGGCTTCAGAGGTCAACTGATGATAAGATGAGATAAAAAGTACCAGGCGAAACAGTCCTGCGATCAGCAAAGCCGAAACATGTATGGTAAGTATATATACAACAAGATTTAGAAAACGTTTCATAATAGCCTTTTCTTTTTATGAATTAAATGAAAGGGGTTGAATAGTGTTATTTCCTCCCTTTATAGATATAAACGAAATGAAGAATCAGGAAATTGATAGGCACCACGATAATCATTACCAGTATCGGTGCAAGCAGCTCACCCGCCCCTATCCAGAGGAAGAGATTCAGCAAACCAATCTCAAGCAGGTAATTAATCAGATGACTAAAACCAAAGCCGATCGCATTATGCGAGGATGGTTTGGAACGAAAGGTGAAGAAAGTAGTCAGGAAGTAATTGCAGACAAATCCTACAGCGTAACCAGCCGTAAAGGAGATATTGGCATTCGCAACCAACAAGACCAGGCAGTATACGCCGTAATGAATGGCTGAAGATATAGTGCCGACAACTCCAAAACGAACAAACTGCCAGAACTTATCCCGCCAATCCGGGTGCTTCTCAAGTATAGCCTTACTTATTCCGATCATCGTACAACACTTCTTCCACATTATAGAGCGGACGACGTTTTACCTCTTTATAAATCTTGCCAATATACAGTCCGACAGCTCCTATGGATAATAAAACAACCCCGCCAACAAACCAGATAGACAACATCAAAGAAGCCCAGCCATGTTCCGCAGTACCCGAAATCAATGCGTAAAGAACATAGATTCCAATCAAAATACTAATAAAAACAAAGATACCTCCCAGATAAACAATTCCGTAAATGGGCTTTACCGAGAAAGAGGTTATCCCGTCCAAAGCCAGACTGAACATCTTTTTCACTGTATATTTGGAAGTTCCGGCTGTCCGCTCCCGGATCACATCATCTACCGTAGTAGAAGGGAAACCCAGCAACGGAATAATACCACGCAGATAAACATTGCGTTCCTGATAATGAGACAACTGTTCCAGCACTCTCCGGCTTAGAAAACGAAAATCCGCATGATTGTAGATAGTCTCTACTCCCATCCGGTGCTGTAGTTTATAAAAAGCAGTTGCGGAAAGACGTTTCAGCATCGGGTCTGCCTGACGGGATACTTTCACCCCGTATACTACATCATATCCTTCCGTATAGGCATCGATCATCTCCTCAATCGCATTCAGATCATCCTGCAAATCGGCATCAATGGTAATAACGGCATCACTCCAGTCTTTAGCGGTCATCATACCGGCCATGATTGCATACTGATGTCCTACGTTCCGTGCCAGATTCATTCCTTTTATATAAGGATTCGTCCCGTGCAGTTTCTTAATGATGCTCCATGTACGATCTTTACTGCCATCATTCACAAAGAGCACAAAGCTGTCGGCACTGATTTTTTCTTTCGCCACCAGCTCATCAAACAAGGCTGTCAAACGGGCGGCCGAATCTTCCAACACTTCCTCCTCATTATAGCAGGGGGATACAATAGCCAATTTTATCATTTTTCGTCCGGTTTATTTAGTTCAGCCAGTTTTATCTGTGCAAATTCCGAGTAAGTCATAAAAGCATATCCCTTTTCTTTCAGTTTGCGGATAAGCATATCCAGACGTTCCTCCATTCCTTTACCGGAATGATTGCGGATAATAAAAGGCATCTTAAATTCAGGATGTTCACCCAACGGGTAGAATTCCCACGGATGGAAATAAGTCACAAAATATCCGTCATGCTTCAATACCCGGTTTACCAGGAATTTGTACAGCCACATCGGCAGATTATGACAAGACAACCAAAATAGCGGGAAGCGAATCCACGGAGTTACAGAAGCCGGGATTTGAAGTAACTTACCTGTCATAAAGCAGGTACGCGGCTCCGACAAATGCATATATCTTCCGGGGATAAATGCGGGATTCAACGAGGAGTTATATACATACCCCATCCGTTCAAGTTCCGTATCTGATACGGGAAACATACGCGGCTGGCGATAACCTTGTATCGTCCTGCCTGTAAGGCGTTCCAGAATTTCTTTAGAACGACTGACATCCGAAGCCTGTGGCTGCCAATGGTCACATCCATGCGCAGCAACTTCATGCCCTTCGTCCATAATGCGCCGCATCACTTCCGGTGCATTTTCTGCAAAATTGCTTGTACAAAAGAAGGTAGCTTTCACCCCGTTGTTTTTCAGGCAGTCCAGTATCCGGTTCGTACCATAGACTGATACTTTCATTGCTTCATCCAGCGGAAAGTCTACACCATGCTCACGAGGTACATCAAATTCTTCTGTATCAAAACTTAATAATATCATTGCAATATCAAGAATTACAACTGCTGCATATCATGCAGACGTTTATAGTAACCGTTTAACTCAATGAGTTCTTCATGCTTACCACGTTCCACAATCTCACCCTCATACAGTACACAGATTTCATCTGCATTCTTAATCGTAGAAAGACGGTGGGCAATAGCAATCGTCGTACGTGTTTTCATCAAACGTTCCAACGCTTCCTGCACAAGACGTTCTGATTCGGTATCCAAAGCAGAAGTAGCCTCATCAAGAATCAGAATCGGAGGATTCTTCAGAATAGCACGGGCGATACTGATACGCTGGCGCTGACCACCAGACAATTTTCCACCACGGTCGCCGATATTCATATTATATCCTTCCGGTTTCTCCATAATGAAATCATGCGCATTGGCAATCTTCGCCGCCTCTATAACTTGTTCCATTGTCGCATTCTCCACACCAAAAGCAATGTTATTGAAGAATGTATCATTAAACAGAATAGCCTCCTGGTTTACATTACCAATCAAACTACGCAAATCCGCAATACGTACATCACGAATACTTGTTCCGTCAATGGTAATATCACCTTCCTGTACATCGTGATAACGCGGCAACAAATCGACTAATGTAGATTTACCGGATCCCGATTGTCCAACCAGTGCGATCGTCTGCCCTTTGGGAACTGTCAGATTTACATGCTTCAACACCTCTCTCTTACCATCATAGCTGAAAGAAATATCTTTAAATTCTATTTTATCAAACAAACCCGTCAGTGATTTCGGATTCGATACTTCCTTAATCTTATTCTCTGCTTTCAGGATTTTATCAACACGTTCCATGGAAGCCAAACCTTTCGGAATATTGTATCCTGCTTTTGCAAAGTCTTTCAACGGATTGATTACGCTATACAAGATAACCATATAGAAGATAAATGTAGGAGCATCGATGGTTGCATTCTGTCCTAAAATCAATGTACCTCCAAACCATAATACAGCTACAATCAGGATTGTTCCTAAGAACTCACTCATCGGATGTGCTAATGCCTGACGAATAGCAACTTTATTGGTAGCATCACGCAATTCATTGCTACATTTGGTAAAGCGGCTAATCATTTTATCTTCCGCAATAAAAGCTTTGATAATACGCAAACCTCCTAAGGTTTCTTCCAATTGTGACATTGTATCACTCCATTTTGACTGTGCCTCCAATGACTGGCGCTTCAGTTTTCTTCCAACCACTCCCATCAGCCAGCCCATCCCCGGCAATACAACGATAGTAAAGAGTGTCAACTGCCAACTGGTAACAATCAAAGTGATGAAATAAAGAAGAATCAGAATCGGACTCTTCATCAACATGTCCAATGAACTGGTAATGGAATTTTCAACTTCTCCCACGTCACCACTCATACGTGCTATGATATCTCCCTTTCTTTCTTCAGAGAAAAAAGACATTGGTAAACGCATCACCTTTGCATACACCATAATACGAATATCACGTACTACTCCTGTTCGCAACGGAATCATGACAGCCGAAGAAGCAAAGTAACAACCGGTTTTAAACAACGTCATTATCATCAGGAACAACCCCAAAAAGATAAGGGCCATAGTAGGGCCATTATCCATAATCATCTGATTGACATAATAATAAAAGTTATTCTTAGCAACATCTGTCAAATCGCCACTACCCCATTCCATAAAATGGTATACCTTATCCGCTCCTTCTGTTTTAAAGAGAATGCTCAAAATAGGAATCAAGAAAGTAAAAGAAAAGACATTGAATACTGCAGACAAAATATTCAGCACAATAGCCCAGCCGATATACTTCTTATAAGGCGACACAAAGCGTCGCATTAGTTGTAGAAATTCCTTCATTATTTACCATTAAAAAAGTTAAGACCGCAAAGATACAATAAAACCGATTAACAGACAGTAGTTTCAGCTAATTATTAACGCGATTTATCGAAAAGCACTCTTCAATAAATGAAAAATGACTTAATAATTCTCTTTCAGCCAAATTCCCAAAAAACGATCATATATCTGACAGATTCCCATTTCCTGAGTCACGAAATCCTTTTCCAGTAACCCTTTTAGTGCTGCTTGGACTGAACTAGCAGAAGCCAGTCTGTATTTTCTAATGAAAGCACCGGAAGTGACAGCTTTAGCCTTTCCCTCTTTAGTGATAGCAATCAGCAACTCCTTTTGTTTTTCCGGCAAACGAAAAAGAATCTCCGAATAAGTATATCTGAATGAATCAATAATCTGCCGAATAGCGCCTGGCACCATTTCAACTCTACAGACTCCCTGTTCCGGAGTCATGTCATAAAGCGTATTCAACACTTTTTGTATATACCATGTGATTCCCTCAAACTGTTGATAAATCGCAATAATAGCGTTTTCTTCTATTTCTTTGCCCGCACGCTTGAAATGAGTACCTGCAAAACGAATATATTCTTCTAAAGGAATACTTTCCAAATGCATCATTGATACACTTTGATAAAAAGGCCGGGAAGGCGTTAAAAACATATTTCCCATCACATGCCGCTGACTCCCTGCAAAAATGAAACGTGCATTATTACAATGTTGCACATAGGTCCGAAGAGTAGCTTCCACATTTTTCTCTACATATCCGGAAATCTGCTGGAATTCATCAATTGCAACCAGACAAGGTTTATCCGCCTGTTCCAAATACCGGAAGATTTCATCGAGTGTAGTAGCCGGAGCTTGTATATCCCCTAGCCCCAAATTCAAAGAAGGCATACCATTCACATCAAAAGAGATACTGGCTTGCAAAGATTTCACACATTCCCAAAAGCTCTGCAAAGCTTTCTTCCCCACAGGTTTCAGCACTTCCAGAATCTCCTTACTAAGTGCAAAGACCAAATCACGCAATGAACGGCTATCATATATATCAATAAAAAAGGTATAGTAACCCTGTTTAATTTCAGGAAACTGAAAGCAATGACGGATCAGCCCTGTCTTTCCCATTCGCCGGGTAGAGACAAGAGCCAAATTATTCCCATTCATCACCTCGCGCACCAACTGTTCGCTCTCAAAACGGCGATCGCAAAAATAATCAGCAGAGACATATCCGCTTGTTATAAAAGGATTTCTTATCATAGTCTTCATACATCTCACGTTATTACGCAAAGATAATTATTATAAAATAATAAAAGCCATCTACTATACATTATTTCATCATCATCCTTACTCAACAAGCACCACATGATAATAAACCCCGCGCGTTTTCCTGAACGACTTTACTCCCAATCTCTGCAAGATACGCCCGAAATAATTAACTTGCCCGGAAGAAAATTTCATTTTACTTGCTTTTTGTATCCGCTGCAATATATCTGCAGCAAGCAACCATTCTCCCTCTTCTTCCTCTTCCGCTACCCGGTAATATACCTGAAACAATTGTTCAATCACCGGAGACTGTTCAAATTCCCGATTAGCTTCCGTCATGATAGCCTCTTCCTTCTCATCAAACCAGTAGCGTTCATTACTACGCAGCAATGCCATTGCCTGCGCATACAATTGTTCATAATCAATAGGGCGGACCACATCGATCACTCCCGTCACCTCAACACCGATAAAACGACGACTGCCGGAAGTATCCGTCAGCAAATCTTTATGATTACTCGTGCCTATAAAAGAAGCATACCGACGGAGCTCCTCTACTGCTGAAGCATTCGGGCGTCGCGTATTGACAACAGGCTTTTGCAGAATATGCTTGAGAAAAGACTGCTGATTGATACCAATCTGATCGAACTCATCCATGTTTATCAATAAAAAGCGATTCAAATATAGCTCGGCATCCCGCTTCCGGCTAAAGTCAATACTATCTGTATAATAAGCCTGCAAACATGGAGGCAAAATCAACCGGCAAAATGTAGACTTACGATAAGCCTGTGGACCTATTAATATAGGAGAAGTACTATTTGCATGATTCTTTCCCATTCCACGCCAATGCGCTATCATACTGAGAAACCAACGACGAAACAATTTTGCCCAATGAGGATGATCACAAGGAACTCGCTTGGCAAGATCACCGATGTGATCCTTACCATCCCAATGAGGAAGATCATAAAGGAATTCTTCGATAGGCTGATAAACCGGCACATGATCCGAATTCAGATAGCGTACTACGTCTTTATCCCAAAGCTTAAGCCCTTCATAATGCGCGTTCATTGCAATACTTGCCATCAACCGTTTGTCCACCGGATGAAAATAAAAATTAAAGCTATTCCGTTCGCGACATTCCACTTGTGACGTCAACTGGTTGAAACGAAAATCATAACGCCGCTTCATAAACTCGTCCATCTGCATGACAAATAATTGTTCTGGCAACAGACTACTCTTACTTGCAAATCCCTCACAAGTACGGTATACATTTCGTACGGTTTCCCGAACCAATGTATCGTCCTTCGGCAAACGATAATGGGCACGAGACCATCGTACTGTATCTTCTTCAGGAATACCGGCACGGAAACAATGTCCTGCAAGGTTAATCAACAGCGATTGTTTGTCTTCTTCCGGTTGATAATCAGTCTCTTCATCCAGCGCGCGTGCAAAAGCAGCTTCGAAAAGTACAGAAAGCGCATTACATTTTTCATATCCCGGCGCAAGCCGTTGCAACGGCGAAGTTTCCGTTTGCACCCGTTCGCGATAAGTCACCTCACCCGGCATAGCCGCAGGCTGCTTCATATAAATAGGCATTGCTTCAGGATTAAAATACAAGTTCGGGTCAAAAGTTAAACGACAATATTGCTCCAACGAAGGTACTTTCAGTTCAATATCATAAGGGAGTTGTGGCTGATAAAATTTCACAGCCAACCGATAGGCATGCGCATGAAAAAGCTCCGCCTCCTCACTAGTTGTCGGCAAAAGATCATTGGGATAAGTAAAACGCACCCATACTTTCACGGACTTTCCGGAAGAACCGGTGAAAGCTAAGTAAGTCTGCGGAAGTTCCTTTACCCGTTCTTTCACTTCATCCGCCTCCATGCGCCCGGACAAGTTGTTGACCTGAATCATCACAATTCCGTTGTATTTACTCATCGTCGTGATACCACCTTTGCGAAAAAAGGCGGCTGCAGGTATCAGCTTCGGTACTTTCTGTACATAGTCATTTTTATCACCCGGAAGCATAAAAGGCAGGACTTCTCTCATTTTTGAGACGGGCTGTGTTTTGGTTTCCACTTTCATTTGCTCCACGAGCTGTTCAATTCTCAACGTACGCATAGTGTTCACCTTGCCATCGTCTCTCACCAGTGTTATTCTCATTACTTCATTTATTTGTCCTGCATGTGTTTGTAGGGCGATTATTACGATACAAATATACTGTAAATATTACAGACAACCAACTTTTCCGGGGATACTTATTCAATCTCTCTACTAGAAAAGATTTTTCAATTTCATTTCTCATATTCTCATAGATTCCAGATAAAGCACGCGTAATCAAATAATTACATTATGAGAAACATTTTTAAAACAGGTATTTCTCATACTTTCCTCATCAATTTCCTTCAAAAAACCGCTATTTCTCATACTCTTTCAGGTTATTTCTCATAGTCAGATACAGCTATTCTCCTATTTACCCACCAAGCTTATCTTACAAAACATCTAGCTATTTCTTTCATGTAAACAACTAGTTAATTACTTGTTTTTCACCTAATAATGTCGTATCTTTGAAAGAACATCCCAATCGTTCCACTACAGTGCACAGGCCTGTTCACTACAGTAAAAAGTTCTGTCTACTAGAGTGAAAAGGACCGTTCACTGTAGTGGAACAATCAGGATAGCGGTTGAATAATAAAAGAATAAAAGCGAGATACACCAAGAGCATCAATACATAACATATAAATAACCATTAAATTAAAACAAAGATGGCAATACAATTCGAGTTTTATAAGAATCCCCAACCGGAAAAAGAAGGGGAAGAACCTAGTTATCACCCACGGGTGGTTAATTTTCAACATGTAACCACTCAAAAGCTGGCAAGAGAAATCCACATGGCAACTACTTTCGGGAAAGCGGAAGTAGAAGCCATGCTAATGGAATTGAGCAGATGCATGGGCAACCATCTGTGCGCGGGAGAACGAGTACACCTGGATGGGATCGGCTATTTCCAGGTTACATTACAGGCTACCGAACCCGTGCACTCACTTACCACCCGTGCAGACAAAGTAAGATTAAAGTCCATTAACTTCCAAGCTGACAGAGATTTAAAAAGTTTGTGCATGAGTACTCATTTACGACGTTCGAAATACAAACCACATTCCGCTTCTCTTTCTGAAGAAGAGATCGACAAGAAGCTCACTGGATATTTTGCCAATCACCCCGTATTGACCCGTTCCAATATGCAGTCACTCTGCTGTTTCACTCAAAGTATGGCCAGCAGACAAATCCGCCGCTTAAAGGCACAGGGCTACTTACAGAATATAGGCAAGCCCACACAGCCTATTTATATACCAACCCCGGGGCATTATGAGAAATGAGTTCAACGGGTATGAGAAATAAGCCAAATGAAGGCTAATTCGTGAATAAAACTATGAGAAATGCCGATTTTCAAAGCATTTCTCATAGTTTATTCTATTAGTTATCTGGCACTTAGGTCATATTTATGAGAATATGAGAAACAAATATTTTATATCCATTTCAGAGGCATCAATTCTCCACCAACCACTTTTCTATATTTCTTGTTTCAGCACTAAAGTTCACACCAATCTTGAAAAGCTTTCGTGAATCCGTTGCAAACGGACGAGCATAATGTTTATCCTCTATCTGCTGCAAAGCTTCTTCCGCTGTACCATTCAATTTAAATTCCATGATGTAGATGAATTTATCGGTCTGCAGTACCATATCCACACGACCTTCACTCGTATGGTATTCCGCTTTTACATAAAAACCAACCAGTTTACACACGATATAAAGTACATTCTGATAATGTAACTCCAGTTCGCGTGCAAGCTCATAGGGAATATCCGAAAAGAAACTTTGCAAGCGACGGAAAAAAGATTCATAATCACCAGCCTCCACTTCACGAACAAATTTCAGAATTTCAAAAGGGGACTCCACCTTATTGACGTTCGCATAATAAGGAAGGAGAAAACGGATAAATCCTTCCTCCACTTCACGATTAGGAAAACCTAAACGATATATTCCAAAACGCTCATCATATCCCTTAATGGTGAGGTATCCGCTCTGATAAATCACCGGAATAGGATTGGTAGATTCAGAATCTATACTGTTCAGTACCTGTTCATCGGTTTCTTCATGGGCCATCCGATGAAGGTCGTAATGGTGTTTCTTCAGCAATTCCACCAAATAAGTGGGAGTACCTGTTTCAAACCAGTAGCTTTTAAACTCATTCCTATCAAAAGCTAGAAGCAGACTGAAGGGATTATACATTCCTTTGGAATTGTGCGTGAAATGATAACCATCATACATTTCTTTCAACCTGCCACATATCTCTTCATACGTCACTCCCTGCACATTGGCAAATTCATGAAGTTCGGCATCCAGATTATCGTATAGTTCCTGTTCGCTCACACCACAAATGTCTATATACTTATTCCACATTGAAATGTCATTCAGGTTATTCAAATCACTGAACACGCTGACTTTACCGAACTTGGTCACTCCCGTCAACAGAGCAAACTTAATACAGCCATCCTGACTTTTCAATGCGCCATAAAAAGCTTTCAATGTATTGCGGAAACTCTTTTGCAAAACATCATCACCAATAGCCTGTAACATTGGTTTATCATACTCATCCACTAGGATCACCACACTTTGTCCCTCTTGCTGACAGGCACGCTTAATAATCCCCTCAAAACGCATCGCTAAGGATTTCTCCGAAGGCTCTGCACCATACATCTTTTCCCATTCCACCAACGCACCATTCAGTTTATTCTCCAAACTTTCCGGAGTATCATATTTTTCGGTATTCAGATCAAGATGTAATACGGGATACGTTATCCACTCTTTTTCCAGCTTCTCCATAGCCAGCCCTTCAAAAAGTTCCCGTTTTCCTTGGAAGTAGGCTTCAAGCGTAGAAATAAGCAGACTTTTGCCAAAACGGCGCGGACGACTCAGGAAATAGTAACTCCCGGTTTTCACCAATTGATAAATCAATGCAGTTTTATCAATATAGAAATAGCCACCTTTACGAATTTTTTCAAAATTCTGTATGCCAATAGGGTAAATCTTGCCACTCATATTTCAATCTGTTTAAGTTCACATCGTACAAATATACATAGAAATATCTGTATTGCAGCAAATCGCACAAGGAAAGAATTACGAGAATCAAGATATAATAGCAAAGGCAGACTATAGAATTTGGATAAAATCAGTGGATATGTTACTAAGTAGTATTCGATATGATCCATAAAGTGTATCCATCATTTCTCATTTTTGGGTTATACAGACAAACATAAAGTAAATTGCCGAATGAAACCAGCATTTTTTAGAAAAACTGCAGGTTTCATTCGGCAACTCTACTCTAACCTTACCATCAACCGCTTATGCGCGCTTATTTACGCCCCAGACATTATAAGAAAGAATATTTCCTGCAGGTTCCCCGTCAATACAGGAAGCCGACAATCCAAATCGGCAATTTACACCTGTAAGGCGTTTCTATTCCATCAGCTAAAATATAAGAATCAGGCACATCTGCAATCTGATCATACGTTTTACCTTCACCACCAACTTCCAAAATATATCTTCCATTGACCCTAAAATCTCCGGTTTTCTTCCTGTACTCCACTTCATTGTCACACGAAAGTTGATTGACCACAAACGTTTCACGTGCCGTTCCTATTTTCACAGGATGAGAAGCTAAAGCATATAGCAGATTAGGATTATCCAGGAAAATCTTATCCGGCTTTTGCATCTTCTTGACAGACAACAGATCCGCGTATAGCAAATGGAGCAATTTCGCCTTTTCCAAGCTATTCAGATATTCGATGACAGTATTACGATGAACACCTATAGTTGTTGACAATTTGGAAATATCCACCTCAAAAGGAACAGAAGTTGCAAGAATGCCCAACAAGGCCTTTATCTTACGCACATTACCCACATCAATTCCACACAACTGGGGTAATTCCGTTTCTACAATAAAATTAACAATCTGTTCGATACTTGTATAACAATCTATCTGATTTTTCAAATAAAACGGATAATATCCATATTGCAGATATTCCTTAAAAAGAGGTAAAGGGCGACACACTTTATTCACTTCCGAACAAATCTTTTCGGGCGAGGTCAAGACTTCTTCCAGCGTACATACGGGAAAGCTCATTTGTTTATAAAACAATAGAAATTCTCGGAAAGAGAGCCCCTGCATCTCATAAGGGATACAGCGTCTGGATAAGTCGGCATCAGCATTTAATATATTGAGTAAAGAGGACGCGCTGAACACAACCTTCAAATCGGGATACATGTCATATACTTCTTTTATCTCCTTACTCCAAGTCGGATATTTATGTACCTCATCCAGAAAGAGATGCTTTCCTCCATTCTTTACGAATACATCCGCCAATTCCAGCAAAGTATGATTAGAGAAATAAACAGAATCCAATGTACAATAGAGCACGTCCCTACTATAAACCTCACAATGCAGTTTCATATACTGTAACATTAAAGTTGTTTTCCCCACTCCTCGAGGTCCTCTAATAGCCACCAACTGAGCATCCCAATTGATTCGATGCATCAATGTCCTTATAATCTCAGTCGATGTCAATGACAACAAACGGTCTTGTTTCGCAAAAAGAGTTTCCATACATTCCTATATCTTAGTATTATGAGATACAAAGACAATCATTTGCTGTTTACAAACAGCATTTTCTCGCACTTTTTGCTGTTTGCAAACAGCAAATGAACACGTTCTCAACAAAAGGTGTCTCAAGCCTATATCTACCATATAATATTCCACCTGCTGATACAATACTCACGGAGAATTCCTGAAACCTTTCGTTCCACAATGGAATGGGGATGTAAGAGTCTTACAGTCAACGATACACTCTCAAATCGTTAAAGGATCAAGAAAGGAAACAAATCCCATAGCCAACGGCATTATATTCGGATTAAACAGCCCCTCCACACAGAGACTGAAATTATCCGACATTCATTTACTTACTCCGCCATTTTGTACCATCCGGCGTGAGTTCGCTAATTTTACAGAATATCCTATCAGCTTTTACTATGTTGCAGAAAAAAACGGAAATATCGGGAGCAGCTTGTCTTTTATCAAGATACCATATGCTTTATCCAGTGATAACTTATCTTTGTTGTTAACTGTTAAAACAGAGAAAGGTCATATTGTCTCCTATAATTTCACTAAATCCATCCATTTCGATATTATACTGGATTTTACTAAAACACTAGATGAAAAACAGCTAAATACATTTAGTAAATACTATAGATTAAACAGATATTTACTAAAAAAAACGCCAATCGCTTCCTTAGATGAGAACTTTCAAAAAAGATGGTTTCCTTTGGATTTGTTTAATACCGGTAACGACTACTTCTGGTCTGTCATCGACATGGAAGATGAGCTGGAAAAATACGACAGTTATGATTTTGACTTTAGAATCAACAAGAAGACCCAACCACGGGATTTGTATATGAAAGTGACCGCAAAGAATATGGATAGAAGCTGTTTTTCAATCAGACTCAATGGCCATTTGAAGGATATGGAAGCTTTTTTATGCGCTTTTACCTCCAGGAATGACAACAGAAGGAAAATGAGCGATTTGGGTATTTATATGATGCAGCTATTTCTTATCAGAATTGGAATAGTATATGCAAAAAAGAAATAGTAGCGATTATCGTAAGCCCCGATTAAATCCCCGTATGAATTCTAGAATCGCTATATAACTCTAATCAATTTATAGTAATTCTCTGTTTATAATATGCTTTTCATTAGAGTATTGTTAGATTTCTTTGGATCTTCTCAGTTTCCAGTAATTGGGTAGCAACTCTTTTAGGTCTTTTCCCTTATCCCTTGTGTAATATGGCAACCAGGCAATTATTTCGGTAAGCCATTCTCTAGGGTTAACTTGAGATGCTTTACATGATGCCAATAATGAACAGATGACATCTGTGTTTTCCGCCGCTTCATGATTTCCACAAAACAAGAAGTTTTTTCTCGATAAAGCTATTGGGCGGATTGCATTTTCAGCCAGATTATTATCAATTTTGAGCTTGCCGTCTTTGAGGTAATTTCTCATGCGTGGCCAAAGGGTATAGGCATAGGCAATGGCTTGTCCCATCTGGCTTTTAGGAAGCACTTTCGGATAGGTTGTTTCCATCCATTGTTCCAGCTCGTCAAGAATAGGAAGAGCCTGTTTCTGACTTTTTGACATTCGCATTTCAGGGGATATTCCCTGTATGTCGGCCGCCTGCTCTATCCGGTAGAGTTCCTGTATTTTGGCCAGAACGTACTTAGCCTGAGACTTATTTTCCTC
>ERZ839947.1112-NODE-1112-length-28121-cov-12.023053_pt1 | contig 28121 bp, 20 predicted proteins | sample MGYA00519908_ERZ839947 | MGnify/ENA primary metagenome ERZ839947 (study PRJEB31850, sample SAMEA3708857) | human gut metagenome | biome: human gut; feature: human-associated habitat; material: faeces | place: China | collected 2014 ... | reverse complement strand
TCCGTAAGTGACAAGACAATTTTTTAGTCACAGTTCACGGATTTTTAATGCATTGGCAGGCAAAATGCCATTGCAAGCAACCGGACATAAGAAATATTATGGGCATACATCAATTTGAGGTATGGGAAGTCTTAGTTATTCTTTAAAAATTCTTTTGAGGCTGACACATTTTGTCATGATGAAATCCTATGATACAGCTACCAACCAACAAAACATGCCGGCTTTTTCAAAACAAAAGCCGATTACTGAAAGGAGAACCTACTATGATCAATCAATTATTAAATCCTGTCCTCACACAAAGCACTGCCACCATGGAAGAAAAAGTCATTCTGACACTCGAGGGGACGACGATCCATTCCTTAAATGAACTGCGCGAGCATTTCAACCGGAACGAGATCCTGTCCTTCTATTCGGACGGCAGACTTCTTACCTGGCTCTGCCAGCATTATTACGAAACGCAGGCTGACCGCTTACGCGCACTTGATCCTGCCGACAAAAACTGCTTCCGGAAGCTCTGTGGCATCTTTGATGTCAATTATCCGGATCACATCCAAATGTCTGCCGAAGACCGGAACATCTTAAAAGCCAAAGAGGAAACACTGCAGAAGGTTCTTAAGGATACCGGTGCCGATCAGGCACTTCTCAAAAAGCTGGACATCATTGCAATCAATCAGGAAGAGCTTGCCTCTCTCATTGATGCCGATGAGCCGCAGATCTATCTTTGCAGTAACAGCTTCTCGATTCCGATCACAAAGCCCGGACATGAATATATTGGCATTGGCGATGTGCAGATCGACAATCCATTTACCAATGAGCAGTATTCCAAAGCAGGCATTACCGTGACAAACATCACTCTGCCGGTCACAAAGAATCCGGACACAAGTCTTGCCGCCAGTCAGGCAGCCGCTGCCAACGGATATGACAGCTTCCACGAGTCCCATTCCGCTCTCGCCACGCTGTTTCATAATACACTGAAAGCGAACCGAATCTACGAGGTTTACTCGCTCCCATTCAACGCATCTGTCATGGAAAAATTTTATAACAGCCGCTCCGAATGCGCTGCTGCCAAAAAGACAGCACTCGAAAAAGCATACAACACAGCCTCCGCCTATGTCACTCCGGGCAATTCCAAATGCATTGCAAAATACGCCGCAACATATTATGGGACATACATTCAGGAGCTTTTCGCACCGCAGATCATGGATGCACTCCAAAAACTGTACGAGCTTCACCGGAAATCAGACTGCTTCCGGACGTTCAAGGACAAGATCACCCACAGTTCCAAAAATCTGCTGGAGCTGTTCCAGACCGAGCTGTCTGACAACACCGACTACTATGCCATGTACCGGTTCCAGTACTTCCTGGATCAGGTTGAGATTGAAGAACACGATTACCGTGTGATGGAAGGTGGTTTTTGGCGATCTCTGGAAACACTGATAAGCGGCAGCATCCAGTACACCATCTCCGATATCCACACACCGATCAGCGAGATGGAAGGCGATCTCAACGAACACGCCCACACCTTCTTCAAAGCCGCACATGACGAGTACCGGTCCTACTGTCGCGAAATTGAAGAGCTTCTGCAGCAGCTTGGCGATAACTTCCGTGCCAAAGCCGATGAGGAAACACTGACCGATTATCTGAATACCCTGTGCAGTGCGGCAATCCAGTAATATATTCCCGTGGATTTCATTCACAGAAAAGCTCTCTCCTCCGGGTCCTGTTCACAAAACAGGGACGGGGGAGATTTTTAAGGTGGCATTGTAATGTTTTTCTTCAATAACCGTCCCATATCTATTTGTCACATACACAGATTTTACGATTTTTAATTGTTCATCCGTAATGTATTCCTCCACATTCGAATTAGGAGACACCAAAATCGTTAATGGCACATATACCTCTTCACATTTACGTATTCCTACATTAATGCCATTATAGGTTATTCCATGCGGTGATATATTCTCCAGCTTCTGATATGCAATATAATCCATTTCTACTTCCGCTGTATTACGAACTCTCTTATTGGGTAAATAAAATATGGTTCCAATGAAATACTATTAATATTTGGTGCTATTGAACAGGACAGTAACGCTTCTTTTGTAAACATATGCTATCATCCTCTAAAAAAAGAGGTATCCGTATTAACAGATACCTCTAACAAACAATTTCGGACAGCGCTCTGTACAACAGAGAATCTTTTATGGTATGTTTCATGTCCCCCAATAGGGAAGATGAGCTGTCCCGTTCATCTTTACTTTGCTTCCGCTGGCCTCTCTCCATATTTGCAGTATAATACATTCATTCTTAATTGTAAAGCAAACTTCTCTCTCCACTAGACAAATATATCCCACTGCCAAACATCACCACCAATGATATCCGCAATTCCGAAAATTCAGTTCTATTATACTCATTTCTATTGCCAAGTATAACAACCACTTTGACCTTTTACAATAGTTCACAAGAAAATGCCGCTTAAGAAACTGCATCCCCATCAAATTGCAGTTTTCCAAGTAGCAGTATGCCAGATCACATCAAGACTCTCTCCTATAAATGTCCCCCTCAGGCGTTTTCATGTTCCTTCCAGAAATCCTGCGAACCTACAATGTAAAGCAGTGTCCGCGCCCTCGTCCCCGCAATATACATATACTGCGAAAACTTCTCCCGGCGCAGTGCATCCACATCACAAAGGATCACCACCTTGGCATCCAGTCCCTTAAAGCCCTGTATCGTCGCATAAACCGGGCGCTTCTCATCCGGGACAAAGCCATCCTTTAATTCATTGACAGCAACACCGGCCTGTGACAGCTTGGAATTCTGATACCGTTTCGGCGACAGGAATGTAACGTCTCCCATCGAAACGCCACCTCCCCGGAGCGTTTTCAGCAACTCCTTAATCTTTCCTGCAAAATCATGGTCATCGGCATAGGAAATCCTGCCGACCTCCTCCCCGTTTTCCCGCAGGAAACCGCCAAACGCCACACCACTCGCCTTCGCACTGTAGGTACCGATCTGAACCGTGTTCCGGCAGTTCACAAACAACCGGAAGCTTGTATGTGCATACGACTGAAGAATATCCATGCCATCTTGATACTCCGGATTATAAATATTCTGCTTCTCATCGTAAAAGACAACCCATCTGCCCTTTTCCAGACCGCCCTTCAACAGACAGTCCAACGAATACAGATAGATCGGTTTCAAAATATCCTGTCCCTCATCCATCACCAGCAGATCATACTGCAGCTTTTCAAGACTTTCCTGCTCCAGATTACTGATATGATCGTAGAAAACCTCCGGCAGAATTTCCGCAAAATACCGTTGTGGATCCTCCTTCATCATCGGAACATCCACCGGCACATATTCTCCGAAAAGCGCATGAATATTCACAACCTTCAATAAATCCGTCTCCGGCAATGCATGAACCACATGATGTGCGAGATTTTTATTGTATGTAAGATAAAGCACCTTACATCCCTGCTCTACCTGCTTTCTCGCATACTCTGCCGCCAGCAGTGTTTTGCCGGTTCCGGCTCCGCCTTCCACGATCAGATGATCATTCATTCCAAGTGCATCCATCAGCTGCGCCTGTTCCGCCGTCAGCCGCACCAGATGCTTCTCCACCTGTTCCAGCCGGTCATTGAGCGATGGAATAAAACAGAAATCCGCCCGCAGAAACTGAACGATCTCGCGGATATCCGAAGGAGACAGCTTGCTCGGCTCTCTGTGCTGCCTTGCCTGCCAATAATCAAACACTGCATTCATATACGAAGAAATATCCTCCGTACTCCGGTCATACACAATCTCCGGTATAATCTCCTGCGAATCCGAATAAAACGTAATATCCGGAAATACCACGCCACTTGCCATCAGCAGATTCTTCATATGTGGATTCCGGTCAAAATGCTTCTTAAGCACATCCCGCAGACTAAACATATTGCCGGTCACCTGCGCAAACGGTCCCTCCGGCTTCTGCCGCTCCGTCCCATACCGGTCAATAAACGTCCACTGACCATCACGGCATTCCACACGACCGCCCTTAATCTCCAGACAGGCAACGCCCCTCTCGCAGACCACCACAAAATCGATCTCACCATAAATCTTAGAACGGTGTCTCGGAAGTCCCAGCGAATGCAAAACATACGCATTCTTCAAATCCATCTCCTGAAGGACATCGTACATTTTCCTCTCCGCATTACTTTTTATCTCCTCACCCATGTATGGGGGAATAAATGTAACCATAATACTCCTTCTTTCCTTTGTCGTTTCCTTTACAGCTCAAAGTTCCCACAGCAGAAATACAAAACACATGTAATATTTCCGTGTGGGAAGTCTGAGTTAATATGTCACTGGCGGCAGCCACCTCTTGCAATGTACGCACCGTCCCAGAAAATCCTTCTTATAAGGCTTGTGGCAGTACGGGCAAAGCCGGACAAGCGGTCTGATGACGGAATGTAGTTTATTCATGCGAATTCCTCCCCTTGTTGAGATTTAATCTGGTTATCTAATGATAATAACAGTTTAAACCATACCAACAATCATTATAACATATTTTTTGATGTTCATCTTGTTCAATTAGACCTTTTATAATTTTGATATCGCTTATAACCTCGGCCTCATTATCCGCTCTTCCTACCACCTTAACTGAAAAAACACCTGCTTCTTGCAATTTTTTCACAAAACATAAACCACAAGCCTTTTTATGAAATACATGAGTAAACAGCTTGTTATTATCATAAATCTCTCGTTGATACTGTCCATCCATGGTTTCATCTAATAACAGGATACCATCACTCTGCCGATCAATACAAGAACACATGGAACCGTATTTTCTTCCATGATATGACATACAATTAGAATCAGCATATTTACATCCGTTTCTCATAATAAAGACTTCAAATTTAATTTCAGGAAATTTATTTACTAATGAAATAATATTGTTAATCTGAACGTCCCTCGGAATAATCATTCTGCGAATGCCCATGTTATAATAGAACTGCACTATTTCTGAATTATAAATCCCAGTCATCGTACTTAAAATTATACGATAATTTTTTTCTAACATTTTCAATATCAAACCAATATCACTTATAATAAATCCATCTGATTCATACAATTCATTTTTTTGAATCAAACGCATAATATAATCTGTCTGTCTCTCCGAATATACCCCCGAATTAAAAGCAATATAAACTGCTTTACCATAATTATGACATTCATTAATTATCTTCTTGCATTCATCTATTTTAACATTTGCTTTCGTTCCAAATGAAGACATCCGATTAATTTCTTCATAATTTCCAAATGTCCTGTTCCATTTTTCGTCATATATTCCAACATACAATTCATCCGCACCAGCTGCACACAATTTACCAATCTTATCTGCTGATGAAACCGGAACCATAATATTCATCTTTACCACCTCGGAGTAAATATAATTTCATAATCTTCTAAAAATCCATCTATATATCGGGAATCCAACAAATCATAAACACATTTTCCTATTTTTATGTATTCTGGATCCTGTGTTTTAATCATGACCCCCCTGCACTGCATAGAACATATATCATCTGGAAGAAATTTTTTCTCAATCCTTTTTCCAATTGATGCAAACTCACATATATGTCCACATGCCAATTGTCTATACGGATAATGAACATATACTTTTACATCATCTGTACTCTCTATTTCAAAATTTTGTGAGACACAATCACATTCCAACTCATGAATACTATATCCCATTTTTTTCAAACTTGATAAAAGAGCACTAAATTTTAATTTATAACGCCCTGTATCATACTTCTCGTATCGCTTATCCTTATAATCTTTGAAAAAAAGCCGTCCTAACCGTATATTTTTGTATTCTTTGAAATGTTCAAGCATTCCAAAATCATTAACTACAATGCAATTACAGTTATCTATTATTTTATGCATACATTCTGTCTGCAAATATTCTAATTGATCTTCCGGAAAAACAGGAAGAACAATATCATAATTGATGTTATAACATTCGTTTTTTTCAAAATATGACACGAGATATTTCAAATAATTCACACATGAATAACTTCCGACTAAAACACGCTCTTCATCAAAGATATAATCTTGTTCTTTTATTTTCCATCTATCACATAAATTCACAATTTTACTCATTATTCCACACCATCTTCTGTAAATTTAATATTTTATCAATTTTATATATTAAACACCCACCAGAACACTTAACGGTCTTGTATTTGTAACATTGGTCACATTCAGCTGTGTGATTACAATTAATGGCAAATGCATCAATTGTTTTCATATAATAATTTCGCAAATCACTAATTGATGCAAAATCCGTAATTTTTGTTTTTGTGTATTCCGACAGACCAAAACAACGCACAGCTGTCAAATCCGGCATAATATCAATCACCGGCTTACATCCTGTACCATGATTTTTCACTATAGAAAACGGATTGTCTATCTTCCATTGGGAAAACATCTTCATTTCGTCAACACTCACCAAACATGCTGGAAAAACGTTGCAATCAAAATATGGAACTACATTTCGCTTTTCCAACTCACTAAAAAAACGAAATATATGCGGTTTTACTGTCTTAAAATATTCTAATGGTCTATAAGAATATTTAGTGTTATTAGGAACACTAATCGAAACCCTTAAATGATCACAATTATATTTCTCTACCAAATCCAGAATATAACGGTACTCAAAATCAGGCTTATAAAAATTAACACCCAATCCAACTTTTTTTCCTAGTTTTTTAAATGCAACATCTAACGAATCATCCCACTGTTTTTGCAGATTATAATTATAACTTAAATCATTACAATTAACCAAAAGATTTACTTTTTCATTTTCTAATTCTGTTATATATTCCTTAAGCAATATTCCGTTAGTATAGATCAGTACATTTTCTACATTTTCATTTTCACAAATAGTATTTATAATGTCATGAAACTTTGGATGACATAACGGTTCTCCTCCTATTAAACCAATCCTTTTTTCTGTTCCATCACCAATAATAAATTTTAATATCCGTTGTAATTGCGGAATAGTAATATCTTTTTTTTCTATCCCATTCACAAATTCATTTGCAAAACAATATTCGCATTGAAGATTACAACGTTCTGTAATCATAATATTAGCCATTTTCCAACCATATTCTTTCTCTTAAATAATCATTCGACATCGTCCACTCTTGCACTTGCATTAAAAGCAGCATATAAATTTGAGCTGGCATTGTATTTTCAACCTGATTCATCGTGTCATTCAGACGAGTGATCAATCTTTTGATTGCATTTTCCTCTCCTACATCCATTATCAACATATTGACCATATTCTTTTGACCATTTTCTCTATCCTCGTAAAAATCACACAAATCATCTATTATTGCAAATATTTCGCCCATTTTCCAAAAAAATTCTTTTATTTCTTTTAGATTAGGCATATCATACATTCCAATCATTCCTGCAATCAGCACAAACAAGGCAGACTTATTCATTATCAACTGCTCATCATTCGATGCACTAATTGAAACAGCATTCAATTCCGCCGACACGGCAATCTTTATATTCTCCAGCAATTGAACATACACTATGGGGGTCTCTTCATGTATTTTGGAAAACGCACATGCTAACTCGCTATACAATTCATCAATCACATCGTCCTCTTTAAGTTCTGTCGCCCCCATAAAGTATTCACCACAGTATGTCCACGATAATTTTTTTCTGGCGATTTTTTTTTGATTTTCATCGCCTGCATCTAATAAATGATCGAGCAAGCATCCCAATAGCAGAAACACAATTGCTATGCGTAGATTTGATATCACTACTGTTTTTCGATAATATTGTGCAATCATGTAAAATTTCTTTGAATTAACCAACAATACATTTCTCGCATTATATCCATATTGCTGCTTAATCCTCTCACTCAGTTTCTCATCCCAGTCATAATATCGATAATACCTTTCAAAGTCTCTGCGCCATTTTAGATTCATATGACGATCATAAATATATTGATTTTCTTTCAGAAAATCATATAATACTTCAAAATAATATTTTTTACCATCCACTGCTATATCCACCACTATAATATCCGGAATAATAATAGCTATAATATGTACTCGCACTATAGCTTGTATTATCACTAATCGTATTTTTGCGAAGCTCCGCTTCTATTTCCGCATTTAACCGTTCATACTCTACCGCCGCATCAGAATGTCCCTCATTCATGGCCTGCTCATAATATTCTAATGCTGTATCTCTATCAACCGCACATCCAAGACCTTCTTCGTACATACCACCTAACATATAATGTGCCTGCATTGTATCCGCTTTTTTAAAATATTCCATCGCTTTTTTATTTTTTTCACATAACAATGCAGCCGTTCCTATAACCTCCATGATTGAATCATCTGTAGCACCCAGCTTTTCCGCTAACCGGTAATAATAATACGCATTTTCCGCATAATACTTATCTTTCTCGTCATCATCGCCTACTTTTACACGCCATATATCTCCCAAAAGTTTAACGGCGTCAATTTTCTTCTTGGAAGCAGCTATATGTAAATACTTCAAAGCGTCATCCTCATTAAATCGACCTTGCAGCAACGGATCGTTTTGAACTATCTTGTTTCCAAGCTCATATGCCGCAAATTTATTTCCCTGATCCGCTAATTCCTTAATCTCGTCGATTAATAACTGGAATCTTGTCATAAGTATTTGTCCTGCTTCCTCATTTCCTTCCCTTGCAGCTTCATACAAATACTTTTTCGCCAGGTCTATGCTTTCATTGGAAAGTTCATTTTTCCCCAAGACAAGTTTCTCTTTTGCTGTTAGTTTTCCCTCAATTTTCCCAACTACAACAACTAGCTTTTCATCCGACAAATTTAATTTTGCCGAATGCTTGATTATAAATCGGTTAACAAATTGTGATTCATAGATATTTTCCATAAAAAGTTCCACATCTGTCTCCTTAGAACTTTTATCATTTAAAATATTAACAAATACTTCTTCAAAATACTTTTTTTCAGTAATCCGGCTTAAGATAGCAACCTTTTTTCTTACTACATCCTTATAATTCTGTTCTGGAAATGTCTGAAAGGTATCCATCATTTTCACAATAAGATCTAGCAATATTCTCGTTATATTAACATGCTGATTAATACATATTTTTCCGTCTTCTGACATTGCATCCTCATAAATTCCAAGGTTTTCCTGTACATAAGTCACACAGTCTCTCAACGAATTTGCACATTCATTATAATCGGAATATGTCTGCTCAATCACACTAATTTCATTTTTATATTTTTCCTGCAATCCTTTTAATATTTTTTGAGTTTCTTTATTTTTGAATACAACGTCCTCGTTAACCATTATCATTGGGCTTTCCAATTGTTCATGTTTATTTGCCAGATACCATGGAATTTCAAGCAGTGCATTGTTAATAACAGATAAGAAACAGCAATTATTTACCTCATACTCATTTAGAAGTGCCTCTTCGATTTGTGAAATATAACTTCTACCATATTTCACCTCTATATGTCTTTTTTGGAAATATTTTGCTAATTCTTCTTTCTTATCCTCTGATACTTTTCCTGCAATATAGATATATTTCACATTACTATATCTTTTGAGTCTGTCAATTTCACAATTTTTCCCTTGAATCACCAGAATATCAACACACTCCGTCAATGATTGATAATATTTTTTATCATCATCGTTTTTTTCCGGAAAAATAATCAGACCTTTGCTTTCCACAATTTTTCCCGGAATAGCTGCCGCATGAACCAACGATGAAAGGTCTAGCTGCTCATTTACTGAAGAACTCAAAAGATCCACATACTGTCTATTGGTTAGTGTTACATCATTTTCTGCAGTATTCAACACACTGATTTCCTGTACTTCAGAGGATACAATAGTCGGGAATAAATTGGAAACTGTTATTTTTCCTGTTGTCCCCCTTAGCTTATCTACCAATGATTCATCCTGAATAACATTATCAAAATCTCCGGATAATAATATTTTATAAATATCTCGTGCTTTTGCAGGAGGAAGCGAATCAATGCCTACTATCGTTTTTCCAATTAACTGTGGAAAATGCAGCAAAATACTGATATTTTTTCCAATCTGTTTCAAATCGTCCAAAATAGCAAATTTCTTTTCATAATGTATGTTCTTCATCAAATCATACATTTTTTCATCAACTAACAACTGATACTCTGACATTCTTTCTAAAAGAGGTCTACTGGAGTCAACCGATTCATCAGAAACCTCTGACAGGATTTTAAACAAATTATCGACATTTATTTTATTCATTACTTCACCCCTCCTAACCCATTTAACATATCAATCATATGCTCAAAATATTCTTCCAATAATTTTCTATCTTTCATTATCATTTCCTGCTCATTCGTTAATATTTGTTTTTCATATATTATCGAAGATATATGTTCTACATTTAAAACGTTCACAAGAATTTTTTCCAGCTTACAACGCAGTGAATTAATATCTTTAAGCCTGTTTTCTAATTGATTCATGATTTCATCCTGCAACACTCTCATTTCTCTTACCAGACCAAGTTGATCGCATTCTTCTTCATTAATCATCGACAAATACGCATCCAGTATGCCCTCTCCAATAATCGTCTCTCCGTGCATAGAATCATATGCAATAATACCATATACATCTTTATCAACAGACTCTAACACCTGCTTGGCAGTTTCTATTTTCTTTTCAAGATTTGAAATTTCTTCACAGTCACCCTTCGTATATACCACTAAGATTTCTGTGTCTATATTTAATGAGGATATAAATTCTATGTCTCTTTGTGTCACCACACCCTGCACAGAATCCACTAACCAAATCAAATAATCAACAGATTTCAACTGCTCCCTTGCCAACTCAGCATCTGAAGCATCCTCTGCCTTGGAATCATCTGATTTACTATAACCGGGCGTATCTAATATCGCTATATTCGGATACAGAAAATCCGGAGAAGAAATCACTAAATTCTTTATCAATTTAGAAAACCCCATATTATATTTTTCATAAAATCGATGGGTCAATGCCAATACCGCTTCATCATCTAAATTCACAAGATTATTACTTCCTGTAATTGCTAAATTATTTTTCTTCTTTGAATTCATAATATATGTTGCAATAGATGTTGTCGGTCTCTGTCCCTCCGGCAGACTGGCATGGGTTATGGAGTTAATAAAACACGATTTTCCCGCACTAAATTTTCCTCCAATCCCCAATATTTTTTTCCCTTCAATCATTTCGATTTTGCGCTGTTCTTTTAAGCGGTTTATAATTCTCTTAAATTTTTTGTAAATATCCAGACCATCTTCAAGTTCCAATTCTGCCAAAATCGGGAATATTTTTTCATCCAGAATAGAGTCCAATGCTGCAGCATTTCCATTTCCCTGATATCGGTTCATCATTTTTTTAACTAAGGATACCCCTAGCGTCGGATTATCAAGATACTTGTTTGGTTCGTCCACAACTACTTCAATTTCTTCTTCATCCTCAAAAAGTGCCATTCTAAACCTCCATCAACTGTTTTTTTGCCTGTCCAATTGTATCTATAAATTGCTCAAGCTTTTGAATGTTACTTTGCTTATCCTGAATCAGTTCCTCTAATTTTTTCTGATTTTCTTCTAATTGATTAACAATATTGTCAATAAAGATTGCGGATTGCTTTTGAAGATTTGAATCAATTGCCGTTCCTTGCTTCTTTATCATATCAATAAACTCTCTTGACATTGCATCTATAACCTGATCCTGTGCACGTTTTAGTGCTGGAATGTTGTCATTTTTCACAACACCACCAAAGGCTACCCCTCCTAATTTTTGATCCAGCAATGACTCATATTCTGATAAATCAAGCGAAATCTCTGGTAATGTGATTCTATTCAGTGCATTTTCTAAAGGCATAATAATTTTATTTTCGTCAAACTCTTTGTCCGCCCGATCAAAAGCACCCATGACCGTACTTTTCACATTATCCTTTAACGATTCAATTCCAACCACTTCACGAAATGCCTCATTTATCATTTTAAAACAAGCATAGTAATACTGCCTAATATTCTCCTCTGCATCCTTGACCTCAGCAGAATGTGTGGTTACAGTTTCACTCCAATGTTCTGTCGATTTCCACCAAAGATGCCCGGATGTTGATGAATGATGCTCTGTTTTAGATGTAGTATTAACCTCAATTCCTGTATGATTTGACAATTCCATTCCTATCTCCACAGAAATATCATCAATACTTCTACGAGACTCAATCGCTGCAGCTTCAAATAGATTCTTTACCACAATTCGCACAGAATCCAATTTGGATTTCAAATCTCTCAATTTCGTTTCAAGCTGTTCGCAATCATAAGATTGTAAATCGTTTAATGTCATTCTCGACTGATTTGCAACATCTTCCAATTTCCTCAAAAATTTTCCGGTTTGATTATTTACAATTTCAGATATTCTCTCCTGAATAATACTCTCCTTCTCCGCTTTTGTTTCATCAAATACCTTATCGCGTACATCATCAATATTGGATAATCCAAATAAAGTATCTACATCACCGTTGAAATCCTGAAAACGTCTCTTCATATTGGTAAAAACATGCTCTTCCAATTTTCCTAACTGTTCACCTTGTTTCAACTGTTTTGCAGCCGAATATGCCACAGACGATACACACATCGGTGGCAATGATTTTTTTATTTGATTTATTATTTTCTCATTATAAGAAGTAATTTGACAAGAGTTTATATTTTCTCTGGCCTGTTCTTCACAATTTCTTTTTGTTCCAAGATAAGCCTTTTTAAATGTCAGGTCTGCTTTTCCAGGGTACTGTAGTATAGCTGAGTCCATTTTACTTCCGATCAGTACGGCTTTACTAATTCCCTCATTAGGTAATGATGACATGATCAGTTTCATATCATCCGCTGCTAAAAACTGTCCGCAATAGCCCAATAAAAATACTGCATCACACTCAACTAAAAAGTCACGTGTAACTCTGCTTCGAGATAATATTGGATCGTTTAATCCTGGAGTATCAATGATCTCTACTCCCTCGAGCATCTTATTTTGCATCTGTACTTCTGTATATTTTACTAATGCCGTATACTTTCCATCAGCTCCCACATACTGATTCAATTCTTCAAGATAACCATACTCATTTACTGCATTTCCAGTAATGGTTTTTTCAGTGCCCAGTAATTCCTTAACATTTAATCCGTTATCTTTTACCATATCTGTTAATTCCTTACAGGAACGATATTCTTCTGGCACATTATCTTTATTTTTTAGTTCAAATTCTTTACGATCATATTTTTTTATCACACCATACAAACCATTTTTTTTGTTTCTTTCAGCAAGCGATGCAACATATTTCTGATATAAATCATCTATTTTTTCATCGTACCTGTGAGAATTTTGTTCAATAATATCCCAGTCATTAGCATTATAAAACACAACTTTCGCATTTGGTGATTCACTATAACTTATTCTTGTAAGTGCTGCAGTCATAGGTGTTGGCGCCTTCGGCAAAATATCTTTTCCGTCAAAAAGAAGTGCATTTAAGAAGGAGGATTTACCAGCTTTCACTTCACCTACAATACCTAACCTTAATAATCGGCCATCCTGCATAATTCCTTCCAATTTTTGTCCTATGTTTCTTGCTGATATCTGAAAATCAATGATTGCATCTTCTAAAATAAGCTGTTTTCCTTCCTCCAGAGTTTCGCATATATCTTTTAATTTTCCAATAAGCTTGTTTTCTTCCATCTTATCATCCTCCTAATTAACATTAAATATTCAGTTCATTTATCATATTGGCAATAATAGCAATATCTTTCTCTACGTCTTCTTTCCTCTGATTATATTGATTAATTTTATCCTGTCTGGATGATTTAATTTCATCCAGCGCCTCAACTTCCAAATCAATCAGAGCCTTAACCTCATCAGATGCTGTAGTAATCATTTTATCTTTTACATCTAACATAGATTTTTCAATTTCCGGTTTGAGTTTCTCCACAATCTGAGGTATTACCTGATCATTAATTTGATTTTTAATTGCAACGTTCTGATTTCCCTTTGCAAATATTTTAAGTATATCCGGTAAAAATATAATTAAGAGTTCTAACCACGGTGCTACAACCGATGTTGCTACAGAAAGGGTGGTGGTAATCGTCTTATAGATGGCATTATACTTATCGCTATTTTGCGCAAGCTCCTGAAGTTTGTCATTTACGTTTCTATATTTTTCTATGACATTCTTGCTTATTTCATCAATTGCATCATCAACTTTGTTTAAATCGACACAAATATCATCCAAGTACTCTGAAAAACTCTGTTCAACATATTTTTGAGTGGATGAAAGCAAAACCGGTCTCAAAATATTATTAACCGTCATCGAAAAAGCCTGTCCACCGGAAGAAGCACTATTAGCCATATTATCAACCTGACTATATAATGCATTTTGAATATCTGCATAAATAGATGGGAGAACAAAGTTTTTAAATTTATTTTCTAAGGTACCATTTTTCTTGTCAAGTTGCTCAACCAGTGCCTGTTTGCTTTTTTCGCGCTGTTTAATTTCTTTATCCAGTGTTTTAACATCTAACGATATATTCCGTTTATAAATTTCCAGAGAATCACTTACTTTCAATAAGATATCATATAATCTCGGAACAAATTCCTGCAGATAAATTTTCTCTTTATCAAACGAATCTATTAAAGAATTTATTTTTATTTGCAACTCTTCATCATACTTCGATGTAGAAATCACATTAACAGCTTCGCCAAATGTCATTTCGGCTTCTTCACGCACACCATTTTCGATTTTTTCAACATCCTCAGGCAATTTTAAATCTGATTTAGAAATTGCAATTGCAATATTATCATCATACTGTTTTATCTCATTTACAAATTCTGCCATATTCTGTTTAATAGTTCCTTCTTCACTATCAATAACAAAAATATATGCATTTCCTCTTCCGGAATACTGCAATATCGCTTTATTATGATTAACTATTCCAGAATTAAATCCTGGCATGTCAACCAATGTGCAACCGTTTATTTTCTTAAGTTCTTCATTATTCAAATGCCATATTAAATAATTATAGTTTTCATTCTCAATATTTTGCACATCACATAAATCAAATCTCTTCTTTCCATTTTCGTTAACTGCTTCAATGTATTCATTGGTATCATACACTAGTTCTCCCGCAATTGCTGTTTCCGGACGCATTCCCTCTTCCAGTACTGTTCGCCCTATAAATGCATTCAATATAGCACTTTTTCCAGCACTAAATTGTCCAACAAACAAGATTTTCAACGTAAAATCATGAAGATCACTTTGAACATTATCTATCTGGGTGATTATGCTCTGCATATCATATTTGTCTGCTATTTCTTTTACCTGTGTCATTTTTTTCAAAAGCATCTGTTCTTTCATAATACATTTCTCCTTTTCTTAAAAATATTTAGGTATCACTCTTCCGGAGTCCAATAAAATAGCCCATCCCACTCATCCGATTTCTTTCTCATCTCGATATAAAAGTCATGGAAAAGCGTATCCTCTGGATGTCGTTTCGCCCACTTTTCCTTTTCACTCCAAAAAGTAAAGCTTAATATTTTTTCCGGTATCTTTATCTCAACATCAACGTTTTCAAAGAAAATACCTTGTTGATTATATTCAATTTCATCAAATTCTAATTCGACATTTGGAAAATAGGCATGGTCTTCTAGCATTCCAATGTAATAAACATTTGGTACACTAATTGGAATTTCAAAACCATTGTGACTGCTAGCAATTAATTTTATAATTGTCTTTTTCTTTTCGCCTTTTTCAGCATTATCCAATGCTGCTTCATCTACTATATCTGCAAGTGCCTCATCTAACATGTCCTGATTATATACGACAATTCCATCTTGATTTTCCAATAATTTCAGTCTCATCTTCCTTTTTTCATGTAACAACACATCAGTTATTGTATATTCTGCTGCTGTATCATAGGCAACGCCAAAGGTGTCATACAGTTTCTTCTTTTGTTCTTTTCGATCCGTAGATGACCATAAGTCAAGCTTCTTCGAATATTCGTTATACCCGGTATCTTCAAGCCATGATCTAAGTGCTCCATTGTTCATATAATCCATTAATTCGTATACTTGAAAATTTTGTTTAATATCCTCAATACTTTCAATTTTATTTCCTTTCAAATACATTGTAATTTTTGCCATAAATGCACTCCTCCTTTATGTAACCTCTTCATCCGAACTTTCATTTATAAATAAAATTATACATATACATCATGACACATTCTGTCATCCTGCTTATTTTCTACTGATATCTCTCCTGCATTTTTCCAAGCTTTTGTCCCATCTCCTCCCGTAGCCACTCCGGTCTCAGAATCTCCACCTGTTCCCCCTGACTGAGCAGCCACATCAGGATGCCTTTTCCGTACACTTCCGCTTCTATTTCACAGGCACCGTCCTGACCGGACACGATTTTTGCTGTAGGCAGGCGGTCTAACACTGCCTCTGCATTCCTTCCAAAAAACAGAAATTTCACCCGCATCAGTTCACCGCTGTACATAAACTGAACTCTTTTACGAAACTCTCCCTCCTCAAATCTCCCATTATACGGCAATTTGAACTTCTCACCCATTTCCCGGCATTTGACGATCCGATCGATCCGGAATATTGCTGGATAACTGTACTTGTGCTCATATCTTCCGGCCGCATTCTTTTCGACGATGAATGCATTCAGATAAAAATAATACTCGGAGAAAATAATCCCGACAGGTTCAATGACACGCTTCACATTCTCCTGTACCGCATCCTGCTTCTGATAGTGGATCTCAAGCCGGTTACAGCCCCGGACCGCCTCACCGAGCTTCCACAAAATGTCCGGATTCCGGATCGGATGGGTAAGCTCCACATAATGGTACTTCTCATTGGCGATCAGGTCAGATACCAGCTTCATATTGCGCAGTGGCACACAGCCTTCCACCAGCTTATTGAGCAGTGCTTCCATCTCCTTTTTGCCAAACGCCCGGCTCTCTAAAAGGATCTTACTCACGGCAAGTATTTCGCTGTTGCTCATGGCGGAACCGTCCGTCCCGGTCATCACGAAACCTTTATGTATCCTGTCGTACACGATCTCCCGTGACTCTGCCGTGCTTTCCGCTTTCTGATCCTCCAGAAATGCCCGGATATCATCAATGTCGCGTTGGATCGACCGCTCATCCACGCCAAATCGATTGGCTTCCTCCGCCTTATTGATCCGCTTTCCGGCGCAAAGACGGACATACATGCTCAGGGTTCTGGAATTTTTTGAATGTTTGTTGTTCATCTTCTGTCTTGTTTCTCCTGTTATAAATTTCGTATTACGTTTTTATCATACGCTTTCAACATGACACCATTCGTCATCCTCAGATTTATTTTCCCATGGCACTGTCCCATTTTCTTTTCTATTTTGATCAATATAAAACGAAAAAGAACAGCAGCAGACCTTTCATAATCTGTTACTGTTCTTATGTTTGATAGATTTGTAAATCACCGGACACCGCGGCATTTTGTCCATACTTACCTCATTTTTATTCCATCTTCCAACATTATTATGCATGCATATCCTACAAAATATTCACAATCATCCAATCCCATTGTCGATCAGATCCGCAATACCCTCCACATCGCTTTTCGAAAAGCTGTCAAGCAGCAGTCTGTCCAACGCATACCGTTCATCCAGACATGCCATGGCACAATCCGCCAGAACGGTATTTGCCATTCTGCAAAAACGGTTTTTTGCCTCTTCTCTGTCCGTTTTTTGCCCCAGTAGTTCCTGTTCTTTTTTGTATTTGCGGCCGGACACTTCTAACAGCAGCGGAAGCAGATCATCTCTCTGTATGAGCAGACAGCGTTTTTTCTGAAGCTGATGCTGTCTGGCTAATATCTCCTCCGCTTCCCCGATCGTAACGGATCCGGACACCTTTTCCGGTGTGTCTGAATCACTATGTCCCTCACATGCCAGCTTGTCGAGGTACGCACAGATCCATTCCGGGCATACGTCCTGTTTCGGCTCGCCCCGCAGATATGCCAGAGCCTGTGCCATCTGGATTTCCCGTTCCTTTTGCAGTGAGACACGAAGCAGATCGGATATATGCCGTTCTGACATATAAGGGATCTCGGATTTCGCAGCAGCTCCGGATGCCCTTTTATAGAAGATATTTTTGGTACCGGGCTGCACGACCGGTGCATATAATTCTCTTAATACATCCCGGTTCCGCCCATGCTCCGCATATACGACACTGCAGTCGCGCCGCACCGACCGGATCAATTCTTTGGCGGATGCATTGACCTGCATCTTTCTTCTCCGGCTGATGTTTTTCAGAAAACGTTTTATCAGCTCCTTATCATCGCCATCGTCAATTCCGCTTTCCTCAAGCCACTGCCTGTAGCCAAGCTGCTCCAGATCTTCTTCCATGCCTTTTTTGACATCCTCCTGAATGTACTGCAGCAGCTCCGATTTTAATCGGATGAAATAGTCTAGCGTTGTCTTGGAGTACCCTTTAAACATCTCTGCATGGGTACACATCCGTTTTAGAAAATGCACGGGATCAAGTTTGCGCCAGTCGTCGTAGAAGCTCCACAAACGTTTTGTATGTGTCTTCTGCAGCGGTACATATGTCCGGCACATATGCTTTTCAAAGACGAGGATCATTTCCTCGCATTTTTCCATGGACAGCTTATGCTCCAGCCCATAATAATAGATGATTTCCCGGTAATCGTTGACCTGAACGCCGGGCATGCGGAGTCCCTCTATGAGATACTGTTTCAGCTCCTCATGCGTCAGATGCAGTGCAAATGCCAGTTGATACATTTTATCTCTGCCGGGTTCACTTCTTTTGGTGATGCCGCACCAGGCACGAATGGTTCCCGGCGCAGCAATATCACAATCTTTTAGTTTCTTCTGTAATGCCCGGAACGCTGCATGACGGCGTTGCTTCTCATCCGCCGGCTCTGATCCACCCCACCGCTCCATTAGAAATGTGTCAAATCCATAATCCTGTCCCATTTTTTGACCTCACCTTTTATTCCCCAAGCAGGGTATCCAGAGAACCTATTACATTCTTCTTGTCTTTTTGCCCTGTCGTTTTCTTTTTCGTTGTTTTTGGTGTTGCTTCTGTTTTATTTGGTCTTGCTGTCGCTGACGTTTTCTTCTTTCTGTTCCGGGATACCTTTGTGGTCTTTTCTTCCCGTTTTGACGCTTTGTCCGTTGTCTTATCCGGACGCTCTGACGGCTTCTTATCATCTGGACTTCTGGTAACAGACGACGTCTTTTCCGCTGTGGTTTTCGGAATCGACGTCATTTGTTCCGGCAATGCAGTTGCAGTTATTCCAAGTGTCGTTTGTTCCGGCGATGCTGTCCCTCCCTGTGTCTTTTGTTCCGATGGCATGTCTGCTGCCAGACTGGTTTGCGCCGGTAATCTACCTTCTTTCTGAGCCTGCCCATTAAGACGCATCATTGCGATGCCTGCTCCTGCTGCCACAAGCACAATGAGTACAAGACCGATCCGAAGATATATTTTCCGCTTTGCCCGTAAGGCTTTCTCCCGGATCAGTTGCCTTTCCTTCCGGCTCTCCTGCTCTTTTCCTGCCTGTAATAATTCTCCGGCGATCCGTTCGGTCGATAACTCTTCCTCCCCCGCCGCCAGAGACTTTCTGCGTCGTTCTTCCTGCCTCTCCTGTCCCCAGTGTTCCCGGCATGCTGTCCGCCCGCTTTCTCCCAATGCTTCGCGCAGCGCACGAATGCTTTGATAACGGTCTGCTGCCATCACTGACATTCCTTTACCGATCGCGTCACTCCAGCCCTTAGGAAGCGCAACGCCCTCCATCTGATCCAGCGGAACTGTCCGGTCACTGACAAGACGCTGCGATGCCTCCTCCGGCATGACCCCGGAAAGCATATAATACATAACGGCACTGACGCTGTACACATCTGACCATGGACCGGTCTGCCCCTTGCTGCGATACTGCTCCTCCGGTGCAAATCCACGTTTGTATATGACCGTCATCGTGTGATCGCGGTTCACAGTACTTCGAGCCGCTCCAAAATCCACAAGCTTCATAAATCCCTGTCTGGTGATCATCAGGTTATCCGCACTGACATCGCGGTGAATGATATGATGTGCGTGCATCTCCTCTAAGGTATCCAATACCGGACGAAGCATGGTTTGAACCTGCCCTGCGGGTATCTGTCCATTTTTTTGTACATACTCCTCGACACTGATCCCATCAATATATTCCATTACAATGTATGCGGTATCATTCTCTGTAAAATAGTCATGTACAACCGCTGCACCCTCCAGTGACTGAAACTGTGCAAGTGTCTGCGCTTCCTTAAGAAACGCTTTCATCCCCTTCTGATATTCCTGCTGTGCGCAGGTTTCCCCATCAACACGGTTTACCTGAGAATGAGACCGCACCGGGTTTCTTCGTACAAATTCTCTGGGATAATATTCTTTGATGGCAACCGGTATGGACAGGGTCTGATCCCAGCCCAGATAGGTAATTCCAAAACCGCCCTCCCCCAGAACGCATCCCGTGTAATAACGCTGCTTCAGGCAGGTTCCCTCTGGCAGACAGTATGGCGGCGTCTGGCTGTTTTGATTGTCGTATCCACAGGCACTGCATACATCTCCCTGTTCCAGCAGATGCATGCAGCAGCTGCATCTTTTCTGACCTCCTGATATCATTTGTCTGCTCCTTTACAGCCGTATCCGTTTTAACTCTGTATAAGCACTGTATTTTTTCTTTCCATTCTTAATCTCCCATGTCCTGACCTTGCAGTACACACTGCCTTTTCTTTTGGTATAGGACAAACGAAAGACTCCATTATATTTGGAGATCGGATGAAGAGTTGTTGTTTGTACAATACCATTTTTCTTCATCCAAATCTCCAGATATTGACCTTTATATTTCTTCAGTTTGATCTTCAGATAATTTTTTCCGGGTGTTATCTCCGTTGCATAGGATACCGTTGGTGCCGCATAATCCGGGATCCGGATGCGCTCGCTGGTTACCGCTCTGCTGCGCACTGCCTCACCATCTCTGGCACCGAACGCAAAGATCTGATACTGATATTTCTTTCCTTTGCGAACCGTTGCATCCAGATAACTTGTCTTTCCGGTGACTGTCCCAAGCCGCTTGAGTGCGCCATTCCTGCCCTCTCTGCGGTAAATACCGTATCCGTCAACTCCACTGACCTTCTTCCAGCGCAGCGACACCTTCTGAATCTGCAGCAACGACACATTCACCCCGGACACACAGGAAAGCTCCTGCGAAACCTTCAGTCTTAATGAAACATTAATGTTCTCCGCCACTGCCGCAGACGGAGAAGGACTCTGTGCCCATACTGTCGACGATGGACTCTCCGGTGCCGCACTTCCTGTCGCTGCCGGCTGCTGCGTAGAAGATCCATCTGCCGGCTGTGACGTTTCTGATGGAACCTCTGAGACGGACGGATCCTGTGTCGGACCATTCGAAGCCCCCGGCTCATCTGTCGGTTGAAGGGAAATTACCGGTTTCTGTGTCTCATACGGATCTGCCTTCGGAGATACAACCGGACATGCCATTTCTCCCTCTGTCCCAAATACCGGATAGCCATTCGGTCCTGTCACCCATGAGCGCAGTGGACAAAGCTCGCTGTACTGGTATCCCTGTCGATATTCTACAAAATCATTCAGCTTATCGATCAGACTGCTTCTTGCCGCAGAAAGTGAAACACCCTCGCACCCGGTCACATAATACTCATTCAGCTCTGTCGCCCGGGAATAAACGGTACGATTCGTTCCTTTCCAATAATAACAGCGCGTCAGAGAGCCTCCGTCGATATATCCGCAAATCTGTCCTTTTCCAAGCAGCTGCCTGATCTCTCCAACGGTATAGCAGCCCTCCACCGGCGTCATATTCTTCCGTCCGGCGATGCCTCCGGCATAAAAAATATCGCCTTCAATATCGCCAATATTATAGCAATTGATCACACGGCTTGCTCCGTCCAGCCCGGCAACAATACCTCCCACCTGTAGATAACCATAGGCTCCGCCAATCCTCGCATAGGACAAATCATTCTTCTTCGTAATCACCCCTACTGTCCCATAATTGCCACAGTTGCCGATCACGCCTCCACCATGGCGTCCGGAAATACCGCCGATCGAATCCATGCAGTTTCCGTCCACAGCATCCTCGCGCTCCTTCTGCAAAACATCTCCATAATTAAAACAGCCATCGATCACAATATCATTCCAGTTGCTTGAAAATGTTCCGGCAACGATTCCGGCAAGATTGATGCTTGACTCCGAATGATAGGCAAGCTCCAGATTGCCATAATTGTTACAGTCACGTAAATAACCCTGAAACACAAAATCCACAATACCGCCAAGGTCGCCTCCGCTGCTTCGCAGGTCGCTGTAATTGTCGCAGGAGGCGATATTGCCTCCTGCGACATATCCCACAATACCGCCACCGCCATAAGGGATCCGGCTCTCCTCTCCCCGCAGACTGCAGCCTGTCAGTTCGCCGGCAGTATGACGTCCGACGATGCCGCCGATTCCGTTGATCCGGTCCATCTCGTCCCGCTCCGTGGTCAGTGTATTCTTCCTTCCGATCACAACCACATCCTGCGCAGTCGTGTTTACAATACTTCCACTGTTCTCACCGACGGCTCCGCCAATACAGCCGGAGCTCATGACGATATTGGCACGGCTGATGACATCAGACAGCGTCCCCTGCAGATTCCCAACAATGGCACCGACACCCGTCCTGCCTGTTACAAGAGCCTTCTCCAGCGTTAAATGGCAAACACTTCCGTTAGAACCAACACAGCCAAACAGCCCCGGATCACTCTCATTTCCGATCACGCACAGTCCCCGGATCGTGTGGTCTTTACCATCAAAGCTTCCCTGAAACGGATACTCCTTCGTTCCGACCGCAGTCCACAAAGTCACCCGGGAAAGACTGCCGGGATCTGTCGTCTGCGATGTTTCCAGATCCTCATAACAGTTTCCGCTCTGATCCACTGCTCCGATCAGTTCTTCGTCACAATAAATCCCCGTTCTCTTTGAGGCATCCTGATACTGATAAGAGGCTTCATTTAAAGTTATATCCGATGTCAGGCAGAAGCTTCGCCCCTTCGTGCTGTTTCCGGCATTCACATACTCTGCAAAAAGCGTTAATTCTTCCCCGGTACTGATCGTGATCGTTCCAGCTGCTTCGCCGGAAGACGCGAAATCAGTCATTGACACGGTATTCTCCGCAGCCTTTACCACCTCACATATATCGTCCGGCACTTCGGAGGTAACCGCAGACACTGCCATTATGACTCCCATCCACAACGCAAATTTCCTGTGTCTCCTCATATGTATCCTGCTCCTGTTATTCTTTTCTTTTAGTGTAAGATAAATAGCCGGAAAAAGCAACAACCTCCTAAGGAAATCACTCCTCAGGAGGTTGTTTGTTCCTGATCGGACACACCTGACAACTGCGGTCAGATGATTCCAATGTCATTCTTATGCAAATGCGCGCGCCTGCAATGCATGTACCAGGTTGCGTCTGTCAGAAGGTTCGCAGTTGCCTGTCAGAAACAACTGATTGCGCAGGTCCATTGTCATAATCCCAAGAATGGATTTGGCATCCACACAATATCTTCCGCAATAAAGATCAAAATCTCCCTCAAAGCCTGATAAAATATTGACGAACTCATTCACATCATGTACATCCTTTAACTGTACCGGTATCTTTTCTCCCATAACGACTGCTCCTTTCTCTTTTCTCTTTCTTCTCTTACTCTCTCAGGACTGCTTGCGGCACGATATCAACATACTCTATCCATATTAAACACTATATTGCTATTGGCGTGCCTCTTTTTTGCCCTTGCATAGTTTTACCACACTTTTTTCGAAAAAGGAACCATCTTGGCGAAGATTTAATAAAGATTTATCAGTTTGTTCACAAATTATAACACTTTGCTCAAAAAATCCTGCAATCTTGCGTTCTGGGGATGCTCAAAAAGCTCTTCCGGCGTATTTTCCTCCTGAATCTGTCCCTCGTTCAGAAATAGTACGCGGTTGGCAACCTCTTTTGCAAATCCCATCTCATGCGTAACGATCACCATCGTCATTCCCTCTGCCGCCAACTCTTTGATCAGGGAAAGCACCTCTCCTACCATCTCCGGATCCAGTGCCGAGGTCGGCTCATCAAACAGCATGACATCCGGATTCATTGCCAGTGCACGCGCGATCGCAATACGCTGCTTCTGTCCACCGGACAGCATTGCCGGATAGCTGTCTGCCTTATCGGACAGACCAATACGATCAAGCAACTCGTCTGCCTTTACAGCAGCCTCCTCCTTTGTCATTTTCTTGCGCTTTACCGGCGCAAGCATAATATTTTCGCGAACGGTCATATTCGGGAACAGATTAAACTGCTGGAATACCATACCAATCTTCTCACGGACAAGGTTAATATCCACATCCTCGTCGGTGATATTCGTTCCCTCGAAGGTTACACGACCGCCGGTCGGATCCTCCAGACAATTCATGGAACGTAAGAAAGTGGATTTACCACAGCCGGACGGACCGATCACTGCAACAACATCACCTCTGCAGATCGTGGTGGAAATTCCTTTGATAACGTGATGATCTCCAAATGATTTCTCCAGATTCTCTACGCGGATCAATACTTCTTTATCGCTCATTGCTTCTCAGCCTCCTCTCCAGACAATGCACTCCTGCAGTAAGGATCATTACGATAACCAGATAGATCAGCGCAACGGCGATCAACGGCATAAATGCATCATATGTGTTGCTTCGTATAATATCTCCAGCCTTGGTCAGATCTACAAGAGCGATATAACCGCTGATAGAGGTCTCCTTCAACAAACTAATAAACTCATTGCACAGCGCAGGCAATGTGTTTTTGAATGCCTGTGGCAGAATAACAGATGTCATGGTCTGCGCATAGCTAAGACCCAGGCTTCTTCCCGCCTCAAACTGTCCACCGTCTACTGCCATGATTCCGGAACGGACAACCTCCGCTACATACGCTGCAGAGTTTAATCCGAACGCAACGATTGCTACCAAAAGCTTGTTATCCACGGACACCAGGATAATATAATAGAAAATCAACAGCTGTACAACTGCCGGCGTACCACGCATTACAGTCAGATAGATCCGGCAGAATGCATTGAGTATCGGAAATCCTCCGTTTTTATCATGACCGGTACGGATCACCGCGATTACAAAGCCGAAAATAATACCAAACAATACCGCAAATACCGTGATCAACAGCGTATTCTGCAGACCCTTTACAATATACTGATATCTGTTATCTTTAATAAAGTTATCATGAAAACGCTCCGCCAGGGAACTCTTCGTAATGCCGGCCTTAGGATCGATTGTAATGATAACCTGCTTTGCTGTTGTATAGGATTCTGTGAAATCAATATTCTTGAGACGATCCTTCGTGACAGTCATACCCGCCGCTCCAACATCTGCCTTACCGGAAGTTACTGCAGGAATGATAGAATCAAACTCCATATCCTCAACCTCAAGCTTCATGCCAAGCTCGTCGCAGACAGCCTGCATCATATCCACATCAATACCGGTAATCTTATTATTCTCATAATATTCATATGGCTTAAATGAAGCATTGGTTGCCATCTTCAGCGTGCCATTTCTCTTGACATCCTTGATCTCGTACGGCTTTGTACCCTTGACAGAATCCTCTCCGATATAATTATCAATAATATCCTGCAGAGTTCCATCTTCTTTTAACTTGGTCAACGCTTCGTTGATCTTTTCCTTGAGATCTGTGTTACTCTTATCAATGCAGACCGCATAATCCTCAAGAGCAAACTCTTCCTTTAAGATCTTCAGTGTATTATCCTTTTCGGTGTAAGCCTTTGCCGGCTGCTCATCGATGATAACGCAGTTGATCTTGCCGTTCTTCAACGCCTGGATCGCATCAGTTCCCTTATTATACCGCTCGATCACTGTTCCTGCATCATCGCCCTCATAATCGGAAGCATAAATGTCACCGGTCGTACCAATCTGAACTCCTATCTTCTTGCCATCCAGATCTTTTACGCTCTTCACTGCATTCTTGGCTCTCTGCGCCAGCTGCTTCTCCTGTTTCTGCTTCTCCTGATAATTATGTCCAACAACGCCGCCCACGGCAGCAAGACATACGATCAGAAGTAACACATAATTCCAGCCCTTTGGAAGCCTTCTTTTCTTCTTCATGATTAACCATGCCTTTCTGTTTCCTGTGTCTGTCACAGAAATAACTATTATAAAGGGGGCAAATGTACTTGCCCCCATATTTCTCATTCTATGCTATTGCCGATGCATTTCATGCAGCAATAACGCTCCTGTCCATATACCGGATCAACCTGCGTATATGTTCTTTATAAGAAAATATACTTACAAACAAACAATACTGCAAGAATGTACATCAGTGGTGTAACCTTCTTTGCCTTTCCGCAGATCACATTGATAATTACATAAGAGATAACTCCGAGAGAGATACCCTCTGCGATACTGTATGCAAATGGCATTGCCAGAATGGTCATATATGCAGGCACTGCCTCTGTCAGATCGTTGAAATCGATCTGTGCAACAGAAGAGATCATCAGGAAACCAACGAAAATCAATGCCGGAGCAGTTGCAAAGCCCGGTATTGCTGTGAAAATTGGTGCGAAGAAGATTGCCAGAAGGAATAATACTGCTGTCACTACAGAAGCAAGACCTGTACGTGCACCGGCACCAACACCTGCTGAGCTCTCCACGTAAGTTGTTGTTGTACTTGTACCGATAATAGCACCTGCACTTGTTGCGATTGCGTCTGCTAACAGTGCCGGCTTGATGTTTGGAAGCTTCTCATTCTCATCCAGCATACCGGCCTTGGATGAAACTCCGACTAATGTTCCGATCGTATCAAACATATCAACGAACAGGAATGAGCAGAGAACAACGATAAAGTTGAATACACCCACGCCCTTGAAATCAGCTGTGAAACACTGACCAAATGTGGTTGTGATCTTGCTGAAGTCAGTCATATGCATGGTTGGATACAGAGAGTAGAAACCAGCCTTTGCATCAATATGGTAAACACCTGCAGCCTGGCAGATCATACCGAGGATCCATGTTGCGATGATACCGATCAGAATAGATCCCTTGAAGCCCTTGATGTAAAGAATAACTGTGATAAACAGACCGATCAGTGCAAGTACTGCACAAATACCCTGTGTATGCCAGTTATCAGCAAATTTACAATATGTCAGAAGAGTAGAATCATCATTCACGATGATGTGTGCTCCCTGCAGACCGATAAATGCGATAAATAAACCGATACCAGCACTCACACCTTTCTTAAGTGTACTGGGAATTGCATTGAAAATTGCCTCACGTACACTAGTCAGTGAAAGTACAATAAATACGATACCTTCCAGAAATACAGCCATAAGAGCTACCTTCCAAGAATAACCCATGTTTCCACATACTGTGTAAGCAAAGTATGCATTCAGTCCCATACCGGGAGCCAGTGCAAATGGGTAGTTAGCAAGCAGTGCCATTGCCATTGTACCGATGAATGAAGCCAGACATGTGGCGATCAGCACGGCTGTGCTATCCATTCCTGCTGCTGAAAGCATGTTTGGATTAACGGCAAGAATATAAGCCATTGTCATAAATGTGGTAATACCGGCAATCACTTCAGTCTTGACCGTAGTTCCGTTTTCTTTTAACTTGAAAAACTTCTCTAACATTTTATCCTCCATGTGATGTGTTATTAGTATCATTCTCTCAATAACGAAAATGACCCATATACAGTATACCACAAAACATAGAGGTTTTGGAGATTTTCTTAATTTTTTATTAAAGCTTTATTATCCATAAACGATGCCTTTATTCTCATGAAATATTTTACTTTATAAAAAATTCCCTGTTTCGCACAAAAAAACAGAGCCAAACACATCTCTGTGCCTGCTCTGTCTGAAAGAATGCCGCAGACCGGAATCGAACCGGTACGGGTATCACTACCCACGGGATTTTAAGTCCCGGGCGTCTGCC
>ERZ839947.1111-NODE-1111-length-28129-cov-35.549298_pt1 | contig 28129 bp, 28 predicted proteins | sample MGYA00519908_ERZ839947 | MGnify/ENA primary metagenome ERZ839947 (study PRJEB31850, sample SAMEA3708857) | human gut metagenome | biome: human gut; feature: human-associated habitat; material: faeces | place: China | collected 2014 ... | reverse complement strand
TTCTTTGTTGTCTCTCAAACGCGACAACTCTGATATCTTATCATGTTTGTCATTGTTTGTCAACAACTTTTTTCATTTTATTTAGAAAATATAGAGCGGAGAAGGAGGGATTTGAACCCTCGCGCCGGTCAACCCGACCTATACCCTTAGCAGGGGCACCTCTTCGGCCACTTGAGTACTTCTCCAGATACTTTCTATATAAAATTACGTCCTTACGTGACGCATTGTTTATTCTACTAAAAACAGTCCTTTTTGTCAACCTCTTTTTTAATTTTTATTATATTTCTGATGCAAATTTCTTAATTGACGTCTCATATAGATTATTTCCATCCTGATCGATTACTACAATGGCCGGAAAATTCTCTACATATAACTTTCGGATTGCTTCTGCACCAAGATCTTCATAACATACAATCTCGGATTTTCTGATACACTTTGAGAGCAGAGCACCTGCTCCACCTACTGCTGCAAAATAGACTGCATGATTGCGGATAATAGCGTCTATAACCTCTTTTGATCTCTTTCCCTTGCCAATCATTGCTTTTTCACCAAGATCAAGCAGGGTAGGGGCATACTTATCCATACGAGTGGCTGTAGTTGGTCCCGCAGATCCAATCGGACGTCCTTCACGGGCAGGAGAAGGACCCATATAATATATTGTTGCATCTTTGATATCAATCGGTAATTGCTCTCCCCGATCCAATGCTTCTATCATCCTCTTATGTGCGGCATCCCTTGCTACATAGATTGTCCCTGTGATGTATACATAATCCCCGGAATGAAGTTTTTTTGTCACTTCTTCTGTGATGGGTGTTGTAATATGCTGATCCATACCTGTTCCTCCTTATATCGTTCTGACTGCATGACGATTTACATGGCAACAGATATTAACTGCCACAGGAAGCCCTGCAATATGTGTCGGATAAGTATTTATATTAACAGCAAGGGCAGTAGTGGTTCCACCTAATCCTCCCGGTCCAATACCAAGCTTATTGATTTTTACCAGCATTTCTTTTTCCAGGTCTGCAACATAAGGAATCTCAGAATGTTCATTTACCGGCCTTGTCAGTGCTTTTTTGGCCAGAATTGCACATTTTTCAAATGTTCCGCCGACTCCAACACCAACTACCATTGGAGGACACGCGTTTGGTCCTGCATCTTTTACGGCAGTAAGAATCGCATTTTTTACTCCGTCTATTCCATCCGCAGGTTTTAACATGAAAATACGGCTCATATTTTCACTTCCAAATCCCTTCGGAGCAAATGTAATCGTCACCTTATCTCCGGGAACAATCGAATAGTGGATAATTGCCGGTGTATTATCTTTCGTGTTTTCACGAAGAATCGGGTCAGCTACAACGGATTTACGGAGATACCCTTCCGTATACCCCTGACGCACACCTTCATTGATTGCATCTTCCAGCCATTGCCCTTCAAAATGCACGTCCTGACCGATTTCTACAAAAAATACAGCCATTCCGGTATCCTGACAGATAGGAATCATTTCTTCTCCCGCAATTTTAAGATTTTCCTGCAGCTGCAGAAGAATTTTTTTTCCAAGTTCGGATTTTTCTTCTTCTGCAGCCTTTTTCATGGCATATTCCATATCTTCCGCAAGAAAATGATTCGCTTCAATGCACATTTCTTTTATATTTCTTGTGATTTCTTCTGTCTGTATGGTCCGAATCATGATGGATCACCTTCCGTCTCATTTTCTTCTGTTGCTTCTTCTTCCGGTGGCATCAGTGATTTATCTTCTACGACTCTTGCAATGCTTGCAACCGTCACACCACTTTTGAGATCAATCAGTTTTACACCTGAGGTTACACGTCCCAGTAATGCCGTATCATTTACGCGAATTCGAATGATGATTCCTTCTGTTGTAATCAACATCAGTTCATCATCTTTTACGACAGACTTCACTCCGATCAGATTTCCAGATTTTTCTGTGATTTTATAGCATTTTACACCTTTTCCACCACGGTTCTGTGTTGTAAACTCATTGATCCGTGTACATTTTCCAAGACCGTTCTCCGATACGATCATGACGGACTCTCCCTGGGAAGCCATCTGCATGGCAATTACTTCATCTCCGGCAGTAAGGTTCATTCCAATGACTCCCATTGTCGTACGACCGGTTGCACGGACATCGGCTTCTTTAAACCGGATACACTGTCCATACCGGGTAAATAACAGAATTTCTTCATCATCCCCGGTAATTTTTACTTCGATCAATTCATCATCATCACGCAGACTGATCGCTGCCAATCCTGTTTTCCGGATGTTTTCATAGTCCAGCACGGAAGTTTTTTTCACTATTCCGTTTTTGGTTGCCATAAACAGATATTTATCCTTCTCATAATCCTTGATTGGAATCATTGCGGTAATCTTTTCATCCGGCTGTAACGGAATGATATTGATAATTGCAGTTCCACGGGAAGTCCGGCTGGCTTCCGGAATTTCATATGCCTTAATCCGGTACACACGTCCCATATTGGTAAAGAACATCAGGTAATGGTGGGAGGTTGTCATAAGCATTTCCACGATATAATCATCCTGAATGGTCTCCATTCCCTTAATTCCCTTGCCTCCACGGTGCTGGCTTTTGAAATTATCGGTTCCCATGCGCTTGATATAGCCAACTTTTGTCATGGTAATGACCGTATTGGTTTCCGGAATCAGATCTTCCATGGAAATATCAAACTCATCGTATCCGATCTGGGTTCTTCTGTCATCGCCATATTTATCTGCAATTTCCAGAATTTCTGTGCGGATAACTGCAAGAAGCTTTTTCTCATCTGCAAGAATCGCCTTAAGTTCCGTGATCTGTGCCATGAGGTCTTTATACTCGTTTTCGAGTTTCTCACGTTCCAAACCGGTCAGGGTCTTCAGACGCATGTCAACAATTGCCTGTGCCTGTGCATCGGATAATCCAAACCGCTCCATCAGGGAATTCTTTGCGTCTGCAGTTGTACGGCTTCCGCGAATAATGGAAATCACTTCATCAATGTTGTCTAATGCAATGATCAATCCCTGTAAAATATGCGCACGTTCTTCCGCCTTGTTCAGGTCAAATCTGGTACGTCTTGTGATAACCTCTTTCTGGTGAATGAGATAATAGTTAAGTAATTCATATAAATTCAGAATTTTTGGCTGGTTATCCACAAGCGCAAGGTTGATAACGCCAAATGTATCCTGCATCTGTGTGTGTTTATATAATAAATTCAAAACAACACTTGGATTTACATCTCTTCGAAGCTCAATAACAATGCGCATGCCTTCGCGGTCAGACTCGTCCCGAAGATCTGTAATTCCATCAATTCTTTTATCTTTGTGCAGTTCTGCAATTTTTTCAATCAGTCTGGCTTTGTTGACCAGATACGGAAGTTCGGTGACAACAATACGGTTTTTTCCGTTATCCATCGGCTCAATATCTGTCACAGCACGTACACGGATTTTACCACGGCCGGTCCGATATGCCTCATTGATACCGGCAGTACCCAGGATCACACCTCCGGTTGGAAAATCTGGTCCCTTGATGATGTTGATTAATTCATCAATGTCTGTCTCTTTCTCCTCAATATCGTTGTCAATTAATTTCACAACGGCATGAATGACATCCCGCAGATTGTGAGGAGGAATATTTGTTGCCATACCGACCGCAATACCTGTCGTTCCGTTTACCAGAAGGTTCGGGTAGCGCGCCGGAAGTACGGTAGGTTCTTTTTCTGTTTCATCAAAGTTCGGGGTAAAGTCAACGGTATCTTTGTTGATGTCCCGAATCATCTGCATGGAAATTTTTGAAAGCCTTGCCTCTGTGTATCGCATGGCGGCAGCACCGTCTCCATCCACAGAACCAAAGTTACCATGTCCGTCGACAAGTGGATATCTGGTCGACCACGGCTGTGCCATGTTGACAAGTGCCCCGTAAATGGAGCTGTCCCCGTGCGGATGGTATTTACCCATCGTATCCCCGACAATACGCGCACATTTACGATGTGGCTTGTCCGGTGTATTACTCAGTTCGATCATGGAATACAGGACACGCCGCTGTACCGGCTTTAATCCATCCCTGACATCCGGAAGCGCACGGCTTGCGATAACGCTCATCGCGTAGTCGATGTAGGAGGTTTCCATCGTTTTCTTCAGGTCAACCTGTTGAATTTGGTCAAATATTTTATCGTCCACTGATCTGCTCCTCCCTAAATATCAAGATTCTGTACATACTTGGCATTTTCTTCTATAAATTCCCGTCTCGGCTCTACTTTATCACCCATCAGAGTCGTGAATGTTACGTCAATTTCCGATGAACTTTCGTCATCCATCATAACCTGTTTTAAAATCCGGTGCTCCGGATCCATGGTGGTTTCCCATAACTGTTCCGCATCCATCTCACCAAGTCCTTTGTAACGCTGGATCTTATTATTCTGATCGCGCCCGATTTCCACAAGAATATTGTTTAATTCTTCATCACTGTATGCATACCAGACATTTTTGTTTTTCTCAATTTTATAAAGCGGCGGGGTAGCAAGATAAACATGTCCCTGCTTAATAAGCTCCGGCATAAAACGATACAAAAATGTCAGCATGAGTGTTGCAATATGTGCACCGTCCACATCGGCATCTGTCATAATAATAATTTTGTTATAACGCAGCTTGGATATATCAAAATCTTCATGAATTCCGGTACCGAACGCCGTGATCATTGCCTTGATCTCGGCATTATCATAAATACGGTCGAGTCTTGCCTTCTCCACATTTAAAATTTTTCCGCGAAGCGGGAGAATTGCCTGTGTTGCACGGCTTCTTGCAGTTTTTGCAGAACCACCGGCGGAATCTCCCTCAACGATAAAGATTTCACAATTTTTTGGATTTTTTTCGGAACAATCCGCAAGTTTTCCCGGAAGGGCAGTACCCTCAAGTGCTGTCTTTCTTCTTGTCAGATCACGTGCTTTCCGGGCTGCCTCTCTGGCACGCTGGGCCAGCAGCGATTTTTCACAGATATTTTTGGCCACATCCGGATTCTGCTCCAGAAAATACGTCAGCTGTTCCGTAACCACAGAATCTACAGCACCACGTGCCTCACTGTTTCCGAGTTTCTGTTTGGTCTGTCCTTCAAACTGTGGCTCTTCAATTTTGATACTGATAATTGCTGTCAATCCTTCACGGATATCATCTCCGGTAAGTGCCGCATCGCTGTCTTTTAAAATTTTTGCTTCCCGCGCATACGAATTAAACGTCTTTGTCAACGCATTTCGAAAACCGGCAAGATGTGTTCCACCTTCCGGCGTAATGATGTTGTTAACAAAACTAAACGTGGAATCGTTAAAAGAATCATTATGCTGCATTGCAACTTCCACGTAAACTCCGTCACGATTTCCCTCACAGTAAATAACTTCCGGATATAACGGTTCTTTTCCGCGGTTTAAATACTCCACAAATTCCTTGATTCCACCGGCATAATGGAATTTATGATTATGCAGACTATCTTCCCTCGTGTCTTTTAATGTAATGCATAATCCTTTTGTCAGAAAAGCAGTTTCTCTTAAACGCTGTTTGAGCGTGTTGTAATCATATACGGTTTCTTCAAAGATTTCCGCATCCGGCAGAAAATGAACCTTTGTACCGTGAAGTTGTGGATCACAGTCCCGGACTGCCGCTACCGGTCCATCCGCTTTTCCTCTCTTGTAACTTTGCATATACACTTTTCCGTCATGATATACTTCAACCGTTAACCAGGCGGAGAGGGCATTAACAACAGAAGCACCTACTCCATGCAGTCCTCCGGATACTTTGTATCCTCCGCCGCCAAACTTTCCGCCTGCATGCAGAACAGTAAACACAACTTCCAGTGCAGACACTCCGGCTTTGTGATTCATTCCGACAGGAATTCCACGTCCATCATCTTCAACGGTTATGGAATTATCTTTTTCTATGGTCACCTCAATGTTTTTACAATAACCGGCAAGTGCTTCATCTACCGCATTATCAACAATCTCATAGACCAGATGATGCAGTCCGCGTGCAGATGTACTTCCGATGTACATTCCAGGTCTCTTTCTGACCGCTTCGAGTCCTTCAAGAATCTGAATCTGATCTGCGCCATATTCCTGATTATTATTTGTTAATTCGCTCATCAATTTCCTCCTCATCCAACGGATGAACCTTTCTTTTATATCTCTTCAACCGATTCCTTTTCGTAAACAGTTCCGTTTATCACCTGGAAAATTTTGTTGATACAAAAACGGTTCTTTACAAATTCCTCCAACCCTGTACAGGTAATGACAGTCTGTATTTTAGCAATACTGTTCAGCAGATAATTCTGCCGGTTACTGTCAAGTTCCGATAGCACGTCATCCAGCAGCAACACCGGAGTATCATGAATGGATCTCCTGACCAGATCAATCTCCGACAATTTCAAAGAAAGTGCTGAAGTACGCTGCTGTCCCTGAGACCCAAACTTACGGATATCCACATCATCAACGGAAAACAGCATGTCATCCCTGTGTGGTCCTGTCGTTGTCTGGCAGAGTTTCAGATCCCGGTTCTGTGCCCGCAGCAATTCATCCGCAAAAAGATCAGCGGTAATATTTGGCTCATACTTTAATACCAGATGTTCCCTGCCACCGGAAATTTTAGAATGGATTTCCGAAATAATTTCATTCAGTTCCTCCACAAATTCTTTTCGTTTCCGGATGATTCTTGTTCCATACTCCAGTAACTGCATATCCCACACCGGAAGAGTATCCACAAGGTCCGGGCGAAAAGAAATATCTTTCAACAATTTGTTTCTCTGATTCAACACTTTGTTGAAACTGGATAAATCTGACAAATATAGTTTATCCAACTGACAGAGTTCTAAATCAATAAATCTTCTTCTCTCCGCAGGTCCGTTTTTTATAATATTTAAATCTTCGGGCGAAAAGAAAACGATATTGAGTATTCCAAACAACTCACTTGCCTTTTTGATCGGAATCTTATTCACAGCCACGCCTTTTGATCCACTTTTTCTAAGATGCATATCAATCTGGTACTCTTTTTCTTTTTTCTGTACGACAGTACGGATATGTGATTCTTTCTCACCAAACCGAATCATCTCTTTATCACGGCTTCCTTTGTGGGATTTTGTTGTACCACTCAGATAAGCAGCTTCGAGAATATTGGTTTTCCCCTGTGCATTGTCTCCGTAAAGAATATTGGTTCCTTCATCCAGGTGAATATCCAGATTTTCATAATTTCGAAAATTTCGCAGCTCGATTGATTTTATGATCATTGAACTATCTGAATTGTTTCACCCTGAAAGGTAACAACATCCCCATTATGTAATTTTTTTCCTCGTTGAAGTTCTGTCTGACCGTTTACCGAAACCTGCCCATCTAAAATAACCATTTTGGCATCCACACCGGAACCAACAACTCCGGCTTTTTTCAACGCCTGTCCAAGTTTGATAAATTCGTCTTCTTCACGGATATTTACTGTAATCATGTAATCTCCTAATTTGCAGCATTATTAAAGTTAACAGGAAGAATAAGATAAATGAATTTTCCTTCATCATCTTTGATAAAACATGGAGCTTTTGGGTTTACCATATAAAGACTTACATTTTCTTCATCGATAACACGCAATGCATCAATGAAGAATTTTGGATTAAATCCAATCAGGATATCTTTTCCTTCTTTCTCGATATCGATATCTTCATTCATGGAACCAATGAAAGAATTGATTTTTAACTCCATACTTCCATCTGTGATATTCATAATGATCGGCTTTTTGTCACCTTCTTTGACAAGAAGAGTAGCACGATCAATACAATCAAGTAATTCTTTTTTATTGACTATAACTTTCGTTTCATAAGCAGATGAGAGCATCTGATCAATGCGGAAATATTCTCCTTCGATCAGACGGGATACAACCGTAGTAGTGTCAAATTCAAAAACGATATGGTTGTCCGTCAGGTAGATGAGTACATCATCATCAACTCCACCTGGAACAATCTTGCTGATTTCCTGTAATGTTTTTCCAGGAACGACAACCTTTTTATTTTCGTAATTATTTTTAAGTTCTATATTACGAATGGAGATACGATGACCATCAAGAGAAACAACTTTCAGTTCATTCTCAATAATTTCAAACAGTTCACCTGTCATAAGTTTGTTATTGTCGTTATCAGCAATGGAAAAGATTGTTTGTCTGATCACTTCCTTCAGTGTGAACTGGGAAATCACGATTGCATCATTTTTTTCAATGTATGGAAGATATGAAAAATCATCTCCGGATTTTCCAACAATATTGAATTTTGCTTTTTCACAGGAGATCACCGTCTTAAAAGAGGCATCTGTTTCAATCGTAACATCACTGTCTGGAAGTTTGCGTACAATTTCAGAAAAGATTTTTGCATCCAGTGCAATAACTCCACGTTCCGCAATTTCTCCTTCTACACGGGTTTCGATTCCAAGTTCCATATCGTTTGCCATTAATTTAATTTCATTCGTAGAAGCATCGATAAGAATACATTCGAGTATTGCCATAGTTGTACGGGTAGGAACAGCTTTGGATACGATATTTACTCCGCGCAATAAATTTGATTTAGAACAGATCAGTTTCATGAAAAACTCCCTCCTGGTATAAATAAAAATATATTAAGACATTCGTCTTAGTCTTAATAGGGGCTGTTAATATGTGAATAAGCCTCTTCATGTTAGATGTTAAGCGGTTTCCGGCGTTTGATAACCGGCTTGAAAGCATGTGAAAAGCGTGAGGATACTTAAAGTAAGTCTGTGGAACAAATTTTAGGAGATTTACGTTAAGAACCTCATGCACAATCCATCCACTGTGGATAAACGTGAATAAGTTGAAATTAAAAAAGGCAAATAAAACCACATTATAATAGGAAGAAACTCATTTAGTTTGGATTTATTTTCTTTTTGATGGTTTCAATCATATTTCTTGTAGTTTCGTTTTTTTCGTATTCTTCGGTAACTTTCTTGATACCGTGGATAATTGTGGAATGATCGCGTCCGCCAAGCAAAGAACCGATGGTATCTAATGGGCTTTCGGTCATATTTTTGCATAAATACATTGCAATCTGGCGTGGTTTTGCAACATCACTGCTTCTTGTCTTTGAAATCATCTGATCTACAGAGATGTGATAATGTTCGGAAACAACTTCAATAATGAGCTGTGGTGTGATTTCCCGTGGCTTGTCCGGCGTGATAATGTTGGAAAGTTCCTTTTCTGCAATATCCATTGTAATTGGAATGTGGACAAGATTGTTATAAGCAAGAAGTTTATTTAATGCTCCTTCAAGTTCACGCACGTTTGATTTAATGTTGTTTGCAATGTAGCTTAATACTTCATCATCAATGTCAAAGTTATCCGATTCGGCTTTTTTCCGGAGAATAGCCATACGTGTTTCATAATCCGGCACTCCGATATCTGCCATCAGTCCCCACTCAAAACGGGAACGGATACGCTCTTCAAGGGTTTCCATTTCTTTTGGTGGTTTATCGGATGTCAGTATAATCTGTTTTCCCTGTGTCTGGAGTGCGTTGAATGTGTGGAAAAACTCTTCCTGTGTACTTTCTTTTCCGATGATAAACTGGATATCGTCAATCATAAGGACATCCACTTTCCGGTATTTGTCACGAAATTTTGTCATGGATGAAGCATTACCGTTTCGAATGGATTCAATTACTTCATTCGTAAATTCTTCGGATGTAACGTAGATAACCTTTGCATCCGGGTTCTGGTTTAAGATAAAGTGCCCGATGGAGTGCATAAGGTGGGTTTTTCCCAGTCCCGGACCGCCGTAAATGTAAAGCGGATTATATGCTTCTCCCGGAGATTCTGCGACTGCAAGGGAAGCCGAATGTGCAAAACGGTTATTATTACCAACGACAAATGTATCAAATGTATAATTTGGATTAAGATTAGATTCATCTGCGGTTACGGCAGGTGTAGCTTTTGCTGGTTTTGTGTTTAATTTCAGCGTCCTAGCTTCTTCCGGAAGGATGAATTTGATTTCATATTCAATTTCTGTAATTTCCACGATCGCAACGCGAAGTGGTGCAAGGTACTTCTTGGAAATATAGCTTAAAGCCATCTGTTCGGAAGGAACCAGGATATAGAGAGTATTTCCCTCAATGGCAAAGATTTCTAAGGGACGAATCCACGTATCGAAGGAGACATCACTGATTTCGTACTCCTGTTTTACCGTATTTAAAATTTCATCCCATTTTTCAATAATCTTATCCATCTGCTTTTCTCCACATTATTCTTATAAAAAAGGATACTATCCCATAATCCTATTCCTATCTATAATACACCATTTTCGGTATAGAATCAACTTTTTAGACGTCCTTTTATATTTTTCAAAACTAACATATAAACATATGGATAAAAGGCGAAATAATGCGTTTCAGGGATATGGAGGTATGGTATGGATGTTGATGGAAACAGAGTTATCCAAGAGGTATTGACAGTTTATCCACAAGTTATCCCCAAATTGTGGATAACTTATTATTTCGTGGAAAAGCGTGGATACTATATATAGTGGACTGCTTTTCTTCCTTATTATATGTAGTGTTTATAACATTAAATTAGGAAAAAACCTTGATTTTACTTGACTTGTAGCGTTTTTCTGATATAATGCTAAGTGATGTTTTTTAACGTAGAGGAGGTGGATACGAAATGAAGATGACATTCCAACCAAAAAAAAGACAGAGAGCCAGAGTTCATGGTTTCAGAAGCAGAATGAGTACTGCAGGCGGAAGAAAAGTATTGGCTGCTAGAAGATTAAAAGGTAGAAAAAAATTATCAGCTTAGGCCACATTATTGTGGTCTTTTCTTCTATTATGAGGATATTTTCAGATGAAGTTCTCAGAATCATTAAAGAAAAGTAAAGATTTTCAGAATGTGTATAACAAAGGAAATTCATATGCAAACCGTTTATTGGTTATGTATGTTCTGGAAAATCACACAGACAAAAACAGATTAGGTATATCCGTTAGTAAAAAAGTAGGAAATAGTGTTATAAGACATCATTTGACCCGTCTGATCAGAGAGGGGTACCGGCTACAGGAGGACATGTTCAATAGTGGTTTGGACATTGTAGTCATCGCAAGAGGAACAGCGCGTGATGCTTCGTTTCATCAGATTTCGAGCGCACTGAAACATCTTGGAGGTCTTCACAAAATAATACATTAATATGGAAAAGAAGATGGAATTCTATTGAAAAAATTACTTATTGCATGTATTAAATTCTATCAGAGATATATTTCTCCCATGAAGTCAACGAAATGTCCGTATTATCCGACCTGTTCCTGTTATGGACTGGAAGCTGTGCAAAAGTATGGTGCGATAAAGGGTGGGGCACTGGCTGCCTGGAGAATTTTGCGATGTAATCCTTTTTCTAAGGGAGGATATGACCCGGTTCCATAAACCAAATGGAGGTTTTTATGTCAGGCATGATTGAATTGACAGCGTATTCCGGAAAATTCCTCGGACCGATTGCAAAGGTTCTTGGATGGATCATGAGCGGAATTTACGATATTGTTTTAAAAATTTCCGGTGGTACGATCAACAGTGTACCGCTTGCAATCGTTCTCATGACGATTTTGATCTATATGTGTCTTTTGCCATTGACAATCCAGCAGCAGAAATTCTCGAAACTTTCGCAGAAAATGCAGCCGGAACTGAATGCGATTCGTGATAAATATAAGAATCGCAAGGATCAGGAAGCCATGATGGCAATGAATCAGGAGACACAGCTTGTATATCAGAAATATGGTATTTCTCCATCCGGAAGCTGTATCCAGATGCTTATCCAGATGCCGATTCTGTTTGCTTTGTATCGTGTATTTTATAATATTCCGGCATATATCGGAAGTGTGCGTGATTCTTTTTATACAATTTCCGGAAACGAGACGTTTCATGGTCTGGTCGGTGGAATTATGAATACCGATGGGTTTGTGAAAAAAGTTTCGGATTTAATGACAAAATTTAATGTGGTTACATCCAGTGGACTGAATATAAAAAATGTTGCAGATACTTTAAACGGAGCATCGGGAAAGGATCTTGCCAATTATATTACCGATATTGTGTACAAGCTTCCATCCACAGCGTGGGATAAGTCGGTAGACGGCAGTATTTTCCAGCAGTTTCCGTCACTTACGGATCAGATTAATTCCACAATGCATGATATGAACCATTTTAATTACTTTCTGGGGCTTAATATTTCGGATACCCCGTGGGCAATTATAAAAAGCAGTATGGAAGGTCATGCGTGGCTGCTTGTGATTCTGGCGGTTCTGATTCCGGTATTGTCTTATATTACACAGGTGATCAATATCAAGTTGATGCCAACCGCAGCTACCGCAGGTGGGGATAATGATCAGATGGCAAGACAGATGAAAACTATGAATACCATGATGCCTCTGATGTCTTTGTTTTTCTGTTTTGTGACACCGGTTGGTCTCGGTATTTACTGGATTGCCAGTGCCGTGTGCCGTGCGGTTCAGCAGTTCTTTATCAACAAGCATATTGAAAATCTTAATCTTGAGGATATTATTGCAAAGAATCAGGAAAAGGTGAAAAAGAAACGGGAGAAGATGGGCGTTACTGAGGAACGCATCCGTCAGGCAGCGGCAATGAATACCAGATCCATCCAGTCGAAGGCAAATGTTTCTTCTGCAAACAGGGAACTGGAACTTGAAAAGGCAAATGCAGCGAAAGCAAATGCAAAGCCGGGAAGTATGGCAGCGAAAGCAAATCTTGTAAAAGAATTTAGAGAAAAGAATAATCGTAAATAAGAGGGGGCAGTTATATGGAGTTTATTGAGATTTCTGCTAAAAATGTGGATGACGCGATTACACAGGCTACTGTTCAGCTGGGAATAACCAGTGATCAGCTTGAGTATGAGGTTCTTGATAAAGGAAGTACCGGTTTTCTTGGAATCGGAAGTAAAAATGCAGTAATTAAGGCTCGTAAGAAATTTTCCATTGATGAGAATGTTGTTGAATTTTTATCTTCCATTTTTGATGCGATGAAGATGGAGGTAGAAATTCTCGTTGCAGTAAATGAGGAAGAACATATCATTGAAGTAGAGTTAAAGGGAGATGATATGGGAATTCTGATCGGTAAGAGAGGACAGACGCTGGATTCTCTTCAGTATCTGACAAATCTTGCAATCAACAAACATTCCGATGAATATTATAAGGTTAAGATTGATACGGAAGATTACAGAAAGAGAAGAAAAGAGACACTTGAGAATCTTGCAAAGAATATTGCGTACAAGGTAAAGCGCACCAAGCGCCCGGTTTCTCTTGAACCAATGAATCCTTTTGAGCGACGGATCATTCATTCTGCACTTCAGAATGATCGTTATGTTACAACACACAGTGAAGGGGATGAACCATATCGCCATGTAGTTGTAACATTAAAGAAATAAGGAACTGACTGATAGAGTTAAAAAATAAGGTGAATATCCAGTTTTGGGTATTCACCTTTGTTTAGAATTGGAGAGACTTATGAATTCAGATACAATTGCTGCAATTGCGACTGCGATGTCTCCTTCGGGAATTGGGATTATCCGGATCAGCGGAGAAGACGCGTTGCCGGTTATTGACCGGATTTATCGTTCGAAATATGGTCATAAAAAATTGAGTTTATGTGAAAGTCATACCATTCATTATGGATATATTTATGACGATAACGAGATGATGGATGAAGTGATGGTTTTACTCATGAAGGCGCCACATTCTTATACAAAAGAAGATACGGTGGAAATTGACTGTCATGGCGGTGTCTATGTTATGAAAAAAATTCTGGAAACAGTAATCAAACATGGTGCACGGCCGGCAGAACCCGGCGAATTTACGAAACGGGCATTTTTAAATGGCCGGATTGATCTGACACAGGCAGAATCCGTTATTGATGTTATCAACGCAAAAAACGAATTTGCACTGAAAAGTTCACTTTCCCAGTTGCAGGGGGCAGTTCTTGTGGATATCCGAAAGATCCGGGCAGATATATTGCATGAAATTGCCTTTATAGAATCTGCCTTAGATGACCCTGAACATATTTCTCTGGATAATTATCCACAAACTTTACACAATACTGTGGATAACTTGGTTATAAAAATTGATAAAATCCTCAAAACCTTTGAAAATGGGCGTTTTCTGAAGGAAGGTATCAACACTGTAATTGTGGGTAAACCCAATGCAGGAAAGTCTTCCCTGTTGAATATTCTGGTAGGAGAGGAACGGGCAATTGTAACGGAAATTGCGGGAACAACCAGGGATGTCCTGGAAGAACAGATTAACCTGAATGGAATTACATTAAACGTAATGGATACGGCTGGAATTCGGGATACGGAAGATGTAGTGGAGAAAATCGGTGTGGATCGGGCGAGAACATATGCATCGAAGGCGGATCTCGTAATCTATGTGATTGATGCATCGACAGAGCTGGATGAAAGTGATTATGAGATCATGGATCTGTTGCAGGATAAAAAAGCAATTGTTTTATTAAACAAATCAGATCTGGACACAAAAGTCACAGTGGAAGAGGTACAGCATATTCTGGATAAAAAGATTATTCCGATTTCTGCAAAAGAACATCAGGGAATTGATGAATTGGAAGAAACGATCCGGAATATGTTTTTCCAGGGTGAAGTTACTTTTAATGATGAAGTTTATGCAATTAACATGAGGCAGAAAACGTCACTTCAGGTAGCACTTGATCATTTACATCAGGTAACACAAAGTATTGAGGATGACATGCCGGAAGATTTTTATTCCATTGATCTGATGGGCGCGTATGAAGAGCTGGGTAAGATTATCGGGGAAGCTGTCGAGGATGATCTGGTGGATGAAATCTTTTCAAAGTTTTGTATGGGAAAGTAGCAGGTAAAAAAATGAGTAAGAAAAATATTCCTTATATTGAAGAAACATATGATGTGGTTGTTGTCGGTGCCGGGCATGCAGGTTGTGAGGCAGCATTGGCATGTGCCAGACTCGGATTGGAAACAATGATGTTTACGGTAAGTGTGGACAGTATTGCACTAATGCCATGTAATCCGAACATTGGTGGAAGTTCCAAGGGACATCTGGTTCGGGAAATTGATGCACTTGGTGGAGAGATGGGCAAAAATATTGATAAAACATTTATCCAGTCGAAAATGCTGAATAAATCGAAAGGACCGGCTGTACATTCTCTCCGCGCACAGGCTGATAAAGCGGAATACACAAAAGAAATGCGAAAAACCCTGCAAAATACGGATCATTTATCCATAAGACAGGCGGAAGTCGCAGAGATATTAACAAATAAAGATCAGTTTTTCCCGGAAGATGAATATCATGAGGGAGAAGAACAGAAAATTACCGGAGTGCGTACAGTTTCCGGAGGTGTTTACAGATGTAAGGCAGTTGTTCTTTGTACGGGAACTTATCTGAGAGCGCGCTGCTTAACCGGTGAAATGATTACACATACGGGACCAAATGGATTATCAGCTGCAAACCATCTGACAGATTCCCTGGTTGCTCATGGTATCCAGACAAGAAGATTTAAAACAGGAACACCGGCGCGTGTCGATAAAAGGAGTCTTGATTTTTCAAAAATGGAAGAGCAGTTTGGAGATGAAAGAGTCGTTCCGTTTTCTTTCACAACGAATCCGGAGGATGTGCAGATCGAGCAGGCTTCCTGTTGGCTGACCTATACAAATGAAACGACACATGAAATTATCCGAAACAATCTGGATCGTTCTCCGATTTATGCGGGAATCATTGAGGGAACAGGACCAAGATACTGTCCGTCCATTGAAGATAAAGTGGTAAAATTTGCAGATAAAAACAGGCATCAGATTTTTATTGAGCCGGAAGGACTTAGTACAAATGAAATGTATGTGGGCGGAATGTCATCTTCTCTGCCGGAGGATGTTCAGCATGAAATGTACCGGACACTTCCGGGACTGGAACATGTTAAAATTGTAAGAAATGCATATGCGATAGAGTATGACTGTATTGATGCAAACAATTTGTATGCGTCTCTTGAGTTTAAGGCAATGAAAGGTTTGTTCAGCGGCGGCCAGTTTAATGGAAGCTCCGGATATGAAGAGGCTGCCTGTCAGGGATTGATTGCCGGAATCAATGCTGCAATGGAAATTAAGGGAAGAGATCCTCTGATTCTTGACCGGTCGGAAGCATATATCGGAGTTTTGATTGACGATCTTGTCACAAAGAAAAACCGCGAACCTTACCGCATGATGACATCACGAGCGGAATATCGTTTACTTTTGCGCCAGGACAATGCGGATTTACGCTTGACCAAAAAAGGATATGAAATTGGTCTGATTTCACAGGAACGGTATGACTGGGTTTGCAAAAAAGAGGAACTGATAAAAAAGGAAATTGAGCGCGTGAATGAAGTTAAGCTCGGGGCGAATGCGAGGGTACAGAATGTTCTGGAACAATATGGAAGTATTCCACTTCATACCGGTACAACGCTTTCTGATTTGATTCGCAGACCGGAGCTTGATTATGATAAACTGGCAGAAATTGATACAGACCGGCCGGATTTACCTGCGGAGGTAACAGAGCAGGTGAATATTCTGATCAAATATGATGGGTATATCAGCAGACAGATTAAGCAGGTAGAGAAGTTCAAAAAGCTGGAGAAGAAAAAACTTCCGGAGAAATTTGACTATAATGAAATTTCGGGACTTCGAATCGAGGCACAACAGAAGCTGAATGAGTTCCAGCCGTTGAATATCGGTCAGGCATCACGTATTTCGGGTGTCACACCAGCCGATATCTCTGTTCTTCTGGTCTATCTGGAACAGTTAAAATATTCAAATCCAGATTTATTTTTTAAGTTAAACCCGGATGAACACAAAGAAAAACAAAAATAATGGAGGATTCTATGGAATATAATACAGACCATTTTCTGTCTATGCTTGCAAAAATGAATATTTCATTATCAGACAAGCAGTTGCAGCAATTTATGACTTATTATGAAATGCTCATCGAAAAAAATAAGGTGATGAATCTGACTGCCATTACCGATTTTGATGAAGTCGTCGAGAAACATTTTGTAGATAGTGTTTCTCTGATACAGGTTGTGGATCTTCATCATCCGTTAAAAGTTATAGATCTTGGAACTGGTGCGGGGTTTCCGGGAATCCCATTAAAAATTGTTTTTCCGGAATTAAATGTGGTGCTGGCTGATTCTTTAAATAAGAGACTTGTTTTTTTGAATGAAGTGATTGATGCGTTAGGACTGACAGAGATCTATACGGTTCATGGCCGCGCAGAAGATCTGGCACGCATGCCCGAATATAGAGAACAGTTTGATCTGTGTGTTTCACGTGCGGTTGCCAATTTATCCACACTTGCAGAATATTGTCTTCCATTCGTCCGGTTGGGTGGAAAGTTTATTTCTTATAAATCGGGAGAGTGTGAAAATGAAGTGGCAGCTGCAAAATCAGCTATTTTTCTTCTCGGAGGAAAAGTTGAGGATGTGTATAAGTTTTCTATTGGAGAGGCGCAGCGGGCATTCATTTCTTTAACAAAGGCAAACGGTACATCAAAAAAATATCCAAGAAAAGCCGGAATGCCCTCCAAAAATCCTTTGTAATTTATGCTTTTTTCCACTGCTTTGCGCGGAAAAAAGATGTTATCCACATTTATGGATGAGTTATAAAAAATGGACTGTACCTTTGAGGTACAGTCCATTTCCAATTAATTGGATAACTTGTTTTCGATAATTTGGTAAACCTTTTCCGGATTCTCCAGTTGTGGATACAATTTGCAATTGGAAACATAGGTGATGTCTATGTTAGAATTCAGTTTACGATATTCCTGTGCTGTTTTGTAATTTGCTTTTATATCGCTGCTGATAATAAAAGAAACAGGTTTTGTGATTTTTTTCACAGCATGCCGAAGGTCAATATTCATATAATTGCCAAGAAGACTTGAGTATAAGTATTTTCCATTACTGTTGTCCATATGGGCTGCTTCATAGTAGGCATCTTTCGTTTTGGAAGAAATCAGCTGAGGTCTGCAGTAATAGATAAAACGGAACTGACGGTCAATACGCTTCGGGTTCATGAGCAAATTATAGATAAAGGTTCCGACCAGAGGAAGATTTATGATCGTTTGCTTTAGTTTACTTTGCTGATCCGGCATGGCATCCATGGAATGGAAGGAAACCGGATTAATAAAAATCATTTTGTCAATGATGGAGGCATCCAGTTGATTTGCCATAATTACAAATGAGGAGGAGAGGTTTGAAGCTACAACTGATGTTTTGGATTTTATAATATCTTTGATAAAAGCAGTGATCAGCTGGACATACATATAGTTGGTATAACTCAGCCCTGGTTTGTCGGAGAGACCGCAGCCCAGAAGATCCATGGTATATACCGTATGTTTCTTTTGAAGTCTTTTTGAAATTTTTGACCACTCAACAGATGAACTAGCGGAATTTGTGTCATGAATAAGAAGAACAGGATCTCCTGTTCCAGTTTTTGTGTAAAAAACATTTCCCTGTTTCCAGGAATAATAGGATCCGTTTTTGGTTGGGAGCATATTCTTTTTTGTGGAAGTGGAGGCAACAAACTGATTGTATGCATACATTCCTGCCAGTGTTGCAACACTCAAAAAAAGAAATTTTTTTGTGCCTTTTTTCATGGAAATCCTCCTTGTATTTAAAATTTGTTTGATTTTAAATATATTATAGACATTTTTGGGTCTTTTTACAAACAATATTTATTTCTTTATTTTCTTTACCCGTAAAATGATTTATAATATTATTGATATTGAAAATACAAAACAGAACATACGTTTGAGGAATAAGATGGTAAAAGATTATCTGGAAAAAATCCGTCAGGAGTATATAGAACACAAAGTTTCTCTGGAAGAGCAGATTTCTTCATATGAAAATAAAGTAAAAGAGAATACAAAGTTTCTTCAGGTTTTAGAGAAGGAAACAAATCCCGGGTATGAAGCGTTCAGCCCGAGAGAATTTAATTCTTTTCATAAAGAAAAGATGGAAGAACTTCGGGCAGATCAAAAAAGGATATCAAATGAAATTATGTGTCTGAGAGATCAGATGCAGGAATATGAATTTCGAATTGCAGATATTACCAGCGTTATCAAGGAAGAAACGGAGATTGAAAGAAAGATTCATGAGGCTGCGGATATAGATTCTTATGATACCAGGCTGGCATTACTTCGTTCTGTTGAAACAGAGCGTCAGAGAATAGCGCGGGAATTACATGATTCTACCACACAGAATCTGACTGCAATTGTACATAAAACGGAATTATGCTCAAAAATTATAGAATCAGATCCGGTAAAATGTAAATTAGAGCTATTTTCCATTGGTCAGACACTCCGTAAAATAATTGAGGATACCAGAGGGTTAATCTATGATTTAAGACCCATGTCTTTTGATGACATTGGATTTGACGTTACGGTTGAAAGAGCATTGGATCGATTTCAGAGATTCCATAGAATAGAATGTGGATATTATACGGAAGGTACATCATATCCGATTAATAGTGTTGTTCAGATTACATTGCTTCGGGTGATTCAGGAGGCGTGTAATAATGCAGTTAAGCATGCACAGGCATCTTATCTGGAGGTAAAAGTTTCTTATTTAGAAAAGAAGATTGTGTTAGTTATTAAAGATGACGGTAAGGGATTTGATGTAAATGCAGTTCCCGATGAGACAAGGGATGATAATTCCGGATTCGGATTGTCTATGATGAAAGAAAGGGTCTATCTGTTATCAGGAACAATTTCTATAGAATCTGCACCTGGAAAGGGATGTTCTATTATTGTGTCAATTCCAAAAATGAAGGAGGACTTATAAAAATGGCAATTAAAATTATGATCGCAGATGATCATTCCATGATCAGAGAGGGATTAAAAAGTTTATTGGAATTGGAAGGAGATATACAGGTAGTTGCAGAAGCAGAAGATGGTGTTGACTGTCTGGAAAAGTTAAAAATTTGTACACCGGATGTATTATTGCTTGATATTAATATGCCGAGAAAAAATGGTCTGGAAGTATTGCAGACGCTTAAATCTTCAAAGTCAAAGGTAAAGGTTTTGGTTCTCACCGTTCATAATGAAGTGGAATATCTGATGAAAGCGGTCGATATAGGGGTGGATGGCTATATTTTAAAAGATTCTGAATCCGCAGAATTGAAAAAAGCTATATTTTCCATCGTAGAAGGAGAAAATTATATTCAGCCAAGTCTTATTCCAGCATTAAATTCCAAGATGATTGAAAAGAACAGGGATGAAGGAAAGATAGAGAGCCTCACAAAGCGTGAATTGGAAGTTTTGAAGCTTTTGGCAGTTGGAATGTATAATAAGGAAGTTGCTGAAAAGTTAAATATCAGTGAGAGAACCGTTAAGAACCATGTATCTAACATTTTTAAGAAGATAGAAGTAACAGATCGGACGCAGGCTGCAGTGTTTGCTATTCGCAATAATTTAATTGAATTGTAAAAAGAATGGAAAACGAGAGAGTTTCGTTTAAAAAAGGATAACAAAATGTTTCACGTGAAACATTTTATTATCCTTTCTTATTTTCATAAGTAGAATTTGCTGGAGAGCAGTTTAAATATAAGTTTGCCCGGTGAATTTATGATATGCATGATTTTGCTCCGGTTTTACAAATTAATGAACGAATGATAAACTACCGGAACAATAAGAACATAATATGAATGAAAGTTTTGGGAATACTTTCTTATTAAGCCCATCGGTAAAAAAATAAATTTCATAGTTGTCCCATTTATTACCTTCTTTTCCCTACATATCCAGTTCATCCCGATTTTTAAAGTAACATCACTAATCATATCTTTTAAATTTTTATTTAAGAGATCAAGCAGTTACTGAATAAAATAATGTTCCGTTTATCATCAGATCAGTGGTGAGGACAATTTTATCATCGTTTCGGAATAAATATAATTATCTTTTTATCTGTCAAATGGTGCAGAGGGTAAGTTGCTACAATGTATTCATACTTCTGATATTTCATAGGTTTCGCTAATCTCCTGAATAGTCGTATCTTATATACCCTGTAAATGAGTCTGCATTATTTTAAAGATCTTGTAATTTTTTTTGTAAAATCTTTCTGATATGGGTGTACCCAGGGATGTGCCGGAGATATGTTTGGTACTTATCAGTATCGTTTCCTTGAAAATTTTTCCATGAAATTATGTGATTAAAAGGTCATAAGGTATGATTGATGCATGTTTGCATGCAATTTGATGGATACCGTAATGACCCGCACCACAATTGAGAAAGTAGCAATTTACTATGCAAGCATGTAAATTAACGGATTATGAGATGCGGTCAGATTATGAAAATGCGAAGCATGTTATTAATCTGATTAATCTTAAATGAGGGGCAAAATGTCTTTTTGACCCTCATATCATTATATCTATATCCATATAAATAGATATAGATATAGTCACGTCGTGAGATTAACGGTGTCAAAGCCTATTGGATTCTCGAAAATATGTAACAAACGTGCAATTATGTTATGAGAGTATCAGTGTCAATACCCATATCCATGTATGGTTACTTTTAGTATTTTATTTTTGTACCATAGAAATGAGTGAATAAAAAGCGTAAATTAATATATTTCTGGAAAAGCTATAACTGTCAAATTTAACATCCTATTTTTCACAGACAGGTGCTATAAATATTATTTCTTTGTCTATAGTTTCTTTTATTATGTGTAGAAAGAGAATGTATCTTTTCTTTCGTCTTATAGAACTGAATATCTTCTTTCTTTCGTTGAAATTAATAAGAAACAGAGTATTATTCATCGTGTAGAAAAAATTGTCTTTTAAGTAACACTATGTATATCAATCCAAAAGAAGATATAAAAAGATTTCCAATCTACGCATTTAAGCTGCAATTCAGTTTATAATAAAAAGAATAAAAAATAAAAATGTTTCACGTGAAACATTTCACAAAAAAAGCTCAAAGAAGAACATAAAAATCTGCAAAATAACAACATAATTACTATTCGAGATTAATCGATTTTATGTTATACTGTAATAGAAAATAAGAGGAAAATGTGTATGATATATAAAAGTATATTATTGATTTTGGGATATCTATACGGAACAATGTTAACTGCAACGTTCGTTGTAAAATATTCCACAGGAAATGATGTAAGTAAAATAGGGTCTGGAAATCCCGGGATGGCAAATGTCATGGAACATATCGGGAAAAAGGAAGGTGTTTTGGTATTAGCCGGCGATATATTAAAAGTTATTGTAGCCGGTATTCTTGGTCACCTGTTATTTCCTGATAAAACATGGCATGATATTTTTTTATATACAGGATTTGGAACGATTTTTGGACATAATTATCCACTGTGGAGAAAAGGAAAAGGTGGAAAAGGTGTTACAGTTACCTGTACGTGGTTGATACTTACATTTGGAGTTCCGGGAGCAATCTGTTGTATAATAGGAGGCATGGTAGTGTTACTTACAGGATGGCTTCCGCTGGGCGCGGTTGTCATTCCTGCGCTTGCAATTCCAACGGTATATTTTATACATGGAAAATCTATAGAACTTGTATGTGTACTGATTGCAACTGTCCTTATGCTGATCCGGCATCGCAAAGGAATTTACAGAATAATACATGGGGAAGAACCTTTGCATTTAAAAATTAAAAAGGATAAATAAAAATACACTTTATATACAGAGAATAAGAAAGAAAAGAGGAAAATATGGGAAGAATTATTGCAATTGCAAATCAAAAGGGTGGGGTCGGTAAAACAACGACATCGATAAATCTTGCAGCAAGTATTGCTGAAATGGGCAAACGTGTACTTGCTATTGATTTAGATCCGCAGGGAAACATGACGAGTGGACTTGGCGTGGATAAAAACGAGGTTGAGAATACGGTATATGAGCTGATGCTGGATGAATGTTCCATCAATGAGAGTATTCAGGATACCGTTGTAAAAGGCCTGCGTCTGATTCCATCCAATGTAAATCTGGCAGGTGCGGAAATAGAATTATTAGGAATAAATGACAAAGAATATATATTAAAAACAGCGGTTGACTATATCCGTGATGATTACGATTTCATTGTGATTGACTGTCCGCCATCTTTAAATATGCTGACGGTAAATGCCATGACAACTGCAGATACGGTTCTTGTCCCGATTCAGTGTGAGTATTATGCACTGGAAGGACTGAGCCAGTTGATACATACCATTAATCTTGTACAGGAGAGATTAAATCCCAATCTGCAGATGGAAGGCGTTGTATTTACCATGTATGATGTCCGGACGAAATTGTCAAATCAGGTTGTAGAAAATGTAAAAGAAAATCTGGATACAAAAATTTATGAGACTATGATTCCGAGAAATATTCGGTTGGCAGAGGCACCATCTTATGGAATTCCGATCAATATGTACGATAGCAAATCTGCGGGGGCAGAGAGTTACCGCAAGCTTGCAAAGGAAATCGTGGGTCGTAAAGATTTGTAAAAAGAAAGGGAGTAACAATGGCAGTTAAAAAAGGATTGGGAAAAGGTTTGGATTCTCTGATTACAGACAAGGTGAATACAAAACCGGCAGCTTCAAAAAATAATCCAACACCAAAGAGTGAGCACGCGGCAGATGCTATCATGATGAATATCACAAAGGTAGAACCGAACAGAGAGCAGCCGAGAAAAAAATTCGATGAGGATGCATTGCTTGAACTGGCAGAATCCATAAAACAGTATGGAGTATTGCAGCCACTTCTGGTGCAGGAGAGGGAGGATTATTATGAGATTGTCGCCGGGGAGCGCCGGTGGAGAGCCGCGAAAATAGCCGGAATCAAAGAAATTCCTGTGATTATCAAGAAACTTACCAGACAGGAAATTATGGAGATTTCCCTGATAGAAAATATTCAGAGGGAAGATTTAAATCCAATTGAAGAAGCACTGGCTTTTAAGCGGCTTCTGACAGAATTTAATCTAAAGCAGGATGAGGTAGCAGAGCGGGTTTCCAAGAGCAGAACAGCGGTCACAAATGCCATGCGGCTGTTGAAACTGAATGAAAAAGTACAGCAGATGGTCATTGATGAGATGCTGACAACAGGACATGCACGCGCACTTCTGGGAATTGAAGATCAGGAACAGCAGTATATCATTGCGCAGAAAATTTTTGATGAAAAATTGAGTGTGCGGGATACGGAGAAACTGGTAAAAAGTCTCCAGAATGAAAAAAAGAAGAAAAAAGAAGAAAAAGAGAAGATTGACCCGAAACTGGAAGCCGTGTATCATGATTTAGAAGAGCAGATGAAAGGCATTCTTGGAACAAAGGTATGTATTAACCATAAGGATGCGAAGAAAGGGAAACTTGAGATTGAATATTATTCCCAGGATGAACTTGACCGGATTATTGACATGATTCGGACGATACAAAAATAAATGTAGAAAAATAGGGATAAAAGCCTATTTAAAATTTTAACAGAATGTAAGAAAATAGAAACAGGAGAAAAATATGATATCAGAATACTTAGGATTTGATTCCGATTATATTATTTTAGGATTAGCAGCTTTTTGTGTTATTTTATTTATACTTACCGTTGTGAATATGGCAAAGACAAGTAAACTGCGTAAAAAGTATGAAGCATTCATGATGGGAAAAGATGCAAAATCATTGGAAGAAACTTTGGTAACCCGTTTGTCTCAGGTCGATAAACTGATATCTGCAAATGAAGCAAACGAGAAAAATATCAGAAAAATGTTTGACAATATGAAATTCACATTTCAGAAGGTCGGACTGGTAAAATACGATGCTTTTAATGAGATGGGTGGAAAGCTTAGTTTTTCTCTTGCAATGTTGAATGAGTCAGATAATGGATTCGTTCTCAATGCAGTACACAGCAGAGAGGGCTGCTATACTTACATAAAAGAGATTATAGACGGAAATTCAATTATTACATTAGCAGAAGAAGAGCAGGAAGCTTTAAAGATGGCAAAAGAATCTACCGGCAGCAATCCTGCAAAATAATGGGAGTGTAACATGAGGGTAAAATCAGTAAGCGAGTTGTGTGGAAATGAAATATTAGCAGAACCAGTTCTTACAGATGAAAAAATGATATTAATTTCAAGAGGAAGCAGACTCAAGAAGGAATATGTTCCTTTGATCCGTTCACTTGGGATTGACACCCTTATGGTAGAAGATCCGTATGAAAATTATGAAATGCCATCGCGGATTATTGATTATTCTGTTTTCGGTAAGTTTGTGGAACGCGTACAGCGGGTGATGGAAAACCATATCTACCATAAGAATAAGTCGCTGCGCGAATTTGAAGTAATCGCAAATGAAGTTGTAAAAGAAGTAAGCAAAATACCGGAAAATATAATTATTGATATCAATGCCCGGATTGTAAATTTATATGAACATACTGTCATGGTAACATTTGTGAGTGTATTTGTGGCAAGATTACTTCATCTGGATCAGGTGAGGCAATATAATATTGCAGTTGGGGCACTACTCCATGATCTCGGACTCCGTTATATCACAACAGGATATGTGAACCGGGACTGGGAAAAGGAAGATCCCATAGAAGCATTTGAGTACAAAAAACATACCATTTTAGGATATTCCGCTTTGGATGAGGAAAGCTGGATCCCGGAAGTATCAAAAAAGATGGTTTTATTTCATCATGAAAGACTTGATGGAAGCGGGTTTCCGATGCGCCGCAGAGATTTTGCAATGGAATGCAGGATTATTCAGGCATGCGATGCATTTGACAGTTATATTACGGGCATGGAGTGCATACGGATTCCCCTGCAGGATGCAATCGGAAAGATACAGGAAGGAATCATACACAAGTATGACCGGAAAGTGGTGGAAACCCTGCTATCTAAGATTGCCTATTATCCGGTAGGAACGGTAGTGAAGATGAGTAATCAGGCAGAGGGAATTGTCGTTTTGCAGACAGAGGATCCGAAGTGTCCGGTTGTTCTGGATTTTCATTCCGGGGAGTCAGAAAAAAAATATAATTTAATGTTACAAAAGGATATTTCCATTCTTCAAATAATATGATAGAATGTAGTAATGTATGGAGAAAGGAGAACCGAGAAGTGCACAAATTCCTTAGGGCGATTGGATTTTCAGATATTACAAAAAAAGATCTTGAAATGATACTGGATGACGTAATTACCCGTCCGGAGATTATGAAAATTACAAAAGATTCTGAGGGAAACGAGTTTGCGGAACTGTCAGGTTCATTTGCGGCAAATGCCGGAATTACGGTTCGGGGTACTTATCAGGAAGATGACAGTTTTCATATGGATTATTACTATCCGTATGTGTTTGGTACCAGTATTACGACGAATGAGCAGATTGATGTAGAAAAACATGCCGAGAAAGAGTCTTATGCAGGAGTATGTGACGAGGTTAATCTTGGAGTTACACTGATTTTTTATATACAGAATGTAGCGGATTATCTGGCAGAGACAAACCGACACCTTTCCAAAATACATTATGGGGCAATGCTTGCAGGACTTTCCACCGAGGGAAAAATACTCTGTCCCGTTGTGGAGAGAAAAAAAAATGATGTACCGGCTATCCAGAAAAATGACCGGCATAATCAGCTGATCGCACAGGCAAGAGAAGGCGATGAAGATGCAATCGAAAGCCTTACGCTGGAGGATATGGATACTTATGCACTGCTGTCCCAGAGAGTGATGAAGGAAGATATTTTCAGTATCGTGAAGTCAACGTTTATGCCGTTTGGGATTGAGAGTGACCAGTATACGGTATTGGGAGAAATTATTGACTGTGTCACGATGGAAAATAAACTTACACACGAAAAATTGTATGGAATGAAGTTGTTGTGCAATAACATCCAGTTCGATGTGTGTATCAATGAAAAAGATTTATTGGGTGAACCTGCGATAGGCAGACGTTTTCGTGGAAATGTTTGGATGCAGGGAAACCTTTGCCTTGAATAAATTGTCAGGAACTGCCGGTAATCGGCATTTGTTCTCTTAGTTAAATGGATATAACGACAGCCTCCTAAGCTGTAATTGTGGGTTCGATTCCCGCAGGGAACACTTCAGAATTTTAAAAGAGTCCGTTCAGATTAGATAAATCAATCTTTTCTGGACGGGCTTTTTACGTGAATTGAAGAAATGTGATAAGGAGAACCTCTTTGCAGAGATTCTCCTTGATTTTAAACGGTAGGTTTTGTAGGTCTTACTGTAAGCTGTAAACCGAGATGCTGAAAAATATTAAGCAGTGTTCCGAGATTCGGGGTTGTTTTGCAGGATTCGATCCGTGCTACGGATGATTGTGGAATACCACACATAGCAGCAAGCTCTCTCTGGCTAAGTCCAAGAGAAGTACGCTGTTCCACCATGGCACTTACGATGGAGGAAATATTTTCAACTTCATCGATGTCTTTTCCAATTTCAGGATCAACGGTTCTTACATGTTCCTTATAGTCATTCCAGGTTTTCATAATCATTCAGCCTCCTTTCGGGCAAGGTAATCATCACGTTCAGCCTTTGCCCGTTCAATTTCGCGCTTGGGAGTTTTTTGAGTTTTCTTGCGGAATTGATGCAAAAGCACAAAGGTATCATTTTTGAAATAAAAATATAAAACACGGTTATTGCCTGGGCGAAGCTCCCAGATATCATCATCAAGGTGTTTTGTGATATTTTCATTAAGCCGTGTACCATTATCTTCGAGGAGCTGGATGTACAAACTTATCTGCTTGTATTGAATACGGGCATCTTTGTTTGTAGCTGCTTTGACTCGAAGAGATTCAAGAAATTCCCAAAGCTCTGATCTGCCATTGGAATCTTCCTAAAATTCAATGTTGTACATTAGTATATGTTCTCCAAGTGGAAATATTTATTCTATATACATGATAGCATTTATGCTATCAAAAAGCAAATAAAAAATGAAAGAAGGAAACAAAATTTGAGTGAAAAAAATATAAAATTAGTAATTGCCGAGAAACCTTCGGTGGCGCAGTCCATCGCAAAGGTAATCGGTGCAGATAAGAGAGAGGACGGATACCTGGAGGGCAAGAGATTGTGTTTAAAGATGGAAAACTTGTCTGAGACGCAGCGAAGTAAATAAA
>ERZ839947.1110-NODE-1110-length-28134-cov-10.068877_pt1 | contig 28134 bp, 25 predicted proteins | sample MGYA00519908_ERZ839947 | MGnify/ENA primary metagenome ERZ839947 (study PRJEB31850, sample SAMEA3708857) | human gut metagenome | biome: human gut; feature: human-associated habitat; material: faeces | place: China | collected 2014 ... | reverse complement strand
TGTCCTCTCCAGGAGTGCATAGATACTTTAGCACCCCAAAATTTGACAAAGAACCGAAAAACTCCCAGCGTTTTTGATCAGCCTTCAATGGCAATCATCTTTTTGTTTTCAGACTGCGGCAGTTCCTTCTTGGGAATTGACAGCTGCAGGATCCCGTCGGCGTATTTTGCCTTGATATCGCTTTCCTTCACACCGTCACCGACGTAGAAAGTACGGCTCGAATGGCCGAAGCTCCGTTCGCGGCGAATATAATGGCCTGCTTTGTCCTTTTCGCCCTTATCAAGGCTCTTTTCAGCGGAAATGGTCAGATAGCCATTTTCGAGTTCTGCATGGATTTCATCCTTCTTAAAGCCCGGCAGATCCATATCCAGTTCATAATGGTCACCCACATCGCGGACATCGGTCTTCATGAGGTTCTTACCATGTTTTCCATAAAGGGCGCTGCGATCCATAAAGGAATCAAAGCCATCCATAAAATCATCAAACACATTGTCATTAAAAATGCTCGGCAGTAACATAAGTCATTCCTCCAATCAAATATTACGGCCTTCACACAGGTCTTTTCTTTTCCTGGAGCGGAGAAGAGGAACCCTGCCCCTTTTGGGGGGCCTTCCTTTCCTTCGTTCTGGGATTATCATAGCACGATTTTTTAGCACTGTCAATAGTTGAGTGCTAATTATTTTAATCTTTTTGACTTTTAGTGATAAAAAAGAACCCGGAACCAATCCGTTCCGGGAGAAACATCGTATGATGCAGGGCGCCAGCGAATCCGAGATTTCTTGTTTCCCCAGTATCCGCAAGCTGCCGAGCTTATTTGAATGGCTGTGCTCTATTATGGAATGCTTTTACATTCACGTCAATATTTTTTCTATTCTATAATACTTAGTCAAAAATTCCAGCTTCATCATACACAGCAGGAATGACAAGAGTTCCCTTCCTATCCATATATCCCCATTTACCGCTCTTTTTGTCCATAATAGGGAAGCGATCCTGGGCATAGGTCCCTACGTCGCTGTAGCCTTCCTGGGGCGCGACAAGATTTATGCCATTAAGGTCAATAAGGGCAGCCTTCCCGCCGTCAAGAACGGCTGCAGCATCGGAGACAAAGGGAGTCACCTTTGTAAAGCGGTTTTCAATGACGATCTTATTGGATTCGTCGATGAATCCCCAATGCTTATCATAGGCAAAGGGAGCACGGTTTTTTTCAAAAGGTCCCAGTTCATCATAGGAAGCTGGGATGACCACGTTTCCGCTGCGGTCAATCATCCCAAAGCGACCCTCGCGGTCAACGATCAAAGCACGGCCTTCACGGAAAGGCGACAGGGCCCGGTAATTTGCGGGAATGACTTCCTGCCCCTGCTTATTGATGGCACCCATATAAAGGTTCGACGGATGGATGATTTCTCCCGGAATGATGGAAATACCGCCGCCCCATCCATGATGATGGTATCCTGCATCGCTCCAGCCCCAGCCAAGATCAAAGGGGCCCCAACTCCAGCCAGGGAAGCCGACACCCCAGTGTCCGCCCCAGCCCCAACCGATGGAAACATAATCAAAGACGGAGCGTTGACGGCGTCTTACCCCGACGCGGGCCAATCCACCTTCATCAAAAGAACCGACATAGTCATAAGCCTTTAATTTGGCGTAGCGGGCACCCGTTGTGTCCATAAGCCAGCTGCCATCGATGATGCCCACGCCCTGGCTCATGTCGCTGACAGCCTTTGCCTTTCCGACAAGAAGGGCAGTTCCATCTTTTTTGACATACATCCAGCGGTCCTGGAGCTTGACGGCCGCATACCCTTCTTTAAAGGGCTGTGCCTTCTTATACTGAGGCTTAAGGATATACGTCCCCTGTTTATCGATATAGCCCCATTTCCCATCCTTTTTCACAGCCGCAAGGCCTTCGGAAAAAGGGCCCACCTCATCATAATGGGAGATAAGGGCCTTGCCCGTTCGGTCATAAAAGGTCCATCCTTCCTGATCCCGGGCCGCAAGCATTCCGTCGCTGAAGGCCCCCACCTTCTTAAGGGTCGGAGCGATGATGGCCTTGCCCGTTCGGTCATACATTCCATATTTCCCATCTTTTTCAACAAGGATAACAGCGTCTGTTCCTCCTTGTTCCACTTCGATTTTCTTATATTCCAAGGGCAGGACCACCCGTCCCTGCTGGTCGATGGCGCCTGCCCGGCCCTTTTGGGTCACGATGGCAAGATGCTCGGCGGCAGAAGCGGCCTGAGCTCCGATGATCAGGCTCACCACGAGCATGAGCCCGCACCTCATTTTTGCGTTCATTCTGACAGCACCTCCTATGTTTGAAATCGTTTTTCTTTTCTGCGCCTATTGTATCACGAAGAAAGCCGCCCGCGCCATAACAAGAACCACCTCTCAAACGAAAAAAGGGCCGCCGCGGCAGCGGCAGCCCTCTCAAAAAAGAGGTCAATGATCCAGGGCAGCAAAGCCTGTTTTAAGATCCTCCAAGAGATCATCAATATGTTCCGCCCCTATGGAAAGGCGGATGGTTGACGGCGTAATCCCCGAATCAAGGAGTTCTTCTTCCGTCATCTGTGAATGGGTCGTTGAAGCCGGATGGATCACAAGGCTTTTCACATCTGCTACATTCGCCAGAAGAGAAAAGACCTTCAAATGATCGATGAAGGTACGGGCCGCTTCCGGACCGCCCTTGATTTCAAAAGTAAAGATGCTGATCCCGCCATGGGGGAAGTATCTCCGGTAGAGCTCATGATCAGGATGATTGTCAAGGGAAGGATGATTTACCTTGGCCACATGGGGCTCATGGGCAAGGAAGTCAACCACCTTAAGGGCATTTTCTACTTGCCGTTCTACGCGCAGGGAAAGGGTCTCCGTTCCCTGAAGGAGCATAAAGGCCGCAAAAGGGGACAGGGTAGCTCCCAAGTCGCGGAGGATGACGGCCCGAACATAAGTAACAAAAGCAGCCGCCCCCACATCACGTGTAAAGCTCAGGCCATGATAGCTTGGATTTGCCTCTACAAGCCAAGGGAATTTCCCCGATGCAGCCCAATCAAACTTACCGCTGTCCACAATAACGCCGCCCAGGGTCGTGCCATGGCCACCGATGAATTTCGTAGCCGAGTGGACAACGATGTCAGCCCCAAACTCGAAAGGACGAACGAGGTAAGGCGTAGCAAAGGTGTTATCCACCACAAGGGGGATTCCATGTTTATGGGCGATCTCCGCCACGGCACCGATGTCAATGAGGTTGGCATTCGGATTGCCTACGGTCTCAATGTAAAGGAGCTGCGTATTCTCCCGGATAGCCCCTTCAAAAACGGACGGGCCCTTTGTCGGATCGACAAAGGTCGTTTCGATGCCAAAGTCAGGCAGAGTATGGGCAAAAAGGTTATAGGTCCCGCCATAGATGGTTGTAGCGGCCACAATGTGGTCATCCTTATGGCAAAGGGCCTGGATGGTATAGCTGATGGCCGCTGCCCCTGTTGCGGTCACAAGCGCCCCGACGCCGCCTTCCAGTGCAGCAAGGCGTTTTTCAAGGACATCACTTGTTGGATCCCCCAGCCGGCTGTAAATGAAGCCCGCGTCCTTTAAGGCAAAGCGGTCCGATGCTTGGGCAGAATCCTTAAAGACGTAGGATGTACTCATGTAAATCGGTACCGCGCGGGCCCCCGTTGAGGGATCCGGCTGTTCCTGTCCTACATGGAGCTGCAGTGTTTCAAAATGGTACGGTTTTCCTTCACTCATCATAATACCCCCTATAATCAATTCATAGTTTTAAAATATGAATTGATTATAGGGGGTACAAAATGGCCTGTCAACTATTTAGGCAATCTCTCCACCAAGGGAGATTCGGCCATTTCAAATGTTACAGTTTGCTTGTCCGTTCATATGATGAGTCGTATGATGATTTATCTGCTCAGGCCTTTTTGGAAAGCATCCACACCATGACCATGATGCACAGGGCGCCAGCCATTTCCACAAAACCCACATGGTTTCCCATAAAGAGAATGGAGACCGCATAAGCAGATAGCGGTTCAAAAGCCGCAAGGGCACCCGTTTCCGAGGCGGGGATATATTTGGTGCTTTCAAGGTACACCGTATAAGCAATAAGGGTTCCTAGGACAATGATGACGCCAAAGGCGGCAAAGGTGCTTCCCGTCCACAGGGTCCCTTCAAGGGTTGGATGGTTAAGGACCATAAGGAGCAGGGCGTTGCCCAGGCTCCCCCACCCGATGATCAGAAAAGTTGGATAACGGTGCAGGAGCTCAGCAGCAAAAGCCGTATAAAAGGCCATGCCAAAGGCGCTCAGGATGCCCCAAAAAAGGGCTTCCCGAGAGATGGCAAGCGCCGCTCCCTCCCCTTTTGTCGCAATGAGGAATGTTCCGACAATGGCAAGAAAGGCCGCCACCGCTTCCCGCCGACGAGGACGCCGCCGTTCCAAAATAAGGTAATAGCCCAGCAGGATAACGGGCATGAGATACTGCAGGACCGTTCCCGTTGCTGCATTGCTGTAATGGATGGCAATCGTAAAGGGAACCTGCATAGTATAAAGACCCAGGACCGTAAAGCGAATGAGCCTAAAAAAATCCTTTTTGACAGGCTCCAGGAGCTTTTCCCCTCGCAGGCCGCTGATCAAAAGAAAGACCGCGGCTGTGACAAACATGCGGATTGCAAGGACCGTATCCCAGGAAAAATGTTGGTAGGTCATGAGGTATTCCAAGCTATTGCTGCTGCTTCCCCATAGTGTTGCCCCAATGAGGACGAGCATAACCCCATATTGATGTGTTTTTTTCATCATTGTGTTCCTTTCCAAAAAGGTCGGCTTTCTTCAAAGGGATCGGCCCAGACCGCATCGCTGAGGCTAAAGAGTGCTTTATAGCGAGGGCATGATTCATCATGATCGTTGATGACGCCGACAGCTTCAAGGTAGGAATAGATGGTAACAGGGCCGACAAAAGAAAAGCCCCGCTTCTTAAGATCCCGGCTGATAGCCCTAGATAGGCCATTGGCGGTCGGGAGGGTCCCTGTCCCATGCCCTTTGTAAAAGAGGGTCTTCCCCTTCGTATAGCCCCATAGATAGCGGTCAAAACTGCCATATTCCTTGGCAATGGCAAGATAGGCCTGGGCATTTTTGATGACGGCCCGAATCTTGCGTTCCGAATGGATAACCCCATCCGCAGCCATGATGCGGGCCACATCACGTTCTCCAAAGGCGGCAATGGATATAGGGTCAAACCCCCTAAACGCTTCTTTTAACGCCGCTCGTTTTTTGAGGATAAGATCCCAACTCAGTCCGCACTGCAAGGCCTCAAGCATCAAGAATTCAAAAAGGGCCCGATCATCATGGAGCGGAACGCCCCATTCCTGATCGTGATAGGCCTTCATCAGCGGATTGATCGTACACCAAGCGTGACAGCTCATATTTCCCTCCCAGAAGATTCTCTTCGCATTGTACCATGAGTCAGCAGGAAAGAAAACAAATTCCCGAGAGGTACCCTTTTAGACTATTTAATCAAGTTTTTTCCGAAATAATAATTGTTTTTCACTACCCTTTCAGTATATAATAATAGCAAACGAAAAACGACTCTATTCTTTGATAGCTTTCATCATTGATAGGAAAAATCATGGCTATCATCCAGGAAGATGGAGCATCCTGGAAGCTATCGATCCTTTTCAGATTGTCAGGCCCGCTATATGCTTGACCGGAGAGTAGACGCAGTTATGGGGAGGGAGAAAACATATGCCCAAAGAAAACAATACACATCAAGTCGACCCCATGGATAAATGGGTATCCATTGAACAAGCAGCGAATTACCTGGGGGTCAGTGTGGTTACGGTTCGTTCCTGGCTGCGTGAAAAACGCGGCATTCCAGCCGTCAAAATTGGAAAGCAGTGGAAATTCCGTCTTTCAGACCTTGAAAAATGGGTCACCAGCGGAGGCAGCCAATTCAATTCTGACAAAGAGAAAGAATCATAAAAAGATGACCAGTTCCAAAAGGAGCTGGTCATCTTTTTAACCAAAAGCCTGTGACCTTTCAGCATCAGAAGGTTGCCAGGTCAAAAACGTGGAGACCCAGTTCCCGGGAAAGGACCTGCAGGATCTTTTCACCGCCGACGGAGTTTCCTTTTTTATTGAGCATCGGCCCAAAGGTGCCAATGCCCACGCCCTTTCGGGAAATGGCCACGATGCCGCCGCCGACACCACTCTTGCTGGGCAGTCCGACTTTAACTGCATATTCGCCCGATTCATCGTACATGCCGCAGAGCATCATGAGGGTCGTCACAATCCGTACAATAGTGGGATCAATCAGCTGCTCACCCGTATCAGGATCGACACCGTGATTGGAAAGGACCATACCGTAACGGGCAAGGTCCTTGGCCGTCACCATGACAGAGCACATGCGGAAATAAATATCGAGGATATCTTCCGGTTCCCCATCAAGGACATTGTCACTCTTTAGAAGAAAAGCAATGGAACGGTTCCGCGTCCCCGTCCGTTTTTCAGACCGATAGACCTCTTCATTAAGGCTGATGCGGGGATTGCTGCAGACCTTGCGAACAAGTTCCAGGAAGCTGCCGAAGGGATCTTCCGTTTCCACACAGCTTGCCGTAACGATAGCACCCGCGTTGATCATAGGATTGAAAGGACGCCAATCCTTTAGTTCCAGCTGCAGGATGCTGTCAAAGCGATCCCCCGTCGGCTCCATGCCAATTTTACTGAAGACTTTATCGTAGCCTGCCGTCTGGAGCGCCAGGATAAGGGAGAACGTCTTGGAAATGCTCTGCATGGTGAAGGGGATGTTGTAATCCCCTGCCTTATAGATGGTCCCATCTTTTTTCATGAGGCAGACGCCAAGATTGGACGAATCGGCCTTGGCAAGTTCCGGGATGTAGCTTGCCACCTTGCCCTCATAAAGGACGTTGCGTCCTTTTTCAAGGGCCATTTCCAAAATGGATTGTACATCAGCTGCCATAGTGTGTAACCCCTTTCTCAATGAAATTATTTCCAGAAGTCGAGTTCCTCGGGGTCCATCCCGATGGATTCCGCTTTAAAGACAGGATCAAGACCCTGCGCTTTTTGCTTTTCGTAGTCCTTGTAGGCCTTGATGACAACGCCGGATAGAGCAACACAAGCCGGCAAGTTGATAAGTGTCATACCGCCCATGGTGATATCGGCAAGGCTCCAAGCCGCCGTCATAGGAATGATGGCCCCAATAAAGACAATGAGGATAGCATAGATGTGGAACCCTCTCATAAAGGACGGGCTCGGCATCTTCTTACCGTTCAGGTACGCAAGTCCATTTTCACAATAATAGATATTGCCGATGAGGGTCGTAAAGGAGAAAATCAGCATGGCCACAGTAATAAAGAGCGGTCCAAAATGTCCCAGCTCGCTGAAAAGGGAGTTTTGTACCCAAACCGCACCGGCTGTTTCCTTGGTCGGGACCACACCGGAAACAAAGCACATGAAAGCCGTGGCATTGCAGAGGATGATGGTATCGATATAGACTGTAAGCATCTGCACAAGACCCTGTTTGACCGGATGGGACACGATGGCGGAAGCAGCGGCATTTGGTGCGGACCCGACACCTGATTCATTGGAATACAGGCCGCGTTTGATGCCCATGACAAGGCAGCTACCTGCTACACCGCTGAGGATAGCCTTGAAGTTGAACGCATCTTCGAGGATCATGGCAATGACATGGGGAATCATGCCAATATTCATGACAAGGACGATGGCCGTTACGACGACATAGGCCACACCCATGAAGGGCACGAGGATACTGGCCGCCTTTTCGATCCGTTTGGCACCGCCCATGACACAGGCCCCGCACAAGATGGCAAGGATGGCTCCGATGATGGCAGGCGTCACACTGGGATCATAGAAACTGTAGACAGAGAAGGTGGACTGTACATTGTAGGAGCAGACAAGGTTAAAACCAAAGGAATAGGTCAGGAGCAGGAAGACAACAAAGGCCGTGGCAAGGGTCTTGTTGTGGAGGGCATCTTCAATGTAATAAGCCGGTCCGCCATAGCTTGTCCCATCGGAATTTTTCCGCTTGTAAATCTGGGCCAAGGTACATTCCACAAAAGATGACGCAGCCCCAATAAGGGCCATGACGGTCATCCAGAAAACGGCACCGGGGCCGCCGAGGCAGATTGCCGTGGAAATGCCGATGATGTTGCCCGTTCCAACGCAGGCAGCCGAGGAAACCATCAGCGCTTGGAAGGGGCTCGTCCCTTTTTCGTCCGTTGGCTTTGCCATGACAAGGCGCATGCCTTCAGGGAGCCGGTGGATCTGAACAAAGCCCATGCGGAGGCTGAAATAAAGGCCGGCCGCAGCCATGACCACAAGCAGGATGGGGTAATAGAGGACACTGTCGATTGCATCTAGGATTTCTACCATGTTCGCACTTCCTTTTTATTGTTTTGACAATAGTTCGAATATTTTCATTTCTATTATAATGAAAATAAAGGGACCAGCGATAATTGGAATGCTGCATATGGGGTATTGCATTTATAAATGGCCCTCATGAAAACATCTTTCGCCCTCATTCCTATGGTATAATACCTATATCACTGCATCGGAATCAATGAGTAAAGGAAATCACCATGGATACAAATAATTTACGCTATTTTGCCGCCGTCGCCAAATATGGTTCCATTACCCAAGCAGCCAAAGCGGCCTATATTTCCCAGCCCCAGCTGAGCCATATCATCCGCCAGCTGGAAAAAGAAATGGGACTCACCCTTTTCCGCCGAACCAGCCACGGGACAAAACTTACTGTCGACGGTCAGCGTATCCTCCTCCACTGTCAGGTCATCCTCAAGGAAATGGACCGTCTCCAGAACATGGTGAATGCCCACCGCATCGAAAAAAGCTGCCTTAACGTAAGCATGACCCGCTTTTCCCATACAGCAGAATGCTACAACGAGATTTGCCGCCGCTATCAGGACATCGACAGTTTTACGGGCCGGCTTTGTGAAGGGGCTACCCTCGATGTCGTCCAGGACGTAAAGGAAAACCGCTCCAACATCGGCATTCTCCATATGGCCGGAAAAGAGGCGGACGATCTTGCCAAGAACTTTGAGGAGCAGGGTCTTATCTATGAGCCCCTTGCCACCTTTCGGCCTTACGTCTGCCTTTCCTCAGAACATGAACTCATCCGCACTGTTGGACGTCACGGCATCGACATCCGGGAACTCATCGACTACGGCTTTGTCCGCTATATTGGCCAGTATGAGGATTTTATCTACCATCTGACCACGGAATCAGGCCCCATTGACCTGAACAATGCCCGCAAGATCATCTACGTCAATGACCGTCAGGAACAGATGCGGCTCCTGTCGCGGACCAATTTCTTTACAGTGGGCATCATGGAATTCCGGGACCAAGATTCCCTCTACGGAGTCATCTCCGTGCCGCTCCTTGGCTGCGAGGAACGGTTTCGCTTTGGTGCCATCCGAAAAAAGGAGACCAAGCCATCCCAGATGGAGCAGGATTTTCTCGACCTTGTGTCCACCCGCTTCAAAAGAATGGAAATGGCGGACATCGACTGACCTTGAAAAAGGACTGGAAAAGAAGGATTTCCCTTCTTTTCCAGTCCTTTTTTGCGGCTCTGATCAGAGCCGTACCAGTTTGGCATCAACGATGCCGTCAAGGTTCCGTACAATCTCAAGGGTTGTCCCATCGACCGCACTGTCAACGGTGAGCATCATCATGGCCGTCCCTTCTTTTTTCTTGCGGCTGACCTGCATGGTCGCAATGTTGACGTGACCGGCGCCCAGAAGGGTTCCTATCTGACCGATCATCCCCGGTTTATCATCATTGCGGGCAAAAATCATATAAGGTGCCGGGACCGTATCGAACTGATAGCCTTCGACTTCCGTAATATGGGGCTGATTATCCGGCGTCACCATTCCAGCTGCCGTAAAGCTTTCCTTACCGGCCCCGATGCGGACAGCCACTCGGTTCATGCGGCCCTCCCCCTTGACCTTGCCTTCTGTTACGGTAATGCCCCGCGTTTCAGCAGCCAGTTCAGCATTGACCATATTGACCCGTTCCCGCAGGACCGGTGTCAGGAGACCTTGAAGGATGCTGCGGGTCACCATCTGCGTCTCCTGCTGGGCCGCGGCTCCTTCATAAACAATCTCCAGCCGTTCCACTGGTGCTTTTTTCAATTGGTAGTAGAGTTTTCCCAAAGCATCTCCCAAGGCAAGGAAGCCCCGCAAATCTTCCAGTTCCGTTGCCGCAATGGCAGGAAGGTTTACAGCATTGGGAACCATCTTGCCGCTGAGGACATTGATGACTTCCTCGGCTATGGCAAGGCCCACCTTATCCTGGGCTTCAAAAGTGCTGGCTCCAAGGTGGGGCGTTACAACGCATTGAGGCATCCCGATGAGGGGAGAAATGGGTTTGGGTTCATCTACCACAACGTCAAGCCCGACGCTTGCTACGATCCCAGCCTTCACCGCTTCGGCAAGGTCCTGTTCATTGTAGAGTCCGCCGCGGGCACAGTTGACGACGCGGACGCCTTTCTTGCATTTCTTCCATTCAGCCGCGCCCAGCATATTGACCGTCTCTTCCGTCTTAGGCGTGTGGATGGTGATGACATCCGCTTCTTTCAGCAAATCATCCAGGGTCTCACATTTTTCCACACCAAGGCGCTGAAAACGGGAGTCAGGAATATAAGGATCATAGGCAATGACGCGCATATCAAAAGCATGCATACGCTTTGTAACAAGGGCCCCGATGCGGCCAAGACCAATGATGCCAAGCGTTTTATGATAAAGTTCGCTTCCTTTGAGGTCCTTGCGTTCCCAGATGCCCTCTTCAAGCATCTTGTTGGCCCGGACCGTATTGCGGCAGCTTGCAAGCAGGAGGCCGATCGTGTGTTCAGCAGCCGAAATGATATTGGCTTCCGGCGTATTGACTACAATGATGCCCCGTTTGGTGGCACCGTCAAGGTCGATATTATCCACGCCATTGCCGGCCCGGCCAACCACCTTGAGTTTTTTTGCCGCATCATACAGCTCCTCGTTGACCTTTGTTACACTGCGGACAATGAGGGCATCATAGTCCCCAATGACCCTTAGGAGATTCTCCCGCTTGATATCAAAATCAACAGTCACATCGAGGGTCTTCTCGGCCTTTAGGCAGGCCACCCCCTTATCCGAAATCCGTTCCGCTACGAGTACTTTTTGTTTTTCCATGATCCTTCCTCCTCACGGCCCCCGTAAAAAGAAAACTCCCATCCCTGCGACAACAATCGCCAAGGACGGGAGAAGCTCTCACGTGGTGCCACCTTGTTTTGCCCAATGGGCCTTCAAGCGGGGTAACGGCCGCGCTGCCCGGATAGGTTCTTTCCCCATCGTTTCCGGAGCGGATTCCAGGGCTCACCCTGCCGCGTTCCACCTTACTGCGGCTCTCTTGGAGGATGAGGGGCCTGTACTATTCTCCTTCATCAATAATTTTAATGATATAGATTAAATGTTTTGAACTTTATGCCCTGTATTTTAGTTTTTTTCGTTTTGTTTGTCAAGGGCATTTGAAAATTTTTCTGCTCGGGCAAGATGGTCCTTCAAGATCTTGGAACGCTGGGATACGGCATCCAAGGCAGAAGCCGCATCGGCTATTTTTTTCTGGGCCCGCTCCACGGCAAGGTCAAAGCTTTCCATATCCTGTTGGATCCGGACCACAAAACGCCAGACCTCACTCGTCTTTTTCTCCACCATGAGGGTCCTAAAGCCCATGAGCAGGCTATTGATGAGTGCGGCAAGCGTCGTCGGACCGGCTACGGTCACACGATATTTCTGCTGCAGTTCCGACAGCAGGCCGGGCACAGAGGTCACTTCCGCAAAGAGCCCTTCAAGGGGCAGATAGAGGATGCCAAAATCCGTTGAGTACGGCGGGGCAATATATTTATCCCGAATATCCCGGGCTTCCTGCTTCACCCGAGCCGCCAATCCTTTTAAAGCCTGCTGCGCAGCTTCCTCATCGCCTGTTTCACGGGCTTCCAAAAGACGCAGGTAATCTTCTTGGGGCAGCTTTGCATCAATAGGAAGCCAGACAGGTGTTTTTCCATCCTTCCCGGGAAGACAGATGGCAAATTCCACTCGTTCCTGGCTCCTTGGCCGGATGGCTACATTCGTTCCGTACTGATCCGGGGCCAGCATATCGCTAAGCAGGCGCGCCAACTGCATTTCACCCCAAATGCCGCGATTTTTGACATTCCCCATAACCTTCTTAAGATCCCCCACATTCTGGGAAAGGCTCTGGAGCGTTCCCAGGCTGCGGCTCACCTGCTGAAGCCGGTCGCTGACAACACTCATGGACAGGGTCACCTTCTGATCGAGGCTCGAACGCAGCTGTTCTGCATTCTGCCGGGCCACCTCGGCCTCGTAGGCATCCCGTTCCCGAAGCGAGCGCTGCATCTGGAAGAGCAGGATAATGGTAAAAAGGAGGGCGCCCAACAAGAGGGCGAGAAGGATCAATTCCATATCAGTGCGTCCCTTTCTTCAGTTTTTGAGGCGGGACAGCTGTCAGCCACTGCCGATCCGCTTCACCAGGGCGAAATAGCTTCGCGTCAAACCACGTATAATAAAAGCGCTGGCTGGGGACAATGCCGTAGCCGTCCTGCAGATGATCGGTCGTGTCATAGGGATCGGCCATGATCAGGACATCGTTGGCCCCCTTGTCATCCCCAAGGGAATCAAACCCGATGATGACGCGCCAATGGCCGCCCCAATCCACGTTTTCCACCATAATGGGAATGCCTTGGGAAAGGTTCTGCTTCACAAATGCCGCAAAGGCCTCATAGGTTTCCGGGGCTCCGTCCATAAGGGAAGAATGGACCGTCCAGCCCATACCGGCAAAATAACGCACCATTCCTTTTGTCGTTGTTCCTACGTCCTCCATTCCCCACGGATGCGTTTCCATGATGCGGGCGATTTCCATTTCGCTGTGGGGCGCCTTGCCGAGAAAATATTCAGCTACCGTAAGTGCCGCTGCCGGCCCGCAGGTATATTCCGTTTCCTGCTGATGCGTCCTGTAGTGGGAAAGGAGAAGCAATGAGCCATGGGACTTCATCCGATAAAAATCAGGATGAACATAATAGGGGGAATCCGTTTGATCGAATTGATGGAGGTAGGCAGCTGGACCGCCTCCGTCTTTTTTAAGGGCTTCCGTAAGGTCCGGGGCGGCAAAAGCCGCCGTACTTCCCACGGTAAGGACAAAAGTCAAAAGCAGCGCTGCTGGATGCAGACATGTCATGATAGATCGCCTTCTTTCCAATAATCAAACTTTTGTTTGTAAATTCTTTTTTATTATAACAAGTTTTTTTGTTTTTGAAAGCCCCCTGCCTCTTTCCTACTCTACAAAACAATAAAAGAGTGATATACTAATTCTTAATTAATCAATCAATTAATTATTGGAAGGGAAGATGGCCATGAAAAAACGGGATCCCGGCCTTACGATCAAGGCCCTTATTACGGCGGCGGAAGTGTTGTTTACACAAAAAGGATACTATCCCGTCACCATCAAGGAACTGGGAGAAAAGGCTGGCTGCAGTCCTGCCCTTATTTCCTATTATTTCGGGGGCAAAAAGGACCTATACCGTGCTGTCGTGGACCGGCAGCTCGCAATCATCGATGACCTCAAGCAGGAAACAAAGGAGACTTCTCTTGATTCCCTGCAAAAAATCCATTATTTCCTGAAGGCCCTGCTCCGCACCCAACTTGATCCATCAGGACACCTTGATCTTTGCTACAAGGAACTCATCATGCCCTCAGGGCTTCTTGACGACACGGTTTGGCAGAGGATCCTTTCCATGGAAAGCTATTTGGGATCCCTTTTCCAGACGGCCGCCGAGGAAGGTCTCCTGAAAGCATTTTCCGATGAAAGGACGCTTTTCCATATCATCTTTACGGTAGAATCCATTACTGAAACCCTCTACCTCGTCAAAGACCGGTCAACGCCCCTTAATCCCGATCAAAGGCCAGCAGAAGAAATCCTCGATGAACTCATCGATTTTGTCATTACGCCCATGAAAAGAGCAGAAAGGAGTCCCCAGCCATGAATCAGCTCAAAGCCTATTTGGTCCATCATAGAAAACAGATTGCCCTGATTGCCGCACTTTTGTTGCTCATCCTTTTGGGGCGCGCCCTCTACCAGATCTTTTTCCCACCCAAGTCCGTCAAGACCATTCCTTATGTAAGGACCATAACGGTCGGTACGGATGAAACGAGCGGGACCTACACCTATCCAGGCACGGTTCGGGGCAAATATGAATCCGTCCTTTCCTTCCAGGTAAACGGCCGCATCACCAAACGTCTCGTAAACCTTGGTGATACGGTAAAAGCCGGAGACGTCCTCATGACCATCGATCCCAAAGATGTAAGGGAAAAGGTCCGGAATGCCGAAGCAGCCGTAAACGCCGCCGCCAGCCGAGCCAAGCTTGCCCGCGAAAATGCCCGCCGCTACGAAGCCCTCTATAATGAAGGGGCCGTCAGTGCCTCCTTATGGGACCAGTATCGGACCGAAGAAGAAGCCGCCAGTGCCGCTCTTTCCCAGGCATCAGCCAGCCTCCAAACGGCCCAGAACCAGCTCAGCTACACAGAACTTACGGCCGATCATGACGGTGTCGTGGCCGCCCTTTCCGGCGAAGTGGGTCAAGTCGCCGCAGCGGGAAGCCCTATGGCAACCGTAATCCAGGACGGACAGCGGGAAGTTGAGATCTACGTTCCCGAAAGTCGCCTTGCTTCCATGGCACCGGGAACTCCTGTTACGGTAACTTTCTGGGCCCTTCATAACGAAGAAGCAGCGGGTACGGTCCGTTACATCTCCCCCATGGCAGACCCGGCTACAAAGACCTACAAGGTCCGGGTTTCCCTCACGCAAATGCCTCAAGGGGCGCAGCTCGGCATGACCGCAAAAGTGGCTTTGATAAAAAAAGGTACAGCCGCCCTCATGATTCCCCGTTCCGCCCTTTATGAAGCTGCCGGGAAGACCGGCGTCTGGGTTGTCACAGATGGCCGCGTCTTTCTGCATCCTGTCACCTTGGGCAGTTACGAAGATGACACGGTTACGATTACCGATGGTCTGACAGAAGGAGACCGCATCGTCACAGGCGGTATCAGCAAACTCAAGGAAGGGATGGAAGTCAAAGTGGAAGGAAGTGACACCTGATGAACCTCAATCTATCCCGTTGGTGCGTCAAGCACCGGCAAGTCGTCTATTTCTTTACGGTCCTCATCTTCCTTGCCGGCATCTTTTCCTTCCGCAGCTTGGGCCGCAGTGAGGACCCGAACTTTGTCGTCCGCCAGATGGTCATTTCCGCGGCCTGGCCTGGGGCCACGGCAGATGAAATGCAGGAACTTGTGACAAGCAAGCTGGACAAAATGGTCCAAGCCACACCGGACATCGACTATATCACGAGCTATTCCCGCCCCGGTGTTTCGGTCGTAAACGTCATCCTAAAGGAACAGGTCCCCAACAGCGAAGTCCGCAAGCATTGGCTGGAAGTCCGCAATTATGTCAACGATCATCAGTCAGAACTGCCGGACGGCATCTATGGTCCTTACTTCGATGATCGTTTTGACGACGTCTACGGCAATATCTACGCCCTCACATCGGACAGCTTTTCCAAGGAAGACCTGCGCGTCAAGGCCGAAGAACTAAAGCGCCAGTTTTACACGGTTCCCGATGTATCCAAGGTAGAACTCATTGGCGAGCAGCCCATGAATATCTACGTCCGCATGTCCAATACCAAACTTGCCGAACTGGGTCTTTCCCTTGACAGCGTCACCAGTGCCATCCGCGGTGAAACAGCCATGGCAGCCACAGGAACGATCGATGCCAAAGGGGACAATGTCCAGATCCGGGTTACAGGCATGACAAAGGCCCTTGATGAGATCCGCGGCATCCTTATTACACAGGGCGGACGAACCTTCCGTTTGGGGGATATTGCCAGCGTAACCCAGGAATACCCTGACCCGCCTGAACCCAAGATGTATGCCAACGGCAAAGAAGCCATCGGCATCGCCATTTCCATGAAAGATGGCGGCAATAATATCACCCTGGGCCATAACTTGGAAAAACTGACAGCAAAAATGAAAGCAGAACTGCCCTTGGGGATGGATCTTTCCCAAGTCGCCAACCAGCCCAAGGTCGTCGAGGATTCCATCAGTGAGTTTACGGAAGGGCTCTATGAAGCCATCCTTATCGTCCTTGTAGTGAGCCTCTTTTCCATGGGGCGCCAATGCGGCTATGTCATTTCCGTCTGCATTCCCCTTGTCCTTATGGGCTCCTTTGTAGGGATGTACCTCATGGGAATCGACCTGCATAAGATATCCCTAGGGGCCCTTATCATCTCCCTTGGGATGCTCGTCGATGACGCGATCGTCGTCGTCGAGCTCATGGAGGTCAAGATGAGCGAAGGCATGGACCGCCTTGATGCAGCCACCTACGCCTTTAAGACAAATGGCATGACTCTTTGCTTTGGAACCATGATCACCTGTGCCAGTTTTCTTCCGATTGCCTTTGCCAATTCAAATGTATCGGAATTTGCGGGCTCCCTGTTTCCGGTCATCACCATTACCCTCATGTTTTCCTGGTTTGTATCCCAGACGGTGGCCCCGACCTTGGGCTACGAATGGATCAGGCCCAAAATCATCGAACAGGAAAGCTACGATACACCCTTTTATAACCGTTTCCGTCATCTCATCGATCTGTGTCTGAGCCATCGCAAGATGGTCATCATCGGGTCCCTCGCCTGCCTGCTGGGGTCCATGGGTCTTCTCACCCTCGTCAAACAGGAATTCTTTCCCGAATCGGTGCGGCCTGAGGTCATTACAGAACTTCACCTTCCCGAAGGCGCCGGCATCAAGGAAAGTGACCGCGCCATGAATACCCTCATGAAAGCCATCGACGGCGATCCCGATGTCGATCACTATTCTGCCTATATCGGCAAAAGTTCGCCCCGTTTCATTCTCGTGCTGAATCCAGTCCAGCCCCGTGACAACTATGCCCAGCTCGTCACGGTCGCAAAGGACGTCAAGGCTCGGGAACGCATTGCCAAAAAGATTGACACGATCATCAAAAAGGAACTGCCGGAAGTAACGGCTTACTCCAAGTCGATTCCTCTCGGACCGCCGAAGGATTATCCCGTCATGTTCCGTGTTTCCGCGCCGACAGCGGACCTATGCCGCACCTATGCAGCTAAGGTCCGAGATGAAATGGAAAAGAACCCCAACGTCACGATGACCATCTTCGACTGGATGGAAAAGGCCCCAGCGGTCAAGATTGAAATCGATAATGACCGTCTCAAGCAATTGGGCCTGACAAGAAGCACGGTAGCCAGTGTCCTGTACGCCAATGTCTCCGGATATGCCTTCGCCGAGTATTATGATGGTGACCAAATCCGGCCCCTCGTCTTCCAGCTTGACAAAAAGGACCGCAATTCCTTAAGCGACATGGAAGCCATCACCATTCCAACTGCGTCGGGCTCCATTCCGCTCTCGCAGGTGGCCCGCATCACACCGACTATGGAAAACAACATGATTTGGCGCCGCAACCTGCAGCCCACCATCACCATCGGTGCTGATGTCGGCAAAGGGGTTACGGGAAACGACGTTGCAAAAACCATCTGGAAAGATATGAAAGGGCTGAGGGAAAGCCTCCCGCCGGGCGTTACCATTGCCATCGATGGCCCGCTTGAAAGCAGCACACAGGCCACACAGTACCTCCTGGGGCCAATCCCTGGCATGCTCGTCCTCATGCTGATTCTTCTCATGTTCCAAATGAAGGATATCCGCAAGCTCTTTGTCATCCTTGCAACGGCGCCCCTGTGCATCACGGGGATTGCCTTAGGGCTGCTCCTTTTCAATGCGCCCATGGGCGTTATGGCAGAAGTAGGTTCCTTTGCCCTTATTGGCACAGTCATCCGTAACTCCATGGTCATCATCCAGCAGATCGATCTTCATGAAGCGTCAGGCATGACGCCTTACGAAGCCGTTGTCGAAGCCTCCCTGGTGCGCTTCCGCCCCATCATGCTGGCCGCACTCACAACTATCCTGGGTCTTGTCCCGATGTTTGCCAGTCCCTTCTGGAACGCCATGGCCATTGCCATGGCCTGCGGCCTTACAGGGGCTACGGCGCTCACTCTGCTCTTTTTGCCGACGCTCTATTGCACAGTCTTTAGGATTACATCCACTCGGAGCAAAAATCACTCTGATTTGATGTAGCACGTAAGCCCCTTGCTTTAAAAAGGATCGATATGAGGCAAGGGGCTCATGCCGTATCGTACGATAGACCGTCTCACAATTTACGATAGTTGACGCCTGGGCGCTTCCCCTCCTAACCACGTGTCGTCACCTCCAGCGCCCAGCTCATCAGGCAAGAAGCTAAGGGAATAAAAACCTTGAGACTGTATAACCATTGTGTTGTCAAAGTCGCGGTTCTTGCCAATAACGTAATAAACCCATAATGAATAAACAAACGCGAGCCTGCGGAGAAATGTTTTCATTTTTTCGCAGGCTCTTTTTTCATAGAGGAATCTATACTGTCCATGGGACAATCGGAATGGGGTCAAAGAGCATGGAACCGCTCATTTTTTTTTCGCGGTCCCTTTTCTTTATCCCATGCTACAATAGGGGCAGAACATGAAAGGAGCGTTTCCTATGTCCTCTCTTGACCAAAACCGAAACCAGGCCCTTTTTGAAGAAGCCTCGGTGCCAAAAGCCCTTGCGGCCATGGCCATTCCAACCATCATCAGTCAGCTCATTACCCTCATCTATAATCTTGCCGACGCCTTTTTTGTCGGTCGTACGGGCAATCCCTATATGATTGCCGCCGTCTCCCTGGTCTTTCCCGTCTTTGCCATTACAGTCGCCTTGAGTAACCTTTTTGGTGTCGGCGGCGGCAGTCTCATGTCCCGCTGTCTTGGTGAGGGGGACGAAAAAAGCGCCCGTCAGGTGAGCGCCTTTTCCCTTTATGGGAGCCTCGCAGGGGCCCTTCTCTTTTCTCTCACTCTCTATTTCCTGCGCCGCCCCATCCTGCTTCTTTTAGGCGCATCTCCTGCCACCTACGCTTATACGGAGACCTACCTCTTTCTGGTTGTCACCTTAGGCACCCTTCCGACCGTCCTATCAGGTACCCTGGCCCAGCTCTTCCGGAGCGTCGGCTTTGCCCAAAAAGCAAGTTTCGGTCTTTCCTTAGGGGCCGTACTCAATATCATCCTTGATCCCCTCTTCATGTTCGTTCTCCTTCCTCAAGGCGAAGAACTGACAGGAGCAGCCCTTGCCACACTCCTTTCAAATCTGGTTTCCCTGGGCTATTTTCTCTTATCCCTCGTAAAAAGCGTAAAGAAAAGCTGCCTTGCCTATACCTTTCCTGAAGGATTGCCGAGCAAAGAAAAGATCCATTCCGTCCTTTCCGTGGGCTTTCCCTCGGCCCTTACGAACCTGCTTTTTGATACATCAAACCTCTTTTTGAACCACCTCATGGCGGGTTTTGGCGACGCGCCCCTGGCGGCCCTAGGCATCGTCATGAAGGCCGAACGGATTCCCCTTAATACGGGCCTTGGCATCTGCCAAGGCATGCTGCCCCTTGTGGCCTATCATTATGGTGCCAGGAAATTCACACGCATGAAGGCGTTCATCAAGACGGCCCGCCGCGCAGGACTTTTCTTTTCGCTTCTTTGTGTACTCTTTTATGAGCTCGCCGCGGCCCCTATTGCAGGCCTTTTTATTGCAGCAAGACCAGAAAGTGCCCTCGGCCTTGAGACCCTGGCATTAGGGGCCCTCTTCCTACGTTTCCGCTGCCTGGCCTCGCCCTTTGCCTTCCTCAATTTCCACATCACCTTTTCCCTTCAGGCCCTGGGAGACGGCAGGACAACCCTTCTTGTGGCGGCCCTGCGCCAAGCCATCATCTACATTCCCTTGATGCATGTCATGGGCGCTTACTTCGGCTATATAGGCCTTATTGAAAGCCAGACAGCAGCAGAAATCGTAACCTTTCTCCTCGCCGGATGGATCTTTAGTAAGCGCCTTGCAGCCATAAAAGAAAAGCCCCAGTCCTAAAGGAGACTGGGGAACAGGATCTTTGCGGCAGAATATAGAAGCAGGGCCGCAATCATCAAGGAGACAGGCTTTTCGTGAGCTTTGAAGAAGCGGTCCAAGAGGGAGCCGGCCAAGGCCCAAGTAAAATTGGCCGCACTGCACATGAGGTTCATAACCATGCCCAGAAGAAAGGTCCGCATCGGGCTGTAGCCCCCGGGGAGCAGAAAAGAAGTATAGCCCACCATCATGAATAGGGCGACCTTGACATTGGTCCAGTTCAGGAGCAAGGCGGAGAAAAAAAGTCGTTTGGAATCGATGGCCTTTTTCTTTTCCCCTCCGTTTTTCATGAAAAGGCGCATCGTCAGGTACACAAGATAGACAGCGCCCAAGATGCGCAGGGGAAGATCCACCAAAGGCAGGACATCTTCCAAGGCATGGATGAATAGATAGATGAACGTACACATAGAAAAGAGACTGACATGAAGCCCCAGCAAAAAGGGCAGGGCGCCGCGGAAGGTCCGTTCCCGGCTCTGGGCAAGGCTCATGAGATTATTGGGACCGGGAGTAAAGCTCATGACAAAACAAAAAGATAGGTAGGCCGCAAGATCCATAGCAAGGCTCCTTTCCAAAAATGCTGATAAGTTCCATTGTAGACGGAAAAGAGTCAAAAGGGCAAGAAAAACTTTTTAGATCCTGAAAAAGCAGCAGACATGGGCCAAAGGGTATACGGATCCCCAATTTTTCACGGAAAATCCCGCAGGATATGGTACAATGGCAAAATAAGGACAAAAAAGGGAGGTCGATCATCATGAGTGACACAAAAAAGTCGGCAAAGGGCCCTGCCCTCCGGAAAGAACATGATTCTATGGGGGAAATCCTCGTCCCCAGCGATAAATATTGGGGTGCCCAGACGCAGCGCAGTTTTGAGAACTTCCGCATTGGCACGGAAAAGATGCCGCCTGAAGTGATTGCTGCCTTTGCCATCCTCAAAAAATCAGCAGCTCAGGCAAACTGCGAGCTGGGAACGCTCTCTAAGGAAAAAGCCGCACTCATTGAAAAAGCCTGCGAGGAAATCCTTAAGGGCAAGCTCGACGGCAACTTCCCTCTTGCGGTCTGGCAAACCGGAAGCGGCACCCAGAGCAATATGAACGTCAACGAAGTCATTGCCCACAGGGGAAATGAGCTTGCCAAAAAGACTTGCCTCCACCCTAATGATGACGTCAACAAATCCCAAAGCTCAAATGACACCTTCCCGACAGCCATGCACATTGCTGCCATAAAGGGCATCGAAGAACATCTTTTCCCCCGCCTTGACGCGCTTATCAAGGCTTTCAAGGACCTTGAAAAGAAACATCGGGGTATTGTCACAACAGGGCGGACCCATCTCCAGGATGCGGTTCCCATTGCCTTTTCCCAGGAAATCTCGGGCTGGCGGACCATGCTTGAACGCAGCCGCGCTGAACTCAAGGCCTCGGAAAAAGGGCTCCTTGAGCTGGCGCTAGGGGGAACAGCCGTAGGGACAGGGCTTAATGCACCAAAAGGCTTTGACCGGACCGTTGCCGCCTATGTCGCCCACAATACGGGGTATGCCTTTAAAACCGCTCCCAATAAATTCCATGCCCTCACGAGCCTTGATGACCTTGTTTTCAGCCATGGCGCCCTCAAGGCCCTAGCCGCCAATCTCATGAAGATTGCCAATGACGTGCGCTGGCTGGCCAGCGGACCCCGGGACGGACTTGGCGAAATCACCATTCCCGCCAATGAACCGGGCTCTTCCATCATGCCGGGCAAGGTCAACCCCACCCAGTGCGAAGCCGTGACCATGGTTGCCGTCCAGATCATGGGCAATGATGCAGCCATTGGTTTTGCCGCATCTCAAGGGAACTTCCAGCTGAATGTCTTCCTTCCAGTTACAATCTATAACTTCCTCCAGTCCGTGCGGCTCTTGGGAGACGCCATGGAATCATTCCGCATCCACTGCGTCATCGGCATCAAGGCCAATCAAGCTAAAATGAAGGAAAATCTCCACCGTTCCCTCATGCTGGTTACGGCCCTGACACCCTATATCGGCTATGAAAAGGCGGCGGAAGTCGCCAAACTGGCTCACAAAAAGGAGCTCTCCCTCAAGGAGGCCATCCTCGAATTGGGCTACATGACGGAAAGGGACTTTGATGCCCATTTCCACCCAGAAAAGATGGTGTAAGATGACAAAGCGCTGTGAAATCATCATTCGTGTCGTTGATAAGAAAGGGGAGGCTCCCTGCCACCACGGCCACGTAAAGGGCATGGAACTGTCCTGGGACCATGACCGGGGCCGCCTGTGCCCCATGGCCCAGCATGTTCTGTTTCCCTATATCGATATTCTCCGCTACGGCGGCACCCTTCCCGGCATGAAGGGAAACCGCTTCAAAGTTGCCTGCCCTGATGCTGATGTCATCAACATCTTTGAAATTGAGATACGAACCAATCCTTCCCCACAAAAAAGTAACTGAACGGGGCTGCTCCTTTGGGGAGCCCCCTTTCATTAGGTCCCGCCTACAAGCCTTTTCTTTAAGTCATCAAGGCCAGTTGTACGATAGGTTACACTTTTATTGGTAAAAAATATATTTTAGTATTGTCATTTAAATTTTTCTTGATTTTTGTCTTTTTCCATGATACTATCTGAACCATAATTTCAAAGCAAGACATGCATTGAAGGGAAAGAGTACGTTTTAGGAAAACCTCCAGAGAGCTGCCGGTTGGTGTGAGGCAGCGGCGGACCAAAGCCGAACTGATCCCAGAGCTGCTTTTCTGAACCCACCGCTGGAAGTAAGGGGAGCCGGATCCTGACCGTTATCAATCAGGGCGGTATCGATGGCAGTCCATCCGTACCGACTAAGGGCACACCAAAGAGTGTGAAGTAGAGTGGTACCGCGCAAGACACTAGATCTTTCGTCTCTCACAAAGAGAGGAAAGATCTTTTTTTATTGCCTATGAAGGAGGAAATCAAGATGAAACATACAGAAGCGTACAAGAAGGGCTACTTTATGCCCCCTACTGTCGATCTGAGCTGGGCCATGGCCGACGCACCCAAAAAGGCCCCTATCTGGTGCAGCGTGGACCTGCGCGACGGCAACCAGGCCCTTGTTATTCCCATGAACCTGGAAGAAAAGGTCCGCTTCTACAAGGCCCTTGTTACCATGGGGTTCAAGGAAATTGAAGTCGGGTTTCCTGCCGCGTCAGAAACGGAATATGAGTTCCTCCGTTATTTGGTTGACCATGATCTCATTCCTGATGATGTAACGGTTCAGGTCCTCACCCAGGCCCGGGAACACATCATCAAGAAAACCTTTGAAGCCCTGAAAGGCGTCAAAAACGCCATCGTCCACGTCTACAACTCGACGAGTGTCGCGCAAAGGGAGCAGGTCTTCCACAAATCAAAGGAAGAAATCAAGGAAATTGCCATCAATGGGGCGCGCCTTTTGCAGCGCCTCACGGAAGAAGCCCACGCGTCCTACCGCTTTGAATATTCACCGGAAAGCTTTACGGGGACGGAACCAGAATATGCCTTGGAAGTCTGCAACGCTGTTCTGGACGTGTGGAAACCGAAACCGGACCGGAAAGTCATCATCAACCTGCCGTCGACGGTGCAGATGTCCATGCCCCATGTCTTTGCCGCCCAAGTAGCCTATCTTTCCCAGAACCTTTCCTACCGCGATGCTGTCGTCCTTTCCGTCCATCCCCACAATGACCGCGGCACGGGGGTTGCCGATGCGGAAATGGCCATGCTTGCCGGCGCGGACCGCGTAGAAGGAACCCTCTTTGGCAACGGCGAACGGACCGGCAATGCAGACATCGTCACCATCGGCATGAACCTCTACGCCTTGGGCATCGATCCGCAGCTTGATTTTTCCAATATGCCGGAACTTGTAAAGACCTATGAGGAAGTGACGCGCATGCATGTCAATGAACGTCAGCCCTACGCCGGAAAGCTCGTATTTGCTGCTTTCTCCGGCTCCCACCAGGATGCCATTGCCAAGGGCATGAAATATCGTCAGGACCACAATGACCCATACTGGACCTGCCCGTACCTTTATATCAATCCCCACGATGTGGGCCGCACCTATGATGCCGATGTCATCCGCATCAACAGCCAAAGCGGCAAGGGCGGCGTCGCCTATATCATGGAAACGGCCTATGGCATCGATATGCCAAGGGCCATGCGGGAAGACTTCAGCTACTTTGTAAAAGACGTTTCCGATCATAAGCACCAAGAACTGAAGCCAGATGAAATCTTCAACCTCTTTAAGGATCATTACGTCAACAAGAACCTTCCCATCGAACTGCGGGACACGCTCTTGCGTAAGAAGGACGGCAAATGGCAGGGCAAGATCCTCGTCCGGGCTGCAGGCCGCGATGTAATCCTCGAGGGCAGCGGCAATGGACAGCTCGACGCTGTAAAGGATGCCCTCTGCCGGGCCTTCTGCTTTACCGTGACGGACCTTACGTACAGTGAACACGACCTGGATCGGGTCGCTGAATCGCGGGGCATTGCCTACTTTGGCATTACAGACGGAAATGGCGTCACAACCTGGGGTGCCGGCGTCGACACGGATACGATGACAGCCTCCATCAAAGCCTTCATCAGTGCCCTGAACCGCCGCAAAGACGCCAAGGACCATGTCTACGGCGCTGGCCTCATCTCCTCCGAAGAGGCAGTCACTGCCTTCCACCAAGCATCCAGTGCCCGTTAAGTTTTGGATAAAAGAAAGGAAGCATGCACAATGGGAATGACCATGACACAAAAAATCCTCGCCAAACACGCAGGAAAGGACTTTGTCAAACCGGGTGACCTCATCACCTGCCGTCTCGACCGTGTCCTTGCCAACGATATTACAGCCCCGCCAGCCATCAAGGAATTTGAAAAAATCGGGCGCCCCGTCTTTGATAAGGACCGCATTGTCCTTGTCCCGGATCACTTCATCCCCAACAAGGACATCAAATCCGCCGGCCTTGCTAAAATTGTCCGTGACTTTGCCAAAGCCCACCATATCACCCATTATTATGAAACGGGACGAGCCGGCATCGAACACGTCATCCTGCCAGAAAAGGGCATAGTAGGACCGGGCATGCTCACCATCGGTGCCGACTCCCACACCTGCACATACGGCGCCCTGGGCGGCTTTGCTACCGGTGTTGGGTCAACGGACCTAGGCAGTGCCATGGCAACGGGCACGTGCTGGTTCAAGGTCCCGGAAGCCATCAAAGTCGTCATTACAGGAAAAAAACCGACTGATATTACGGGGAAGGATGTCATGCTGACCCTCATCGGCATGATTGGCGTCGACGGCGCCCTCTACCAGTCCCTGGAATTTACGGGCGACGGGATTGCCGAACTTTCCATGACCGACCGCTTTACCATCGCTAATATGGCCATTGAAGCGGGCGCCAAAAATGGCATCTTCCCTGTCGACGAAAAGACCAAGGCCTACGAACAAGGCCTCGTCGAAAACTATGAAATTGTTACGGCCGACAGCGACGCCGTCTATAAACGGACCGTTACCATCGATTTGACAGCACTCACCCCAGTCGTTGCCTTCCCCCATCTGCCGGGAAACACCAAAGCCATTGGCACCTTCGGGGACATTCCCATCGACCAAGTCGTCATCGGCTCCTGCACGAACGGTCGTCTGGAAGACCTTGCCATTGCAGCCAAGATCTTTGAAGGCCGCGCTGTCCATCCTGATGTGCGCTGCATCGTCATCCCCGGCAGCCAAGAAGTCTACAAGGAAGCCATGAAAAAAGGCTTCATCGATACCTTCATCGACGCCGGCTGCGTTGTTTCGACGCCGACCTGCGGTCCTTGCCTGGGCGGCTACATGGGCATCCTTGCCGCCGGTGAACGCTGCGTATCGACGACAAACCGCAATTTCCGAGGCCGCATGGGCCACGTGGACAGTGAAGTCTATCTTGCAGGGCCGCAAACAGCAGCAGCCAGCGCGATCTTAGGAAAGATTGCCGCCCCAAAGGAGGTCAAATAAGATGAAATACGAAGGAAAAACCTGGACCTATGGAGACAATATCGATACGGACGTCATCATTCCCGCCCGCTACCTCAATTCCTTTGATCCCAAGGAACTGGCCTCCCACTGTATGATCGACATTGACGACAGCTTTGCCAAAGAGGTAAAGGCCGGCGATATCATGGTCGGCGGCTGGAACTTTGGCTGCGGTTCTTCCCGTGAGCATGCCCCTATTGCCATCAAGGCATCGGGCGTGCCCGTCATCATTGCGGCAAGCTTTGCCCGGATCTTTTACCGCAATGCCATCAACGTCGGCCTTCCCGTCCTGGAAATCGGCGACGAGGTCAAAAAGATTCGAAAAGGAGACATCCTGAGCGTCGATATCAGTACGGGTACCATCGCCGATAAAACCACAGGCGACACCTTCAAGGCGCCGCCCCTGCCGGACTTCATCCAAGCCATTGCCTCAGCCGGTGGGCTCATTGCCTATGTAAAGGAGCATGCCTAATGGAAAAAAAGATTGTTGTTATCCCTGGTGACGGCATTGGCAGCGAAATTACGGACGCCGCTGTAAAAGTCCTCAAAAAGGTTGCGTCCATCTATCATCTGGACCTTTCCTTTACGCAAAAGATAGCCGGTGGAACAGCCTATGATGCCTGTGGGGATCCCCTTCCCAAGGAAACCGTGGAAGCCGCCCAAAACGCTGATGCTGTTCTTTTTGGTGCTGTGGGCGGCGACAAATGGGATCATGTGGATCCCCTCAAACGGCCGGAAAAAGCTGTTCTTGGCCTGCGTAAGGCCCTGGGACTTTATGTCAACCTGCGTCCCGTCCAGGTCTCGCCGGTCCTTGCCCCCTATTCACCCTTGAAGCCCGATATCGTTACAGGAACGGACATCCTCATCGTCCGTGAACTGATTGGCGGCATCTATTTTGGTGATCGCTGCGAATCGGAAATCCATAACGGTGTGGAACGAGCCTGGGACCTTGAAAACTACAGTGTCCCCGAAGTGGAGCGCATCAGCCGCGTTGCCTTCAAGGCGGCCGAGGGCCGCCGCAAAAAGGTCACGAGTGTCGATAAGAGCAACGTCCTTGCCACAAGCCGGCTCTGGCGCCGCACGGTCACAAAGGAACACGAAGCCTATCCCGATGTGACGCTGAACCATATGTACGTTGATAACTGTGCCATGCAGCTGGCAGCCCGGCCCACCCAGTTTGACGTCATCGTGACGAGCAACCTCTTTGGTGATATCCTAAGCGATGAGGCAGCCGTATTGGGCGGCTCCATCGGGATGATGCCGTCGGCCTCAGTCGGTGAAAAGACAAGCCTCTTTGAACCAATCCACGGATCGGCTCCCGATATTGCCGGTCAAGGAATCGCCAACCCCTGTGCCGCGATTCTTTCCGCAGCCATGCTGCTCCGTTATGCCTTAGGAGAAGCAGCGGCCGCCCAAGCCGTTGAAAAAGCCGTCGACGCGGCGCTCCTTGACGGCTGGCGGACAGCGGACCTCTGCAAGGATGGCTTCAAGAAAGCAGATACGGACACCATGACAGGCGTCATTTTGGACCAGATTGTCTAAAAGTCAAAAGAAGGCAGGAACAAACTACGTTCCTGCCTTCTTTTTTGCTTTATTCAGCCTGCTGTTTAGGTGTTGCAGCCGTTGTTACATCAGCTGCAGGCAGCGTGCCCTGACCCGGTTTCAAGATCATCATGCCGCCCATCAAAAGAACCGTCAGCAGAAGGAATACGATAAGATCCCTGCAATCACGTGCCATGCGCCGTCCTCCCTTTCCTAGTAAAATAATAGATATTATACACCAACGGGGCGGTCCTGTTGCCAAAAATTGGTTTCTGCCATCAAAAATTCACAGTTCTTTCCATGAGGACACATGGACTTCCTTGCCCTTTTTCACTTCTAATCCGGAAAAAACCAAAGGCCTCTATCTACCCCGTTTTTCCTATCCAGGAGCATAACTGAAAAAAAACGAACCTCCTGCCGATAGGCAAGAGGTTCGCAGTCCTTTTCAAATGGTGATCCACCCGGGATTCGAACCCGGGACACCCTGATTAAAAGTCAGGTGCTC
>ERZ839947.1102-NODE-1102-length-28298-cov-4.180151_pt1 | contig 28298 bp, 18 predicted proteins | sample MGYA00519908_ERZ839947 | MGnify/ENA primary metagenome ERZ839947 (study PRJEB31850, sample SAMEA3708857) | human gut metagenome | biome: human gut; feature: human-associated habitat; material: faeces | place: China | collected 2014 ... | reverse complement strand
CTTTTGAGCAAGTTTTATTTTGCAGAAGTCTGGAAACAATGGCTTTGTGTGCTGATTTAGTTGGGGATGAGATTGGTAAGCAGAAGTATGAGAAGCTGGCCGCTGCTCTGAAAGCAAAGTTAGAACCTACTTTCTGGAACAATCAGAAACAGGCATTTGTACATAATCGTGTGAATGGTCGGCAAAGTGATGCTGTGACGCGTTATGCCAATATGTTTTCTGTATTCTTCCAGTATCTGAACGCAGATAAGCAGCAAGCCATCAAGAACTCTGTTCTTCTGAATGACAGCATTCTGAAAATCACAACGCCTTATATGCGTTTTTATGAATTGGAAGCTCTTTGTGCTCTGGGTGAACAGGAGGCTGTCATGAAGGAAATGAAAGCTTACTGGGGCGGTATGTTGAAGGAGGGTGCTACCTCTTTCTGGGAAAAATATAACCCTGAAGAAACTGGAACGCAACATCTTGCCATGTACGGCCGTCCTTATGGCAAGAGTCTGTGTCATGCCTGGGGAGCAAGTCCTATCTATCTGCTCGGCAAATATTATTTAGGTGTGAAACCTGTGAAAGAAGGATATAAGGAGTTTGCTATTGCTCCTGTATTGGGAGGATTGAAATGGATGGAGGGTACTGTACCCACTCCGAATGGCGATATCCATGTTTATATGAATAGCAAAACGATGAAAGTGAAAGCTACAGAAGGGGAAGGCTATTTGACAATCAATAGTCGGCGTCCACCCAAAGCAAATATCGGAATACCGGAGAAAGTATCGGAAGGAGTGTGGCGTCTCCGGATTGATTCACCCGAAGAAAGAATTGTTACCTATCATTTATAATTCATTGTTAATTAGTTAGTGGAGTAGTCCTTGATTAACGGATCCTCTTTTATAGTGGAGATTGTTAATCAGGGACTTTTTTCGTAAATACATTTAGGTTTTCTAAGTAATTTGCTACATTTGCTCTTTATAAAGTAATACACTTTTTGTTCTTTTGGAAACAAATAAACAAAATCCGAAGAATGCAAAACAAGATTGTACCATATACTAATACAGATGATGAAAAACTCTTTGCCTTGATCGAACAAGGTGATGAAAGAGCTTTCACCCAAGCTTATGAAAGATACCATAAACTATTGTATGTATTGGCTTACCGTTATTTAATGAGTCCCGATATGGCAGAAGATGCAGTACAGCATGTCTTTACCCGTTTGTGGGAATTCCGTTCAGAACTGCGTGTTGGAATCAGCCTGAAAAATTACCTCTTCACTATGACAAAAAATTATGTCTTAAACTTGATTCGTAATGAAAACTGTGCGATTGCAAAAAACTATGAGATGGCACAGGCTGCTTCACCTTACGAAGATAATCTGATAGAGAATTTAGAGAAGAAAGAATTGATGTCCAGCTTTTATAAGGCAGTAGATATGCTTCCTGCACAGAAACGGGAAATCTGTTTGATGAAAGTTCAGGAGGAACTGACAAATCAGGAGATAGCAGAACGGATGAACTTATCCATAAATACCATCAAAACGCATTATTCGGAAGCATTGAAACTTCTCCGTATTCATTTAAGTAAGATGTTAATAATTGTTGTGTTTACCACTCTGATGACTGTTTTGAGTGTCCATTTAATAAAGTGATAAAGATGAATAGACCTACAGATAAACAAATAGAAGAAGTACTGGCAGGAATTGCTACCCCGGAAGATGCAAAGTTAGTAGCCGAATGGTTTACTACCGAAGAGGGTAGTGACTATCTGGAAGCTGCAATGACACGGGATTCGGAATTGATAAAAAATGAAGTGGCAGATTTGTATGTGAATCATGATATTCCTTCCAGGCAGATGTTGGAACAGATACGAAAGAATATTCGGGTGAAAAAACTGAAGCGCATTTGTTTCAGAGTGGCGGCAGTGTTGATACCCGTACTATTTATTATCGGATTCTATATACAACTGAATTCCAAAGTTGACCTGTTCGGTACTTCTGAATATGAAGAAGTCATTGTAGACAAAGGAGAACGGATACAAATCATGTTCCAGGATGGAACGAGGGTGTATATCAATTCTGATTCGAAACTGAAATATCCAAAGAAATTTGCTTTGAACACCCGCGAAGTTTTTCTCGAAGGAGAAGCCTATTTTGTGGTAGCCAAGAATAAAAATCGTCCTTTCATTGTCAATCTGAATGGTCCTGCGATTCAAGTAGTGGGAACTTCTTTCAACGTACAGGATTATCCGGAAAACAAAGACATTGTGGTATGCCTGGATGAAGGAAGCATAAATCTGACTCTTCCTACTGAAAAGAAATATCCGGTACGTCCCGGCGAAAGATTGATCTATAATAAGGAGAGCAATGAATGCACTATTTCCAGGATGGAAGATATGCACCGTTTGTCAATGTGGAAACAGAACGTGATCGTTTTTAAAGATACTCCGCTACCGGAAGTAATCAAAGTGTTGAACCGCTGGTATGACGTGGATTTCAGGATAGAAGATGAACGTGCCCTGACCTATGTGTACACTTTGACATCCGACAATACTTTACTGGAAAAAGTACTGATGGATCTCGAAAAGATTGCTCCGGTGAAATTCGATTATAATGAAGATAAGAAAGAAGTCATAGTGAAAATGAAATAGTATAAACACTCAAATAAAAAGAATAATATGAATAAAGAAGTTGATTTGTCTATATCTTGTTATGGAAAAGTAAAAGACAGAAGATATGACATCGTGCTATTACCATGGGGAGCTACCGAACCTCATAACTTGCATCTGCCTTATATGACGGATTGTATTCTTTCTCACGATGTAGCAGTAGATGCCGCTTTGATAGCTCAAAATAAATATAATGTAAATTGTATGGTAATGCCACCTGTGGGGATAGGTTCCCAGAATCCGGGACAACGGGAACTGCCATTCTGTATCCATACCCGTTATGAAACGCAAAAGGCTATACTGACTGATATTGTGTCTTCCCTTTATGCGCAAGGTATTCGGAAATTAGTGATTATCAACGGCCATGGTGGGAATACATTCAAGAGCATGATTCGTGACCTGTCCGTAGACTATCCCGATTTCCTGATTGCATCGAGTGAATGGTACACCGTATTGAAAGCAAAAGATTATTTTGAGAATCCGGGCGACCATGCGGATGAACTAGAAACATCGGTAATGATGCATTATCATCCCGAATTAGTGAATTTGGAAGAAGCTGGATCTGGTGAATATAAAACATTTGCCATACAGTCTTTGAACGAAAAAGTTGCATGGATTCCCAGAAACTGGAAGAAGATATCTGAAGACACTGGTGTAGGTGACCCGAGAGGAGCTTCTGCCGAAAGAGGAAAGATATTCGCTGAATCGGTTGCAGAAAAGTATGCAAAGCTTTTTGACGAGTTGGTACATAAGGAAATTTATTAGATTTTTGAGAAAAAACATAGTGACGCTATCCTGTTGTGATAGTGTCGGTATTGCCGACTGATAGCGTCACTATATCATCGGGATAGTGACATCATCTCGAGTGATAATAATTAATAATTATAAAAAGTCCTTTCAGATGAAAACCGGAAGGACTTTTTTGTTTCTATTTCTATTTTTCTTATCCATAAATAACGAATGGTATCTCATTGGAAATAAGTAAACTAGCTAGATTAACTTTTTGATAAACAAAAAAACTTCGAAAAAAAACGTATATTGCCTCACCCGCTTCTTAATCTCGTGTGTCCACTAAATACAAAGAGATTAAGAATCAATTTATAACTTTAAACAAACTAAGTATGAAGAACAGAGTATTGCTTGTATTGTTATTGAGCTTTGCTGTAAGCCTTGCGGCATCAGCTCAAAAAATAACAATGAATCTTCAGCAAGTCAAGTTGGAGAAAGTATTTTCGCTCATTACCAAACAAACAGGACTTACGGTGGCTTACAGTCGTACGATTGTCAACCCCGAACGGATTGTCTCCGTCCAGGCAAAAGACAAAGATCTTTCTAAAGTCTTAGATGAGTTATTTGCGGGTACAAATGTGGCTTATGAAATTGGGGAAAAGAAGATATACCTGAAAGCAAAAGAAGCCTCCATTACATCAGTGGGAAATCAAAAAAATAAGAAGATAACAGGAACAGTGACAGATGCTAAAGGAGAACCCGTGATTGGCGCCAGTGTTTTGGTAAAAGGAATGGGGACAGGTACTGTGACAGATGTGGACGGTAACTTTACACTGGATGCCCCGGCAGATGCACTTTTAGCTGTTAGCTATATTGGTTATAAAACACAGGAAGTAAGGGTAGGAAGTAAGAATTCATATTCTATTCAGTTGCAAGACGATACGGAAGTGCTGGATGAAGTGGTGGTAGTTGGTTACGGTGTGCAGAAGAAATCGAGCCTGACAGGTGCCGTCGCTTCTATCTCTTCCCAGGAAATCAGCAAACAGGTATCTTCCAATGTTGCTTCTACCTTGCAAGGACGCACTCCCGGTGTGGACATCGTGCAGCAAGCAGGTGTGGCAGGAGCAGATGTAAATATAGTGATTCGTGGTGCCGCTTCTTTTGGTGCTACCGAACCGTTGTATGTGATTGACGGTGCATTCAGTAATGCCGGATTAAGCTCATTAAATCCTAATGATATTGAATCTATCGAAGTCCTGAAAGATGGTGCGGCAGCTGCCATCTACGGCTCACGTGCAGCCAATGGTGTTGTTTTGATTACTACCAAGAAAGGGAAATCCGGTAAACCCGTTATTCAGATAGACGGTTCGTTTGCATTCCAAACGCCTACCAATATCCCGGATTTTCTGAATGCAACAGAATGGAGAAATTTTGCGAATATGGTAGCGGATAATAGCGGTCTGCCCCATGCACCGGAAAATGACAATCCGACGAATCCGAACCTGAATACTGACTGGTCAAAAGAATGGATTCAATTTGCTCCGGTATGGAACTTGAATGCCAGTATTGCAGGAGGTGGTGATAATTCAACTTTCAGCACAAGCCTAGGGTATCTTGACCAAACAGGTATGACAATTTATTCGGATTACAAACGTTATAACTTCCGACTGAACACCTCTTATAAAAAAGGCCGGTTCTCATTTACTGAAACTCTCGGATTAACCCATAAGGACAAAACCCCTACAACGGCTTTCAACATCGCATTGCCGACGCTACCTATTTATGACGAACAGGGACGATTTACTTCCGGTGGCCCCGATTATTACATCAACCCTGAAGATGGCAAGGCGCAGAACAAAATAGCTCCGTTGCATTATACGGATCAATTTAATAAAGTAACGGATTTAATCGGTTCTTTGAATGCCCAACTGGATATTTGGGGGGGATTAAAATATAAACTATCATTAAGTGGAAATTATAGTAATAAGCATAATTACACGCATACTCCTGAATACTACACAAAATGGAATTCAGATGGAACTCCTGATAAAGATTATGGAAACACACGCAATAGTGTATCTGAAACAAGGGGTGAAGAATTCACTTACACTATTGACAACTTACTGACTTTCAATAAAACATTCGCTCTTCATTCCATAGATGCTTTACTGGGTACAAGTTGGATGAGAGAATATTATCGCTACATGACCAACTCTACGATTAACGATCTGGGAGGAACGGATATTACCGGATTTCAGAATGAGGATGGTAAAATTTCGGCAGGTGACAGTAATGCGGCATTGCTTTCTTTCTTCGCCCGTGTGAACTATGACTATGACAATAAGTATCTGTTGTCTCTAAGCGTTCGTCGCGATGAGTCTTCTAAGTTCCACAAAGATAACAGAGTAGGTTACTTCCCCTCTGTTTCTGCCGGATGGAATGTGCATCAGGAAAAGTGGTTCCAAAATCCCGTAATGAGTAAATTAAAGATTAGAGCCAGTTATGGTGAATTGGGAGCTAATTTTCTCAACCCTTATAATTTCGATGCCATAGCTTATGGGCCTATTCCTTACACTGTGGGTGGAGAACGCTATGTGACAGGACGCGCTGCCTATCTGAAGTCGAAAGATCTGAAATGGGAAACTGCAAAGACTACGGATATTGGTATCGAACTGGGTTTCTTCAATAACGACCTGACCTTATCTCTGGACTATTTCGTGAAGAAAAATGTGGATTTGCTGGCACAAATCGACTTGAACCTGTCTTCCGGACAAATCTTTGAGATCAACAGTTCCCGTGAGAAACCGTATGTAAACACAGCTTCCGTAAAGAATACAGGTTGGGAGTTTATGATGAATTACAGGAAACAGTTGACGAAAGACTTTCATATAGACGCAACATTCAACATCGCAACCTTGAAAAATAAGGTGTTGTCATTGGGAGAAAACGTACAACCGATTACTTCCGGCGCAATGTCCAGTTACTTCAGCGATGCACCTTCCATTACCATGCCGGGAGAAGCTATCGGTTCGTTTTATGGCTACAAGATAGAAGGCTTTGATGCGGAAGGAAACTTCATCTTTGCGGATACGGACAAGAATGGAGTAGTCAACGCCAATGATAAAGTGATTTTGGGTAGTCCTATCCCTGATTTTACATACGGTCTGAATATTAACATGGAATACAAAGATTTTGACTTGACCATCTTTTTCCAGGGAGTACAAGGAAATGATATATTCAATCAGAAAAAGTATACCTATTACTTCGACTACTCTAACAACGTAGTCAAGGATGCCTTGAATGGATGGACGAAAACAAATAAGAATACAGGTATACCCATCATGAAAACTCAAAATACAAGTGGAGGAAATTCATTGCCCAGTGAATTTTATGTTGAAGACGGTTCTTATTTGCGCTTGAAGAATCTCCAGTTGGGCTATTCATTACCTAAAAAGTGGTTGGAAGCGATTCGGTTCAACAAGTTGCGCGTTTATGCAGGCGTACAGAATTTGTTTACGCTTACCAAATATTCAGGTTACGACCCCGAAGTTAGTTCGAATGTATTGTTTTCACGTGGTATCGACATCAGTTCATACCCCAATGCCCGAACATTCACCTTTGGTTTTAACGCATCATTCTGATAACTAAAATATGATTTATATGAAAAACTATAAGAAAGTATATGCCGCATTAATCTTGGCAGGCGGCTTGATATTACACGGATGTAATGGCATCTTCGATGATCTGGCAATTAATCCGAATCAGCCGAGTATGGGAGCTTATTTCACCAGTCCGTCCGCTGTAAATGATGCGGTGATGACTATGTACGGGTATATGTCTACACAGCGTTGCCTGGGAGCTTCCGGCTCCAAAACAACGATAATCCGTTCTGACGAAGCATCATCCAACTCGGATTATGGAAAACCGGGTATGTTCGGGGCAGATCTCAATGCCAGTTATTACACTATTGAGCAGCCTTATACATTGATGTACACTACTGCATCCCAAGCGTCATATATCATTGAAACAGCTCTGCCTGTTGACTTCAGTGGTAATGAGGAACTACGAAATGCATACATGGGGGAAGCCTATTTTTGGAGAGCATTTGCACACTATTACTTATTGATTAATTTCCGGAATATATCTCCGATTAGACAAATGCCGCGAAATGGTGATGACTATGTCCGTCCGTTGGAGAAACCTGCTGCTGTATGGAATTTTATTCAAGAAGACTTGACACATGCCAAGGAATTGTTGCCCGCAAAAGGATACTGGAATAGCAAAAACGCAGGTCGTGTAACAAAAGCCTCTGCAGCCGCTTTATTGGGAAAAGCTTACCTCTATCGTAGTGGAATCGAACAATATTATGGTGAAGACAAGACTACATTTTACAGTGAAGCCGCTAAAGAATTTGCCGATATTATAGATGGAAAGTATGGAGCTTATGATCTGACCAATAATTATGCAGATAATTTTGATGTTGCCCACGAGAATAACGAAGAATCCATTCTTGAATTCCAGTTTCTGGGCGATGTGGACAATGCTGGATTCAATCCGGGACTTGCTACTTCCGGTCTGGCATTTGATTCACGTGGATTGATGCTGCCGGGAGCAGGAGTAGGCTATGAAGGAGTAGTGCATAATTGGCTTTACAATGCATTTGTGAATTCCATAGATAAAGACGGTTACACAGATATCCGTATGTTCTCTACAATGATATTCAATGACTTGGATGCGAATATACATTTGAGAAATGATGCCGGTGGACATCCGGTACGCCTGAAAGGTCCCGGTGGATACAAATGGGAAGAACTTTACCCGGCAAAGAACGGAAAAGAGGGGTTTGCCACCGTATCCAATCCATTAGCACATCCATTTAAAGCAGGTATAAAGAAAGGTATTGATTGTTCCATGCCTACACAGACAGAAGCGAACGGGACTCCCAAACTGATAGGGGTAGGTGCAGGTGTTAAAGAGTATGTCTATAATCAGCCTCGTGCGCACGGTGTGAACTGGCGGTATATCCGTTATGCAGATGTATTGATGATGTATGCGGAAGCCGTCATAAGCGGTGGTACACAAGCATCGAACATGACTCCTTTGCAGGCAGTGAATAAAGTACGCGGGCGTGCCAACTTAAGCGAGTTACCGTCTGTAACCATGACTGATATTCAGAATGAAAGAATTCTTGAATTTGCTTTAGAAGGACATCGTTTCTATGATCTACTTCGTTGGGGCAAACTATCCAGCCGCTTTACAGAGTTACAGGAATCCGATCCAAACTTCAAGAAATTCGTATCTGCAGATGATTTTAAAGGATTCGTCACCAATAAACATGAATGGTTGCCAATTCCTATTAATGAAGTGAATTCTAACCCTTATATCACAGAAAATAATCCGGGATATTAAATAAGAAAGAACTAGCATGATAAATATAAAAAATATGGCGGTACTACTCTTCAGTTTGTTAGTACCGGGCCTGACTATTGCCCAAACTGAAGTACTTTACAATGGTATACACTTGCCTGAACAGTGGCCTCCCCGTTATGGGGAGCCACAAAAGGCACAAGATATGCCAGTGCCTTATCTAAGGCAGAAACCTGAAGTTATCTCTGTAAATGTAGGTAGACAGTTATTTGTTGACTCATTTCTGATTGCAGAAACCAATCTGGAAAGGATTATCCATACTCCCCGGTTTTACGAAGGAAATCCGGTACTTGGACCAGACAAAGAATGGGAGAAGACAACCGAGGGTGGGCTTTACGCGGCCCCCTTCAGTGATGGGATATGGTATGATGAAAAAGACCAGAAGTTCAAAATGTGGTATTTGGCAGGTGCGGGTGTTCTTCATAAAGGAGACAATCAGACATTCTATACAGGATATGCAGAATCTAAAGATGGTAAACACTGGACAAAACCCACACTGGATATTTGGGACCAAACCAATATCGTAGACACCTGTAATCGTGATGCAGCCACAATTTGGTTGGATAAACAGGAAAGAGACCCATCTAAGCGATATAAAATGTTCAATGTAGAACGCCGTCCCACTGACCGTCGGTGGCAGTTTGTCCTGAAATATTCGTCCGATGGAATTCATTGGGGAGAAGGAGTGGCGCAATCCGGTGATTTATACGACCGTTCATCCGTATTCTACAATCCTTTCCGTGATGTCTGGGCATTAAGTATGCGTTATGGAACCAATGTCTCTTCCCGCTCGCGTAGCTATCTGGAAAACAAAGACCCTGAAGAAGCAGTAAGTTTTGCACATCGTATCCGAAAAGGAGTACCCGATAAAAATATAGTCTACTGGTTTACTCCAAGTGATAAGGAGCCACGCCACCCGGAGTTCCCGGAAGTAGATCCGGGCATCTATAATTTCGATGCCATCGCTTATGAAAGCGTTATGTTGGGACTGTACAGTGTATGGCAAGGACCGGAAAATGGAGTTTGTGCCAAGCTGGGTATTCAGAAGAAAAATGAAATATTTCTGGGTTACAGTCGTGATGGTTTCCATTTCTACCGTCCCTCTTTCAAGCCTTTCATGGCAGTGAATGAGACGGATGGAGCGTGGAACTGGGGTAATATGCAGTCTATCAACGGCGTGCCTTTGGTAGTGGGGGATTCACTCTATTTCTATTCCAGTGGACGACAAAAAAACGAGATTATGTGGGACAGCTATACTTCTACAGGACTGGCAACTTTGCGCAGGGATGGTTTTGTCTCCATGCATGGAGACAAAGGCGGATACCTGCTGACCGAGAATCTTAGTTTTGATGGTAAATACCTCTTTGTCAATGCAGACGTAAAAGGGAGTCTGTTCGTCGAAGTTTTGGATGCAAATGGAAATCCATTGGAAGGATTTACCCGGAAAGAGTGCATCCCCGTGAAAAAGACAGATAAAACCAAACAACTGATTACATGGAAGAAACACCAGGATATAGCATTGCTCATCGGGAAATCCATCCGATTGAAGTTCTACTTGGATAACGCTGATATTTACGCATTTTGGATTTCTCCATGGCAAACAGGTGAAAGTCGTGGATATACAAGCGGTGGCGGACCCGGACTGTCTGCCAGTGGGATAGATGTCCCTGCGAATCAATAAAAGATAAATGACTATGAAACGTTTATTTTATACATTATTCTTTTGCCTACCCTGTATGCTGATAGCCTGTGGTGGTAGCGATGATACTCCGGGTGGAGATGACAATCCGTCGGTAGTAGTTCCGCCTGACGAAGAACCGACCGACCCACGGTTACTATACAATGGGATTCGTTTACCCGAGCAATGGCCTCCGGTACGTTCCTCTTCGTCCGAATTGGAAAAAGGGATGTCTCCTTTTTATCTGTCGGACAAACCTTCTGTCATCCATATTTCGATAGGACGCCAGTTGTTCGTAGATAATTTTCTGATAGAATCTACCAATTTGAAACGTACTTTCTATTATCCTGAATATTATTCGGGCAATCCGATATTGACACCGGATCAGGAATGGGAGAAAACCGGAACAAAAGGTGCCGCCTTTGCCGCTCCATTCAGCGATGGAGTGTGGTATGACGAAAAGGAGGGAAAATACAAGATGTGGTATATGGCAGGTGGTGGTTCTTATGCAACCAGCGGAGCAGGAGTGACTTGTTATGCCGAATCGACGGATGGTATTAACTGGACAAAAACGGTTCTTTCGGTCGTACCCGGAACCAACATTGTTGATTATAACTCGGAACGTGATGCATCTGTTGTTTGGGTAGACAAACAGGAAAGTAATGCTTCGAAAAGATACAAAATGTTTTTAGTGGCGAGGGAAACCGGAAAATGGAGATATAATTATAAAACTTCTTCAGATGGTAAAGTATGGCGTGCCGCAACCCAATCGGAACCGATTGCCGACCGTTCCACAGTCTATAAAAATCCGTTCAGAAACGTATGGGTATATAGTATGCGGCACAATGTCCGGGTAGATGCAAACAAATTAGTACGTGCCAGAGATTATAATGAAAATATCGATCCACAGGCTGGTACAAAGAAAGCAGAAGCCTTATTGAGTGCGTTTTGGTTCGGTCCATGGGCCAATGAACAACGTCATCCTGACTATCCGGACATCGCTCCTGCAATATACAATCAGGATGCCACTCCTTATGAAAGTATTATGCTGGGATTCTTCTCTGTTTGGCAAGGTCCGGAAAATGATGTCTGTGCATCTGATAATGTGATTAAGAGAAACCAGATAATGGTAGGGTATAGCCGGGATGGATATAGTTGGTTTCGTGAAGACATGAATCCTTTCCATGCAGTGAACACGACCTCATCGGATGCCTGGAATCAAGGTAACTTACAATCTGTGGCCGGAGCTCCGTTGATTGTGGGCGATAAGCTCTATTTCTACTTGAGTGGCCGACGTTTGAGAGGAATACAAGAGATCACTACCACCGGACTGGCTATGCTTCGCCGGGATGGATTTGCATCTATGAAGGGGACAGGGGAGTTGCAAACCTCCTTACTGAAATTTGATGGTTCTTACTTCTTTGTGAATGCCAACGTTGCAGGAGAAATGAAAGTTGAGCTTTTAGACTCCAATAACAAAGTAATTGAAGGCTTCTCCAAAGACGACTGCAAAGTCTTTAAGGGTGATAATGTAAAAGCCAGGATCGAATGGACCGGCAATGTTTCGTTAGCCTCTCTTAAAGACAAACAAATAAAAGTGAGATTCTATATTGACAATGGTGAAATTTTCGCTTTTTGGATTTCTCCTTCCACGAATGGGGAAAGTATGGGCTATACTGCGGGTGGAGGTCCAGGACTGAATATTTCCGGAATAGATAAAACCAATTAAAAAGTAAATGCTATGAATAAAGTAATTTGTTTAGTATCACTGATTTGTATCCTTCTGTTTTCTTCATGCGAAGAAGATAAAGTATATTATAATACTGCAGCAAAAGCAGACTTCACCATCGGTGAAGATATGTACGAATTGGGACAGACTGCTGTCTTTAAAGATGCTTCCATTCCCGATGAGGGAAATCAGATTGTGTCCTGGCTATGGGAATTCGGAGATGCGGCAAAGTCTGTTTCAACGGAACAGAATCCTACCTTTGTCTATCAGTCGGATGGCACATTTACCATCAAACTGACCGTTACCGACAATAACGGATTACGTGCCAGTGCAAAGAAAGATCTCACGATTCTGGACCCCGCAAAAGCAATTAATGTGATGTGGCAAAAGGAGATGGGTGGCCCGATCGAAAACACCGTTTCACCTGCATTATCTGCAGATGGCAAGACTGTTTACATGATAACCGATCAGACTTCTACCGGAGCTTTTGATGTGAAACTGTTCGCTTATGATACTTCCAATGGGGCTCAAAGATGGGCATTCGATGTGACCGCCAAGATGAACGAACTGAATCCCGGCGGCGGAGCCAGTATGGTATATGCAAGTCCGGCCGTAGGACCCAATGGAGATATATACATAACAGTCCGTGACTTGAAACCGGCGGGTGCGGAACATCCCCGCGCATTATTCCTGTTTGCCGTAGGAAGTGATGGTAGTATGAAATGGGCATATAAAGCCGCAGATTCTAACTTATACGCAGTGACTCCGGCTATTGATGCTTCAGGTAATATCTATTTCGGACATAGAGGTAAGAAATTGATTGTCTTGAGCCCGGCAGGTAGTGTTATCAAAGAAATAGCTTTGGATATGGAAGTATTGTCCGGTGTATCCTTATCTAAGAATGGAACGATTTATTTCGGTTCTTCCGGTAAAAACGGATATTTCGGTTATGACTTCGCTACGGGTGCTCAAAAGTTTGTGTACCAGAAAGATTTGGGCGGTACAGCATTAAAGGGAAACTCCTATACAGTAGGAGCGGACGGAACAATTTATACCGTGGCCGAACTGACCACAGGTGGTGCCATAGTAGCTTTGAATCCTGATGGAACAGAAAAATGGGTATATAAAACTCCGGGAGCTATAATCAACGGTGGTATTGCAATCGGTGCAGACGGAACAATTTATGCCAATGGCGGAAAAACGGTTGCCGGTGAAGTTTCGGCAGGTGTTGTCGCTCTGAATACAGACGGTTCTCTGAAATGGCATTACGCTACGACAGATGATGTAAACAACTGCGTTCCGGTGATTGATAACAGAGGATATATCCACATTATTTCGGATAAAGCCGTTTACTATATTGTGAAGCAGGATGGTAGCTTGCTAGCTTCCGCCGAATTGGGAGTCAAATGTTTCTCCAGCCCGGTGATGGACTCAAAAGGGTATTTATATGTGGGAATCGAAGCTGTGGCAGGTGCATCGGATATGGTATGTATCTCGTCAGGAGCAACTTCCTATGCTGACTCTGCATGGCCAATGAAAGGGCAGAATCCGCAACGTACCGGTTTACAAAAGTGACAATCCTGATAACTGGAAAATTATGAAGAGATATTTATCATTGGTTATTTTCGTATCCTTCGTATATGCGGGTTTGATAAAAGGGCAGCCCGGCCGCATACTTTTTGTAGATACGATAGGAATTGAGAAAACAGATCTGCAACGAATACATCATCTTCCTCTTTATTATTCAGGTAATCCTGTTCTGAAAGCCGATAAGCAATGGGAACTGAATATAAACGGAGACCCCTATGCCGCTCCTTTCAGCGGTGGGGTATGGTATGACGAAACGGATCGAAAGTTCAAGATGTGGTATTCTGCCGGTGGTGGCAAGTTATTGGGACTTGTCACCTGCTACGCAGAATCTTCAGACGGAAAGAACTGGATAAAGCCGGAACTTACTATTGTTCCGGGCACAAATATAGTGGATACGCTGGAACATGATTGCGTTTCGGTATTGCTTGACAAATTAGAGAAAGATCCTGCCAAACGCTATAAAATGTTTGTTGTAGAATTTAATAATCGCTCCACTGTCAGTATGAAACTCAAATATTCTTCCGATGGAATTCACTGGAGTGTTCCCCAAGCACTTTCCGGTGAACTGTACGACCGCTGTGCGGCTTATTATGATCCGTTTCGCGGCAAGTATGTCCTATCGTTGAAAACAATAAATGGCATTTACCGTCGTTCACGTAATTATTTGGAACATGAAGACCCGGAAATGTTAGTTAGTCTGGCACACAGGGTATATGATAACCAAAGCGACAAATTTATCCGGTATTGGTTTCATGCCGACGATGATGACCCGCGTCATCCTCAATTCCCGGAATTACGTCCACAGATATATAACCATGAAGCAATGCCCTATGAAGGATATATGCTGGGATATTTTACAGTTTGGCAAGGACCGGAGAATAATATCTGCGACAGTTTGAGTATTCAAAAAAGGAATGAAGTACTGATAGGCTGGAGCAAAGACGGTTTCCATTGGAACCGGGAGAACAAAGCTGCTTTCCTTCCGGTAAGTGAAGATTTTCATGCATGGAATGCTGGTAATGTGCAATCCACTGCGGGCAATCCTCTCATTGTGGGAGACTCTCTTTATTTCTATGTCAGTGGACGCTATAATAGCAAACCCAAGCATGATTCGAACTTTGCCACCGGATTGGCAACACTCCGTCGGGATGGCTTTGTTTCTATGAGGTCGGAAAAGAAAGAAGGCTATGTGATAGTAAGAACTCTGATTCCGAAAGATGGAAAATACCTGTTTGTCAATGCAGATGTGAAAGGAACTTTAGCAGTGGAAGTCTTAGATGAAAACGGGCGACCTCTGGAAGAATTCACAAAAAAGGATTGCATACAGATAAAAAATACGGATAAGACGAAACTAATGATTTCATGGAAGAAGCATTCGGAGCTGGAATCTTTAAAGGAAAGAATGATTCGGTTAAAGTTTTATCTGAATAAAGCCGATTTATATTCATTTTGGATTTCTACATGGCAAACAGGTGAAAGTTGTGGTTACACAAGCGGTGGCGGACCGGGCTTATCGGAAAAGGGGATAGATGTTCCCGTGAATTAAATAGAGAAATAACTAAATATATTGAACTTTAAAAAAATGTATGATGGAAAAGATTATAGGATTAATCAATGCCCCTTTTACTCCGTTTTATGAAAATGGAGAAGTAAATTATGAACCTATTGAGGCATATGCAAAATTGCTTGTAAAAAATGGTTTGAAAGGTGTTTTTATCAACGGCTCCTCCGGAGAAGGCTATATGCTGACCGATGAAGAACGGATGAAACTTGCGGAACGCTGGATGGAAGTTGCACCGAAAGATTTTAAAGTGATTGTGCACGTGGGTAGTTGCTGTGTAAAGTCGAGTCGGATGTTGGCGGAACACGCACAGAAAATCGGAGCTTGGGGAATTGGTGCTATGGCACCTCCTTTCCCTAAAATCGGGCGGATAGAAGAACTGGTAAAGTACTGCGAAGAAATTGCCGCTGGAGCACCGGAACTTCCATTCTACTATTATCATATTCCTGCATTTAACGGAGCATTTTTGCCGATGCTTGCTTTCCTGAAAGCTGTTGAGAACCGTATTCCTAATTTTGCAGGCATTAAATATACTTTCGAAAGTCTGTATGAATACAATCAATGCCGCTTATATAAAGATGGTAAGTTTGATATGCTTCATGGACAGGATGAAACGATTCTTCCTTGCTTGGCAATGGGAGGTGCACAAGGGGGAATTGGGGGGACAACCAATTATAATGGCATAAACCTGGTAGGAATTATTGATGCCTGGAAAGCTGGCGAACTCGAGAAAGCCCGTGAACTGCAAAACTTCTCGCAGGAAGTGATTAACGTTATCTGTCATTTCCGTGGAAATATTGTTGGCGGCAAACGCATTATGAAGTTGATTGGCCTTGATTTGGGCGGTAACCGTACTCCTTTCCAAAATATGACTGTTGAGGAAGAAAAACAGATGAAAGCGGAACTGGAAGAAATACATTTCTTCGATCGTTGTAATAAATTCTAATAGGAAGAAAGTATGAAGAATATAAGTGAATATATACAGCATTGGGCGGATACCTACAAGAATGATATGCAGAATAATATCATGCCCTTTTGGATGGAACATGGACTGGATGCAGTGAATGGCGGCCTATATACTTGTGTAGACCGTGAAGGCACATTGATGGATTCCACAAAATCCGTTTGGTTTCAGGGACGTTTTGCTTTTACTTGTTCTTATGCCTATAATCATATCGAAAAGAACCCGGCATGGCTGCATGCAGCCAAAAGCACGCTTGACTTTATAGAGAAGCATTGCTTTGATACGAACGGGCACATGTACTTTGAGGTAACAGCAGACGGACGACCTTTACGCAAGCGGCGTTACATCTTTTCCGAATCATTTGCAGCCATAGCGATGTCCGAATACTCCATTGCATCAGGAGATAGAACTTATGCAGTAAAAGCGCTCGAACTGTTCAAACGTATGCAGTATTTTCTGCAAACTCCCGGATTGTTAGCACCTAAATATCTGGATACACTTCCCATGAAAGGACATTCCATCACCATGATACTGATAAATGTAGCTTCCCGGATTCGGGAAGCTATTCAGGACGAATGTCTGACACTGCAGATTGATGAATCTATCGCTCAATTAAAAAATGATTTCTTGCATCCCGAATTTAAAGCCTTATTGGAAACAGTAGGACCGAACGGTGAGTTTATAGATACTAATATGGGGCGTACCATCAATCCCGGACATTGTATTGAAACAGCCTGGTTCCTATTGGAGGAAGCAAAATTGCGAGGTGAAGATAAAGAGATAGAAAAACTGGGATTGCAGATTTTAGACTGGTCATGGGAGTGGGGCTGGGATAAAGAATTTGGTGGCATTATTAATTTCAAAGATTGCAAAAATCTTCCCTCGCAAGATTATGCTCAAGACATGAAATTTTGGTGGCCGCAAACAGAAGCAATTATCGCTACTCTCTATGCCTATCTGATAACGAAAGAAGATAAGTACTTGGAAATGCATCAGCAAATCAGTGAATGGACCTATACCCATTTCCCGGATAAAGAATATGGAGAGTGGTATGGTTATCTTCACCGGGATGGTACGGTAGCCCAACCGGCAAAGGGAAATTTATTTAAAGGTCCTTTCCATATTCCCCGCATGATGACAAAAGGATATATGCTTTGTGAGGAAATAATGTCTGAAACAAAAAAAGAAATAAAATGATTGTATCCAATTTACAACATAGCCAACGGGTGGAGAAACTTCACCCGTTGTTCAAGCAACTTTTCGATTATGTGAAATCACATGACCTGCTACACGAAGAACTGGGAACTATCAGACTGGATGGTGATAACCTGATTGTCAATAACATCTATCCTGAATGTATTGCTGAAGGGAAACGTTTGTTAGAACTGCATCATGATTATATAGACGTGCACATCTTACTTGAAGGTACAGAAACCATTGGTTGGAAAGCCCTTGAAGAATTAAAAGTGGAAAGGCAAGCTTATGATAAAAAGAGCGATTGTGCTCTCTATGGTGATGTTCCCACTACTTTCATCAATCTCTTACCCGGACAATTCGTCATTGTATACCCGGAAGACCCCCACGCTCCGGCTATCGGTAAAGGCTGGATACGCAAGCTGATAGCCAAAGTAAGAGTTTAAAAAAACAGTCTCAAAATTTTTTTAAATACAACTACCATGAAAAATAAAAATATTTATCCATGGGTAGTAGTTGCGTTGCTTTGGGTAGTAGCGTTGCTCAACTACATGGATAGACAAATGCTTTCTACAATGCAGGAAGCAATGAAAATAGATATTGTAGAACTGACAAAAGCAGAAGCTTTTGGCGCGTTGATGGCTGTATTTCTTTGGATATATGGCTTTATGAGTCCGGTTGCCGGTATCATAGCAGACAGGATCAGTCGTAAATGGCTAATCGTCGGGAGTTTATTTGTTTGGTCTGCCGTGACTTTCCTGATGGGATATGCAACGTCATTCGAACAATTATATGGTTTGCGTGCTGTGATGGGGGTTAGTGAAGCATTGTATATTCCTTCCGCTTTATCGCTGATTGCCGATTGGCATCAGGATAAATCACGCTCGTTAGCTATTGGAGTACATATGACCGGACTATATGTCGGTCAGGCTATTGGCGGGTTTGGTGCTACAGCTGCGGCTGCTTTTTCCTGGCAGAGCACTTTCCATTGGTTTGGAATCGTCGGTATTGCTTATTCTGTAGTCCTTATCTTCTTCTTGCATGAGAATCCTATTCGGATGAAAATAGAAAAAGTGGTTGTAAGTGGTGTTAGCAAAGGCGATTCGATAGGGAAAGGGTTATTACTGCTATTTTCTAATATTTCTTTTTGGGTGATATTATTTTATTTTGCGGCTCCGAGTTTACCCGGCTGGGCCACAAAGAACTGGTTGCCGACTCTATTTGCCGAGAACCTGGATATTCCGATGTCGCAGGCAGGACCTATATCAACGATTACCATTGCTTTGTCTTCATTTGTCGGAGTGATACTTGGTGGATTTTTGTCAGATAGATGGGTGCTGAAGAATATTCGTGGACGTGTGTATACGGGAGCCATCGGACTGGGGATGACAATTCCCGCCTTATTGTTGCTAGGTTTCGGACATGGGTTTGTCAGTGTCATAGGTGCGGGATTGCTGTTTGGCGTTGGTTTTGGTATTTTTGATGCTAATAATATGCCTATTTTATGCCAGTTTGTTTCTGCTAAATATAGGGGAACAGCGTATGGAATAATGAATATGACAGGAGTCTTTGCAGGAGCAGCCGTAACTCAATTACTGGGAAAATGGACAGATGGAGGAAGTTTAGGTGAAGGATTTGCCATGCTAAGTATTGTAGTTGCGCTTGCACTAGGGTTACAATTGTACTTTTTAAGACCCAAAACAGATAATATGGAATGAAAAATCATGGGTATTACTTTTGTAAACTGTAGATTAGTAAGGGACTAAGCTAATTTTAGGCTTCTTTAAAACGTGGCGGGAAATTTGAAAAAGACGATTGTGTTTTTCAAGTTTCCCGTTGTCTTTTTCATTTCAATCCGATATGATAAACCACATGCCTTAGTAAAGGATTTTCAGCAGGAATAAGTGGATGGTCAAATTCTTTCATATATATCATTCCAATCTTTTGCATTACACGTTCCGAACGGAGATTTAGCAACGAAGTGAACGAATATAGTTCTTTAATATCTAACTTTTGGCAGGTATATTCCAGGCAAGCATTTGCAGCTTCAGGGGCATAGCCATGTCCCCAATATTCATTTGCCAGTCGCCAACCAATCTCTATACCCGGTGTAAAGTCTACATCAAATGTAATCTGATGTAATCCGGTGTATCCCATAAAAGCATGATCTTCTTTACGCTCTACAGCGTACAAACCAAAGCCACAGGTTTGGAATTCTTTTTGAATACGCTGATAAAAAGCATATAACTCTTCTGGAGACAATGGATTGAGAAAAAGAATGTTGTGAATTAGTTATTCAGTAAGAAAGAGCGAAGAGTAATAACGTCACTGAAATATGGATTAAAGGATAAAGCATCAAACAACAACCAATTTATAAACTTTATTTCACAATTATTCGTATGAATAAAAATATTCTTCTACCTTTACATCATAATCATGGTAATTCATTTAGTATGAAAAAGTATGATATTTATTTCTGTTATTCACGGAAGGACTCCTCTATAGTTCAAGTATTTGCAGATAGACTAAACAAAGAGGGATTAACCTTATTTTATGATGTAAACAATTTAGCGACAGGAGATATTTTTGCTGATATTATCACGGATGCTATTCGCAATTGTAAGGTGTTCTTGTATTTTCACAGCGAAAATACGGTGCAATCTAACTGGATTGTAAAAGAGATCACGTTTGCTTTGGATTACGGGTGTAAGATTGTACCAATTAACATAGGGAATCATAGAAGTGATGATAGTTCTATCAGACGCTTGCTTTTCAATCGTCATTGGTTAGAATTTGACTCCCATGCTCTTGATGGCGAAGAACAATTTGAGAAGGTTATATATAATATTCTTCGCAGTGGACTGTTCTCTAATTTTCCGGAATCTTCTATTGGTGGTATACAACAACCTGTGTCAATTTCCCCTATTATGCCTCAAGAGGATGAGAGAGAACAGGCTTCTCCAATATCTCCTACAAAAAGTTCGGGTGGGAAAAGAGTTTTGTGGATTTTCTTTTTCATAGCACTTGTATCTGTTGTAGGAGGATGGTTAATTAATATGTTCAGCGGTATTGATGAAGTTACGAATCTGGGATCTTCCGAAGAAATAATAACCACTACCTCCCCTAAACTTCTTCAACCAAGTGATGTATTGTATTGTTGGCTATTGATATTAGGTGTACTATCTGTACTAATCATTATCATAGTCTATTATAAAATGTCACGACCATATATTATTCGACTCCATAATACCGAACGCAAACATAGAGTAAAAGTTTGCGTGGATGGAAAGAAGGAAACAGAGATTGCACCAAGTGATGTTGTACAAATAAAGCGTAGAAAAGGCGAATATGTTTTATCTATGCAGATAGAAAATGACGATGATAAATTTGTTTGTATTAACCAGAAATTTGATAAAGTACATCATAACGAAATTATTCCCATTGTCTTTAGCCAAATAAAGAAAGTCGTAGCTGATGATGAGGTCGTTAATAAATTGGATTTCATTAAATATCGGTGTTTCATTGGAGGATCTACGGCTATTACGAATGAACGAAATGCAACGCGTGCAGTGTTAAGCATCCTTTATAATCAGTATGAAAAATACAATTTTTTCATAACCTCCTATACATTTGAGGATTTTAGAAACAAGCATAAAATTGATGGACATCAGTATGAATATGATGAGTTTATCAGAGAAAAAGCAGATTGTACCATTTTTATTATCTGTAAACATGTGGGAGAGAAAACATTGAATGAATATAAGCTTGCTGTAGAGACTTATGAAAGTACTAAAGAGAAACGTCCTGCTATTTTTGTGTATAATTATATTTCAGAAATAAAAGACAAAGATGGAAATTTAGTAACTGAAGATGAGAGTGTTGCCAAATTTCATGAGTTGGTTGATAGCAAACGGGCTTATTGGAGAGATTATAAGGATATTGATATGCTGATGCTCCTGATTAAAGATGATGTAAGCGCAGAATTGGCTGATGTGTTGGAAATGCGTCCTCAATTAAGAAAGAAAAATGCATACTTTTAATTCGGGAACTTAATAAAATGTTTGTTATAATGTAAAAATTGATTCCGGACGATGAAAATATTCTTAAGTTATGGACATGATTCAAATGTTCCTTTAATTAAAAAAATAACAGAGTACCTATCAAAAGATGCTAATGGAAAGTTGCGACATGATGTTTGGATTGACACATCAGAGATAAAGGCTGGGAAGAATTGGCGAAACTGTATAACAGAGGGAATTATGAGTAGTGATGTTGTTCTTGCAGGTTTATCAAAACATTCTACTCGAAATCCGGGGGTGTGTCGTGACGAAATTAATATTTCCATTGGAGTAAAAGGGGGAAACATCAAAACTATCCTATTGGAACCTGTAGATGTTGTTGCACCACCAGCAATGCTCTCTCATATCCAGTGGCTTGATATGAGTGATTGGAAAGAGCATATTAATGAAGGGTTTGATAGTATCTATTTTCAAAAGAAATTTAGAGAGATAGTAGAACTTGTAGAAACACCAGAAAACGAACGTTTTAATGGTGAGATAACAAAACTGAAAGAAGTATTTGAACCAATTTCTTCTATCGGTCGTATTAAATCTTTGACACAAAAGGAAATGTATGGTCGTAAATGGTTATATGATAAGATTAGGGAATGGGATAAGATTCCTGAACAACGTATATTTTGGATAATGGCAGGTCCAGGTTTCGGCAAAAGTATGTTTGCTGCCAACTTGCATCTACAATATAATGCTCATATTCCTGCTGTTCAATTTGTGGAATGGGGGAAACCAGATCATTCAAATCCTTGTTGTATTTTGAAGAACCTTGCTTTTCAATTGGCTGTTAGATTTCCTGAATACAGAAAGTTTGTGCTTCAACTTCCTGAAGTCGCAGACAATAAACTTTATAATAAGAATGAACATGAATTGTTTGAGCTTTTATTTTGTGAAAGCACTTGGTTGAAGATTGATGGGAGTCAGGAAAATATATGGATTTTAATAGATGCCCTCGATGAAGCTAACGATGAATATGATAATAAAATAGCGCAAACACTTGCCAGACACATCAATCGTATGCCCCATTGGATTCGTTTTATTATAACGAGTAGGAATGATAGTAAAGTAAGACTTCCATTACAACAGTATAATCCGCAAGTTCTTGATTTGGATAGGTTTATTACAAATAAAAATAAAGAAGACATGATTGAATTCTTAAAAAGAGAATTATCAGACTTCAGCCCGACAGTAGAACAATGTTTCAAAATTGTCGAAAAGAGTGAAGGTGTCTTTCTTTATCTCCAATTAACCACAGAAGAGTTAAATAAAGGACTATATTCATTGGACAAATTGGAAGATTTGCCTAATGGTATAAATGATTACTATTATAATTTATTTACTAGAATATTTCAAAAAAATCATCAGTTCTATCAGGAACAAGTGGTTCCTGTATTACAAATTATCTTGTCGTCCACGCAGGCGATGGATGTTCAACTTCTACAATATTGTTCTGATTTAGAGTCAGAAACTAATTTTTATAAAGTATTGGACAGTTTAGAACATATATTGAGGATCCAAGATGGTAGGTGTGTGTTTTTTCACAATTCTATTCAAAATTGGTTAACGGATCATTCTAAATCAGGTCAATTCTTTATATCTAAGAATGATGGTAAGAGAAAGATATCATGTAAATTTGTGGATTGGTTGGGAGCAGGTAATGCGGCATTAGACAAATCTTGGGAGAATTATAAATATGGCTTTGAAGATTGTTTACGATATAACATAATCTTACCATATCGTATTCCTAAAGAAAGATCTATAATTTTGTTGACGACAACATGTCCTAGTGGTTCATATGGTCTTGGTGGAATACTTAGATTTTATGATGAGTCTATGACATCTATTCATTTGTATATAAATAGATTATTAGAACAGCATAACAACGATTTCTTATTATCCTTTTTTATTAGTTTATTCGAAGCAACAAAAGATTTATATATTGAAATAGGTATTGTCTCAAAGGTAACAAGAGCTTTTGGGTATAGTGAAGTACCTATTAATAAGGAGGCGATATGGAAGGCTGTTAAATATTCTGCGTTTATCGGTGCTATGGGAAAGCATATCGCAAATTCTACTATATTATGTTCATATAAAACATATGCTATTATTACGCGAATAATAGCAGTCCTTGCGTTCTATGATAGAAGAGTGGGGGAGGTACATTCTGGATCTTTAAGCGATCTTGGGGATTTTACTGCATATGAATTAGATGAAGTAGTCTCTTTATTAAAACAAAAGAAGACTTCTTCTGTATCAGAAAGAGTACATTATGATGATGGAGAACTTTATACCAACGCTTTAGTCCAACTAAATCCGTCGCTGTACCCCAATCATATGAATTATTGACAGAATCAGGCGAAGTAAGTTGCGCCATTTGAATTTTCAGGATATATATAAAGAGATAAAGATTGTTAGGATCTATTTTAGCAACAAGGATTTATAAACAAAGAATTTGCAAGAACTTTTTCGAAGAACAGAATGTTAGTAATAAAGGTTAACGTATTTAATTCACTTTTTAATGTGTATCATTATGACTAAGAAAGAAGAACTCCCAATCGAAGAGGGTAGTGAAAGAGCACCCGAACAATTCTACATTAAAATTACAGCCGACGGTCCTTATTTTGTGTATGGCAATCCGCCTATCGATCAGGAAATCATTATGCCGAATGCAGAAGGTTCTTCCTGGGTATATCAGAAAGGAAAACATTTTGAAACATCGGAGAATCCTGTTCATTTGTGCCGTTGTGGTCATTCCAAGCATAAGCCGTTCTGCGATGGTTCACACAAACATGCCGATTGGAATCCGAGAGAGACAGCTTCTCATCGTCCGTTGCTGGAAGATGCTGATGAAATAGATGGGCCTACGATGGTGCTTGGTGATAATGAAAAATACTGTGCTTTTGCCCGTTTCTGCGATGCACGCGGACGAATCTGGAATTTGGTGGAAAAAGCTGAAACGGAAGAAGAACGTGAATTGGTTCGTCGTGAAGCCGGACATTGTCCTTCAGGAAGATTAGTTGTATGGGATAAGGAAACAGAAGAAATTTACGAGCCACCTTTTGAACCATCTATAGGAATTATAGAAGATCCAGGTATTAGAGTGAGCGGTCCTATTTGGGTGAAAGGTGGTATCCGTATTGAAGGAGCCGACGGGCAAAGCTATGAAATCAGAAATAGAGTGACATTGTGCCGTTGTGGGCAGTCGTCCAATAAACCTTTCTGCGATGGGACACATGCCAGTATGCATTTTTGTGATAATATTCCGCTGGAAAAAGGAAAAGGAGAGTGGTAAAAGAGAATCGGCTGCAGGATCCTGCAGCCGATTCCTGTTGGAGGTTATTCATTATTATTAGTACTAACCATCATTCATAGAATACCCTCTTCATATATAGTCAGTCTAGTCAGCAGCGTGGTACGGATGTGTAAACCAGAAGCAGGAGCCTACTCCTTCGGTCGAATCCACGCCAATTTCTCCTCCCATTTGAGAAACGATACTTTTGCAAATAGAAAGTCCCAAACCTGTACCCTGAACAAAAGTATTCAGCTTCACAAAACGTTCAAATACGCTCTTCTGCTTCTCTTCCGGTATTCCCATTCCGGTGTCGCGTACATAGAATTTTATTTTCTGATGAGATATTTGTTCATATCCTAGGGTGATACTGCCTTGCTGGGTGAACTTTAATGCGTTATTTATAAAGTTACTGATTACTTGGGTGAATCTGTTTTTATCCGTATAGATATAACATTCCGGGAATGGTTCCTCCAAAATCAGTTCAACGCCTTTACCCACTTTCATACCCATTGATTTGATGATTTCAGAGCAAGTCTCGTTTACATCTACATTGGTATATACAAAATTAAATGTTCCAGCTTCAATTTTCGAAAGATCGAGAATGTCCGATATCAGTTGCAAAAGAAGTTCATTATTCTCTTGCACGATTTTGATATATTCCTGCCGTTCGCTTCTGCTGTCCGTTTCAGCCAACAAGCTGGAAAAACCGACAATAGCATTGAGAGGAGTACGGATCTCGTGACTCATATTGGCTAGGAAAGCCGACTTCAGGCGATCCAGTTCTTCTGCTTTATCGCGGGCAATAATCAATTTCTGTTCAGTCTCTTTCAAAGGAGTGATGTCGTAATTGATACATAGCATCTCAATAACGCCGTCTTGCGGACGATAATCTCTGACCATTACATTAATACTGGTCCATGTATATTTACCATTTTCCCTGCAGACACGAACTTCTTTGCGTAAACTGGTTGCTTTTCCTTCTTTCACTTCGCGCACAAAGTTCTTCAGAACCGCCTGATCTTCAGGAACCACATGAGCATATACTCCGATAACCTCCGGCATAGGAATACCTTCCTTTTCTCCCAAATTCCTGTACCATGTATCCTGGGCATACCCGTCTCTTGTCAGTACATTGAAATGGGCAAACCCTACCTTGGCATAATCACCGATCAGAAGAAACAGATTCTCAAATTCCTGTATCTTAGTGTATGCATTGGTTGTCTCTGTCGTATCTATATTGATAAACAGATAGTTGATAAATCGGTTTTGAGAATCATAGAGAGCGGTAACTTTAGTAGTAAGATTAATAATCCCTTCCCTCTCGCTTTCTACATACTGATTTATTTTTGAGAAATCATAATTAATGGAGAAATTTACATCTTCTTTGGCTTTCAACTTTTCTTTCACCTCTGTGGGGATATTAGGATTGTCAAACAAGTTAATTCCTAGTGCCTCATTCTTGTCAGATAAACCAAATATTTCAAGTTCTTTATCATTGATGTCTACCAGATAGCCATCTTTATCATAAAGTTCGACACCTGCCGGAAGATTCTTGTATATGTTTCTCAATATCTTTTCGCTGTTGTCCAAAGCAATACGATCTTCTTGGGCCTGCAACTCCGATTTTCGTAATTCGATGCAAATACTGATAATATTAGCGAGAGAAGAGAAGCATTGATAATCCACATTGCTCCAGTTGCGTTGTGTTCTTACCATATCAATTCCCATGTAACCCCATACTTCCTCTTTAGATATTAAAGGAACTACCATCAGTGATTTAATATCCTGCATTTCTAATGTACGGCGATATTCTTCTGCTTCTTCAGGCATATCATCCAGTGTGTTCAGAATAATTGCTCTTCTTTCGCCTATCTGATGATTCCACCAGGTAGATGGGTCCCAAGGGATATTACTTAAAAAATCCTGCTCTTTGGAGATGCCTTCGGCTGTGGCTTCATAAGTACAGTCCTGACGTTGTTCTTTTCTGTTTATTTCGAAGATATAAATACGGTCACCTTGAAACTGTTTGAGGAGATCTCCTAATGTCTCATTTATCACTTGAGTCACATCATCACATTGCAGAAACGCAAGCAATGAATATGAAATATTATTCTGCTGATAGAGTAAACTGCTGACTTGAAGAAAATCAATGTTTCCATTTGAATTATCGATAGGTCTGTCAATATATTGCAGAAAGCCGGTCATGTTCCTGTATCCCTCTTTATCAGGTTTCTGGAAACTGATTTTGGAGTACACCCAGATTTCCCCGTCTTTTGCCCGGATAGGAAACATTTGCTCGTAAGTCTGTAAATTGGATAAAGACAGATATTCGTTTTTAAGACGCAACCGATGGTCTTCACGTATTCTTTGGTGGAACTCGGTGAAACTAATGCGATTACCTTCAAGGCCGAGTAAGTCTACAATAAAGTCGGAACAAATATATTCCTGATTCTTCAAATCTGACTCCCACCATCCCATTTTGGCCATTTGTGCTATCTGAACGTATTTTTCATAGTCATAATTTGTTTGTTCTTTCATATTGTTTGCTCTTGTTTTCTGTTTTATATTCTAAGACATTAGCCAACAAAGATAAGCATAACTTTTAAATAATGAGGCGTTTGTGTATCACCGCGGGAGGAAAATGGAAGTCTGGTGCCGAAAAGTGGAAAAAGAGATGAATGAGTACAAACAAGGGATTATTTCGTCTTCTTCTTAGTTAAGAAGTGAATTATATAATCTATAATATATATCAGAAGAATGAAAAATACCAGATTATTCATGTTTGCGGCATGCACACTTTTTTTGGCAGCGTGTGGCAGGCAAACCGTGAAGATTATGACTCCGCCGGATGCGTCAAATCGTGTTTTGTTTGGTGCGGAGCAGTTACAGGCTACCTTGGATAAAGCCGGTTATCAGGTAATGATGCAGCAGGGAGATACTACATTCTCCGATCCCGAAATCAAAACAATCTTGCTGACGGAAGTGAATGACACGACACTCAAGAAAGAAGGTTTTCACATTTCGACAACCGGCAATCTGACCAGAGTGTCCGGCAGGGATGGGAGTGGCGTCATTTACGGATGTCGCGAACTGATAGACCGTGTGAATGATTCGGATGGTCGGTTGAATTTCCCGGAAGAATTAAAAGACGGTCCTGAAATGGTATTGCGTGGGGCTTGTGTAGGATTACAGAAGATGACCTACCTGCCGGGACATGGTGTATATGAATATCCGTATACTCCGGAAAGTTTCCCCTGGTTTTATGATAAAGAACAGTGGATTAAATATTTGGATATGCTGGTTGCCAATCGCATGAATTCATTGTATCTCTGGAATGGGCATCCGTTTGCTTCTTTGGTGAAACTGGAAGATTATCCGTTTGCACTGGAAGTAGATGAAGAAACATTCA
>ERZ839947.1097-NODE-1097-length-28371-cov-11.774509_pt1 | contig 28371 bp, 24 predicted proteins | sample MGYA00519908_ERZ839947 | MGnify/ENA primary metagenome ERZ839947 (study PRJEB31850, sample SAMEA3708857) | human gut metagenome | biome: human gut; feature: human-associated habitat; material: faeces | place: China | collected 2014 ... | reverse complement strand
TTTGAGTGCATATGCCTATTTTTTTATTGAAAAAAGTAGGCGCTGAGAGGACACGCACCTGGACGGTCACTTTAGCGCCCCAAAATAAATTATAGAACCAAAGAAGTTCTTTTTTGACAGGACTCTTTAGGAAAACGCCAATCAGAAAACATGCGTAAAAATCGATTCTCAGCGGATTTTTTTTAAAACACGACTCAATCTATATAAAAGGCTATAAAAACGCTTAGAAACAATTTTTGAAGGAATACGAAGGATTCCCCTGAAATAAGACGGTCCGTATCTCCCTATTTTACTATCCACCAAAGCTCCTATTTATTTTCATGGCATGAGCCGAGTTTAACACCATGTCCATAAAAGTGAACGAAAAGTCGAGCGCCTAGTTGATCATGGAAATGGGGATGGACCGGGCTCAAAAAAGGAACCGGGCTCTTTTCGTTTGATCGTTAGAAAGAGCAGGCCATTAAATCAGGAGTCCTCTGGATGGGGCAGCCCGTTAAGGGGTTAATAAAGCGTTTTCCCAGCCCGTGATGCCGCCCGATTTACATAAATGCGGGTCTTAACATAGTGGCAGACAGCTTTGTAAGTAAAAGTGTATCAGTCAGTGCTGCCCATGGCTTTCCAGCTATCTTTTGAGATCGAGGAGGAATATTGATTGAGGGTATGGACCATCCAGCTACGAAATTCGCGCGGGGACGAAATCGGTTTTTTAGAGATAAGGCGCAGCGATTAGGTGCAGACGAGCAGCATCATCATGAGCTGCAGGAAGGATGGCAAAGCAATGGGGTCAGCATAGATATTTTTCCCAAGCTGACGCTTTAAAAAGCCTTACGCATAACAAAAAAGGGGACGCTGCCACAAGGAGAAAAAGGGCTTGTCAAAAAGGGACATATCCGGTATACTAATTATGTTAGCTATAACTAACCAAAAGAAAAAATAAGTAAGTAAAGGAAACCTAGGAAACTTTGCTTGCTCCTTTCTTTTGGTATAAAAGGAGGAAATAATGAAAAAACAATTTGTCACAGCCCTGGCCCTTGCCCTGGGAATCAGCGGCACAGCGCTTGCAGCCAATCCTTTTTCTGACGTTCCTGCTGGTCATTGGGCTTATGCTGCTGTTGCCAAGCTGGCTGCGGCAGGGATTGTCGATGGCTATCCTGACGGCACGTATAAAGGCGACCGTACCATGACCCGCTATGAAATGGCCCAGATTGTTGCAAAGGCGCTGGCTAAAGGAGCTATTGGCGCAGATGATAAGCTTGTTGGTGAATTTGCCGATGAGCTCGATAATCTTGGCGTTAGAGTAGCAAAACTCGAAAAGAACGCGGATCATGTTCGTGTGACTGGTGAAGTCCAGTTGAGCTATGCAAGCAACAAGGGCGGCATATTCAAGAACGATGATGGGAGCAATTCCGAATCGGACCTGAGGACCCGTCTCTGGTTCACCGGTGAAGTGAACGATAACTGGCACTATATAGCCATGCTTGAAAATCATCAGTATTTCCAAGGTAAGAATGAATCTGGCGACAGTGATACCGATTTCCAGCGAGCTTTCTTGGAAGGAAATATAGGGGTTGTCGGCATTAAAGCTGGCCGCTATGATGAATTCCTCGGCAATGGGAATATCTATGACAGCCAGGTCGACGCGGTTCGGGCAACCATTCCTTTTGGTCATGCCTATCTCACGGCAGCTTATGGAAAGATGGCCAGTGAAAGCGATTTTGGCTGGAACGATGATACCGATACTTCCGTTGCCGATACGTTCTACCAAGCTGAATTAGGTGGGACTTGGGGCAACCTCAATTTGGCAGCTTCCTACCTCAAGGCCAAGGAGGTTAAATTTGAAGATTTTGGCCTGAATGGTGACAATAAGATTTGGACGGTTGGCGCTGATTACACCGCTGGCAAACTGAATCTTTCTGGTATGTACCTGAAAGGCGATAAAGATGTCCTTCTTTCCGAATATCGTGACGGCGATGATGACGGTTACGTCGTAGGTCTGACCTATGGCGGAGCTGAGGAAGATAAACCGGGCAGCTGGGGCCTGATTGCAGCTTACTATGATCAGTCTGCTCCGACGGTTATCGCCCACACCATGGATGGTGCATGGGATGCCTTTGCAGGTTATGGATTCAAGGGCTATAAGGTGGGGGCCAATCTGACCCTTGCCAAGAACATGGTAGCTGAAGTTGACTACTATGATTTGAAGGGCAAAAAAGGTGAAACCTCCGAAAAACATGCCCGTACGCTCTGGAGCCAGCTTGTTGTTACTTTCTGATGATAAGCTCCTCCTTGGGAATTTTATCAAATATAGAGTCGTTCCCGGAGCGCAACGGGAACGATTCCTGAAAAGGGCAACCGTTTTCATTGCAAGAATTGTGTGCCTATGTCACGTCAACTTAATATCAATGTTATCTTAAGAAGTCTCCCTGGATGCTCCAGGGAGACTTTTCCATTGTTTCACGTGAAACAATGATTTTTTTGCCTGGGGAACTTCTTTCTGATGATCTTTCCTCAAGATCATCAAGGCGAACACCTTACAAGGATTTTGCAGGGGCTTACGGAAAGCTTATTCCTTTGTTTAGGCTTTGTTTAGATTCGGCTCTTATACTGATGAAAATCAAGGAATCAAAGGAGTGGTCCCATGAACGTGCTGGTCACTGGAGGAGCCGGATTCATCGGCAATCACACCGTAAGGTGTCTAATCGAAAAAGGATATGATGTAACCGTTGTCGACGATCTTTCGCGAGGTCATGCAGGATTGCTTCCTTTGGAAGCTCATTTCTATCCAATTGATATCCTGACGCCTCAGTTTCAGGAATTTATGGCAGCCAGACATTTTGACGCGGTCATCCATCTGGCCGCCCAAATTGAAGTCGCTTCTTCGGAACGAAATCCGCTCCAGGATGCATCCCTTAATATCGGTGGGACCCTTGCCGTCTTGGAAGGCGCCAAAAAGTCCCATGTCAGCCGTTTCGTCTTTGCCTCTTCTGCAGCCGTTTACGGCCATCCGTCAGAAGCACTCCTGCCGTTGGCAGAAGATGCGCCTTTATGTCCGCTGTCTCCTTATGGGTTGAGCAAGCTGACGGCAGAAAACTATATCCGTATGCTGGCACCTTCTTTTTCCATGGAATGGGTGATCCTTCGCTTTGCCAATGTATATGGAGAGCGGGAAGTCCGTAAGGATCCCGGCGGGGTTATCCAGATTTTTGCCAATCAGATTGCGCACCATCGTCCCATCACCTTTTTGGGAACAACTGTTCCTACTAGAGACTGGATCTATGTCCGTGATGTGGCCGAAGCCCTTGTAAAGAGCCTTGTAACAACACGCCGTGATGCTGTCTATAATGTCAGTACGGGAAAAGAAGTTTCCTTGAAAACGGTATTGACGATGCTCGAAAAGGCAGCAGGGTACAGTGTTCCTCATGAACAAGGCCCTAAGCGTCGCGGAGACATCCATCGTTCTGTGCTGAGCTGTGCAAAGGCAAGGACCTTATTGGCTTGGACGCCAAAGATGACCTTGGAAGAAGGGCTCTTTCGAACCCTGCGATTTGCTCAGGACCAGGCCCGTCAGGAGGAAGCTCAGTCATGAAAAAAGAACGCTCTTATCCTTGGATCCTTTTGGTCTTGGGGGCCGTTCTTATGTTTGCTGGGAATCAGGCCCTTCTTGTGACCGATCCGGTTGAATCAAATTATGCTGAAACCGCGCTTGAAATGTTCCGAAGCGGAGATTGGTTTTCCCCAAGGATCTATGGTCATTATTGGTATGACAAGCCCATTTTCTACTATTGGGAATTGCTCCTTTCTTTTAGGCTCTTTGGCGTGACTTCCTTTGCTGCTCGCTTTGGCTCCGCTTTATTTGGCCTTCTAGGAATCGAGCTGTCCTATTTTTTTGTGAAGCGGTTGTATTCAGCCAAAAGGGCTTTGATGGCTTCCTTGCTCCTTTTGACTTGTACCGAATATTTTTATATTGGAAAAGCTATCATTACGGATATGACGCTGTTTGTCTTTATAGAAATGACCTTGATGGCATTTTATCTAGGCTATACGCAAAAAAAATCCCGTTGGTACTATGCGGCCTATACGGCAGCAGCCATCGGGACCTTGGTCAAAGGGCCGATAGGGCTGGGGCTTCCTGGTCTTATCATCTTATTTTTCCTCTGGTGGCGGCGGGACATAAAAGCCTTGACGCACATGAAATTGGTCTCCGGAGGACTGCTCTACCTGATTTTGACCGGTCTTTGGTATGGACCAATGACGGTCCTGCATGGTCATGACTTTCTTTTGAATTTTTTTGGCGTCCATAATTTTTTGCGGGCTACCGTTTCGGAACATCCACGCCAAAATGTTTGGTACTACTATCTCCTTATCTTTATTTTGGGCTGGGCCCCTTGGTCCTTTACCTTGCCTCTTTTAGGCTCAAGAAGAGAATGGGCTCTTAAGATTCGGAGCTTCTGCAGGCATGTGGCCTGCCAGAAAAAACTTCCCGAAGTGGATGTTCGGACGGCCTTTTTTGCCTCATGGGCTTTTGTGACAGTCTTTATCTTTGAACTTGTCCAGACAAAATATATGACCTATACTTTTCCTTATATGCTGCCGCTTGCCGTCTTCTTTTCCTCCTTTTTGGCTCCACATGAACGTCTTGTAAAAGGGTTGGCAGGAGGCGCTTTGACCGTGTATCTGATCCTCACTTATACGGTAGCCGTTCCGCAATGCCGGAAAGCCTCTGCTTATGATGCGGCCCAGGCAGTCAAGGCCCTGGCCGGAAATGACACGACAGTCGTTGCCTATGGAGGCCGTTATCCGGTTTCCCTTACCTATTATTCGGGTCATATGGCAAAAAGGCTCAAATGGAAGAATGAAATTCCAGAGCTGCTTCCGGGCTCATTGGACTGGAATGCAAAGAACATGATGCCCTTTGCTTCCATAGAATCCCTTTCAGAAGATAAGGAAATCATCGCTGTTGTACGGAGTGGGGACATGCAGGATTTTGAGACGGATATTGACGGGACCTGGGAATGCGTCCATGATGATGGGATGTGGATGGTCATGAGAAAAGCTGCACCATAACCCCTATAAAGGGGATTCCTCTTAGCAGGAATCCCTTCTTTTTGTAGTATAATAAAAAAGTGGATTCCAGCGTGTTTGTGTAGGAGGACGCATGATACATATACGAGATTTTTCCATAAAAAAGCGGCTGCTGTTATCTAATTTTTTCATGATCATCATTCCCGTGATCTTTATGGCCCTTTTAAGCGCCCTTGTCTTCTTGAGCCTTCAGTTTGGCAATTTGAATCGGTCAACAATCCTTTCCTTTCTTTGGCCGGAAAGTGGGCCTACACTTTCAACCCAATTTGAATTGACCCGGTTTCGTGTCCGGGCCGATCAGTTCAAGAAAAAGAGCAAGGACCTTGTGGACTCTGCCCATCATCTGGAGGCTTTGGGGTGTCGGGTGGTCATCATTGGAAAGCAGGGGGCCATCATCTATCAAACAGAAGATACACAGGGTATGGAAACCCTTTCCCAAGCGCTTTCAGAAGCTCCCAGCGGAAGAGGCTCCATCTCCTGGGGTGAAAAGGGGCTGGCGTTCCATTATTTTTCTGATGAGAGTGGGCTGCGTCTTGCCGTAATTGGAGAAGGCCCTTTGGTCGTGGATGGGGAACTGATCGATATCAGTTCCAAGGCTCTATTAAAAAAGAGCTTTTATGTGGTCTGCGGCTTGGTCACCTTGCTGATCATCATCATTGGCTGGAAGCTGTCCCGTTATCTTGGCAAGCAGATCATTGAACCGCTGCAGGTCCTGCAGGTAACGGCTAGTCATATTGCCCAGGGGGATCTTGATACGCCGGTTCCTGTAGATAGTGAAGACGAAATCGGGATGACCATGATGGCCTTTGAATTGACGCGGCGCCAGCTCAAGATGGCACGGGAAACCCGGGATCGATATGAACGGAACCGCAAGGAAATGATTGCAGGAATCTCCCACGACCTTTCAACGCCCCTGACCAAGATCGAAGGGTATGCCTGCGGCCTGCGGGACGGGATTGCAGATACACCGGAGAAAAAAGACCATTATTTTCGGATGATCATCGATACGGCAAGGCATATGGGAAATTTGGTCCAAAGCCTGTTCCTTTTTTCCAAGCTGGACCTGGGGCAGATGGAATACCATATGGAGAAGGTTCCCCTTAAGGCATATTTGGAGGACTATGTTGAGGAACAGTCGGAACACTTCAAAAGCCAAGGGCTTTTGCTCAAGGTAGAGGCTCCTCAAGAGGAATGCGAGGTCCTTCTTGACCGGATCCAGTTTTCCCGTATTGTAACGAACCTTCTTTCCAACAGCATCAAATATAAGACGGCTGCTTTGGGGCATATGGTCATGAAATTGTCGGTTCCAAGGAAACAGTGGGTCCAGCTGGTTTTTAGCGATGATGGGCCAGGGGTTGCACCCGATGACCTAAGCCATCTGTTTGAAAGTTTCTACCGGACCGATAAAGCAAGGACCAATCCGGCCAAGGGCAGTGGACTTGGGCTTGCCGTCGTACGGGAGCTGGTCAAGGGAATGAAGGGTATCATTTGGGCTGAAAATGCAACACCCCATGGATTGAAGATTGTCATGGAGTTTCCATTAGCAAAGGAGGACGCATGAAAAAGGTACTGATTATCGAGGACGATAAAGGGATTGCTGAACTGGAGAGGGACTATTTGGAAGCTAATGGATTTGAAGTCCAGATGGAATTTACAGGTCTTTCGGGAAAGAAGGCAGCCCTGAGTTCTCCTGTTGATTTGATCCTTTTGGATATTATGCTTCCCGGGGAAGATGGCTTTCAGGTCTGCCGCGAAATCCGAGCAGAAAAGGATATCCCAATCCTGATGGTCTCCGCAAGACAGGAAGATATCGACAAGATCAGGGGCTTGGGACTGGGTGCCGACGACTATATTGTCAAACCCTTCAGTCCAACTGAATTGGTGGCCCGGGTCAAAAGCCATATTTCCCGTTATGAACAGCTGACTAATCGGGAGTATAGGACGCCTCAAGTGCTTCGCTGCGGAAACCTGGTCATTGACTTATCTTCCCATCAGGTCTTTTTGCAGGACAAAGAAATCCTTCTTCCCAACAAGGAATTTGAACTGCTTGCATTTCTTGCCAAGAATCCAGGCATCGTATTCAGCAAGGATACGCTCTTTGAGCGGGTATGGGGAGAAGACTCCTTGGGCGATACCTCTACCGTATCCGTTCATATCAATCGGATCCGGGAAAAGATTGAGGAGGATTCATCCAAACCGTACTACATTGAAACTGTTTGGGGCGCCGGCTACCGTTTTCGCCGGTAATGACAAAGCCCCCCTGCGCACGCCGCTGCGCAGGGGGGCTTTGTCATTAGAAAAGGAAAATGTTGAAAGGGGGTTCACTCATGCAGTGCACAAGAGAGAAGATAATCGTGGAGGCACTTCCACTCTCGTGATCTCCATACATGGCATCAAAGGAAGTCGCGGTTCCTTTGATGGTCATACTCTACCATGGGAGAGGACGTTCTACAATAGATTGAAAGGAAATATATATAGCATCACAATCATTTATTTGTGATACAATAAAGCCATCTTGGAGGTGATGTGAGTGGATACGGACTCGGAAATGTTTCTCCTGGCTGCTGAGGAACTGAACTTTACCCGTGCCGCCAAACGGGCCTATGTGACCCAGCAGTGCTTGAGTGCCCATATCAAGAAACTGGAAGGCCGAATGGGGGGGCCCCTTTTTGAACGGGTCCCTTACATGGCGCTGACCCCTGCCGGTAAGGTTCTTTATCGGTCCCTGCGCCGCATTGAATTAATCGAGCGATCCTGCAGGAAAAATATCGAGGCCATTTGGGAAGGTACGCAGGGAGAAGTGACCCTCGGCATGAATGCCGGGCGTGTCCAGTTCTTTTTGCCGCGCTTGTATGAAGCCTATCATCGAAAATTTCCCTATGTGACGCTGAAAGTGGTCATTGATGATGTGAAAAATCAAGCCCGCCGCCTCCTTGATGGGAAGATTGACTTTTTGGTAGGCGTCAACTGTCCCGTGAATAGGGAGCTTGTCTTCACCCCATTAAAGGAAGAGAAGGTTTTTTTCCTTGCAACGGATTCCTACCTCAAGGCCCATGCCAAAAGTCCAGGCGCTTATCCTAAGACCCTGCGGACAGGCATCATCGACACGAAGGAATATGATACGCTTCCTCTCGTACAGAATGCGGAAGCAAGTACCCTTGCCACCGTTGTGGAGCGCTATGAAAAAAAGCAGAATCTTGTTCAGGATACGCTTGTGAGGGTCAGCGATTCCAATGCGCAGATCCGGCTTTGCGGGACGGGGCTTGTAGGGATGTACTTGGCGGAAAGTCTTGTCGAAATGGCCCGTTTCCACGGGTCGGAAACAGCGGCGGGAAATCCCCTGCGTATTCTTGCCATCAAGGAGCTGACAGAAACCCTGCGCCTTGATCTTGTTACGCACCGTGAGGCAGACCAACCGCTTTATATCCGTCAGCTGGAAGCCATGATCAGGGATGTGTTTGCCTCTGATAGGGCCTGATTTTGAAAGGAAAGATACCTGGGACGAGCTGCTGAGCGGCAGACGAAGGAAGCGGTTTATCCCTGCCGTGTCTGTTCTTGTGGTACAATGAAAAGAGAACATCGTTACAATAGAAAGAAGGAATCGCTATGAATCAAAAACTGACAGCCCTTGTTCTTTGCGGCATTCTTGCCGCTCCTTCCCTTGGTTTTGCCGCGGCCGCTTCCTCAAGCGCGCCCAAAGATGCGGCTCCGGCAGCTGCAGTCAAGACCAGTCCGAAGGAGGAAGTCGGCATCTTCCAGAAAGACCATGTCCTCATTGTAAACGGCAAGACCCTTGATGCCGCCTCATTGCCAACGCCTGTTCTTGTGCGTCAAAAGGAAACCATGGTTCCGCTGCGTCTTGTGGCAGAAGCTTTGGGTTATACTGTTTCCTGGAATCCGGAAACGGCATCTTCCAAACTGGACATGAGCATTGCGTCCATGGAATTTCGTCCCGGTGAAACCCTCTACCAAAGAAAAGGCAAGCTTAAGGTCATCAACCTTGATGCTGCGTATAAATTTACGAATGCGCCTCAGGTGGTTGAGGGCGTGACATACGTTCCGGTCTCCCTTTTCGGTGTCTTTTTCAATGATGTAAAAATTGAAGGCAAAACGATTTCCATTACCGTTCAACAATCTCAGCTTCAGGATGCAGCCCGTCTGTTAACGGAAGCTGCTGCTGAAAAAAGTAAAACACAAGCCCCTAATCCCATGGTGGAATACAGTTCTTTGACCGAAATGGAAAAGAAGGTGGGGCATACGATCAAGGTACCGGCTTCTTTGAAAAATAAGAAAGTGGCCGGCAGGTATCTTTTTTCAGATGGTCTTGCCCAGATTACCTATGCAGATGGATCCCTGTACAGGACCCAAAAGGGATCGGCCGGTGATATCAGTGGGGATTACACCAAGTATGCCGTTGATACCCATTGGATCGATGGTTCCTATAAAATCCGCGGCCGCGGTGATAAAGATGCCTACCGGACCCTTACTTGGGAAGATGGTACCTATACCTATTCCTATCATTCCCAGAGTCCACTGACCAAGGCGGCTGCCAATCGGATCGTTTGTGGAAAATAACGCCTTGTGACCCAAGGGGCTGTGAAGCTGTATGGACCTTCCATCGCTTCACAGTCCTTTTCATTTGTTTTTAAAATTTTTATGACATGTAATAAGATGTTCAAGTTTCTTTCATAGGGACTTCATGCGTTCCCTCTATGATAAGGGTCAACAACACGGATCCAATAAAACGGGCAGATCCCGTTACCTTGTCCGGCAAAAGAGAGGAATCTTATCATGGATGAGAAAAAAATCGAAAAATGGGAATGTGTATCAAAGAAAATGACTGCCCTTTGCAAAAAAGGGTTTTCACCCCGCAACCTTAAGAAAGGGGCGGCCGTGGTTGTTCTTGTTGCTGTTGCTGCAGGAGCAGGAAAGGTGACCTTGAAAAAGATGCGTTTTGACCGTCGGCAGGCGGAAGCCGCTGCCAAAGTGGAACTTGCCCAAAAGCTTGCGGCGGAGCGAAATGAACCCCTTCTTTCAAGTGATGAAGTGCTTGGTAAGATTGCAAGCCTGCTCGGAACCGATGAAGGGAGCGTTACACTGAAAGGCCTGCGCCTAGCAGAGGCAAAACCCGATCGGAAGGAGCACAAAGGTCATAAAGATAAAGAAAAAAGGGACTATGACCGCAAGCTGTTCAAAAAAGATCATCATGACGATCATGACGGCCGTGACCGGGTAAGAAGAGGCGAGGACCAAAAGACCCCTCAGGAAGGGCCCAACAAGGCATCTGATCAGGCACCTGCTTCTTCGGGCAGCAATCCTGCTGATCTTACTGCACCATCTGCACAAAATAAAGCGCTGCCTCTTCAAGGCATGCAGCCAATGGCAGGACCGATGGGGTCACATCGTCCTGTATTCTACGAAGCCTGGGTGGATCAGGGAAATATGAGCTATGAGTTCCTTATTAATGCGCAGACCGGGGAAATCCTCCACAGCAAGGTTCATCAAAAGGGCATTGTGGAAAAACTTTTTTCCTGATGCCTCAAGGGTCATGAAGGTCATCTCCTTGCCTATGCTTTTGGAGCATGGGCAAGGATGAAAAAGAAGTATTGGAAATGGACATTCAATCTCTTTATACTCAAAGTAGCAATACCTGTGCAAAGGACTGCGCAATCAGTAAGGAGTTGAATCCATATGGAGAAAAAGATTGTCCAGACTGCTGGACGGACCCAATTAGGGGATTTTGCCCCGCTTTTTGCCGAGGCCAACGATGATTTTCTTTTTGGCAAGGTGTGGAACGACCCCAGTGTGGATGTCAAGACGCGCTGCATCATTACGGTGACGAGCCTTGTGTCCATGGGGATAACGGATGGCGCCTTGTCTTACCATCTCCAAAATGCCAAGGATCATGGTGTCAGCAAAGCGGAAATCGCCGGCATCCTGACCCAGGTTGGCTTTTATGCGGGCTGGCCCAAAGCCTGGGCGGCTTTTGGCCTTGCTGGGGCCGTATGGAAAGAAGCGGCGCCCGCCCTTACGGAAAAGGAACGGTTTGCCCAGGAACTTATGTTCCCAATCGGCGGGCCTAATGATGCCTATGCCAAGTATTTCAAGGGTCAAAGCTATTTGGCTCCCGTTTCGACGGAGCAGGTTTCCATTTACAATGTGACCTTTGAACCCAAATGCCGGAACAATTGGCATATCCATCACGCCGATAAGGGGGGCGGACAGCTTCTCATCTGTGTTGGCGGAAAAGGCATCTATCAGGCCTGGGGGGAAAAACCCATCCTCATGATGCCAGGCTCAGTGGTCCACATCCCTGCCGGTGTCAAGCACTGGCATGGTGCCGTGGCAGATGCCTGGTTCAGTCATCTGGCCATGGATCCTGAAGGCGTCAATACCTCCAATGAGTGGCTTGAGGAAGTGTCGGATGCACAATATGAGGAAACGTTGGCTGCTTTAACGTAAATCGAGGCAGCCCGGAATCAGACGATGGGGAACTTGCTGAACGGGGTTCATGAAGAAAGAAGGTCCTCATCATGAAAAAACTCATCCTCTTCCTACTGGGATGGGGCAAAGCCGGCGACATATGGCTGCAATAATGAGAATATCCCGTAGGTACTTTTTGCTTATGAATAAGGCTCCGCTAAAAAGATGCTTTTTAGCGGAGCCTTATTTATGGGATTTGCTGCCAAGCTTCCTTGAGAAGGGAAAGAACCTGCAGAAGCTGCGGCTTTGTGTGGGCTGCTGAAAGCGTGAGACGCAGCCTGGCGGTACCCATGGGAACGGAAGGCGGCCGGATGGCGGACAGCAGGATGCCTCTTTCCTTGAGGAAAGCGTCAATGGCGGACGCTCTTTCTGCAGAGCCGACCATGATGGGAATCAAGGGCGTTATTCCTGGAAGAACGGGGAGCTTCAAGGCGTGGAGACCCTCTCGAATGAACCTTGTATGTTCGCGCAGTGTTTTCATGAGGGTAGGCCCTTCTTCCTGAAGGACTTGGAGTGCGGCATAAGCGGCTGCTGTATCATGGGGACTGATGAAGGTGCTGAAAACAAAGGGCCTGGCGCGACAAGTAAGATAGGCAATGATTTCCTTGGAAGAAGCGACATAGCCTCCTTCAGAGGCGAGGCTTTTGCTGAGGGTACCTGTTTGGATATCGATGGCGCCATGAATCCCAAAATAGGCTCCCGTTCCTCTTCCGTCAGGTCCAATGATGCCTTCTGCATGGGCGTCATCCACCATCAGGAGTGTTCCATACTGGTTTTTGAGCGCCGCCAGTTCCGGCAGCCTGCAAAGGTCACCATCCATGCTGAAAACGCCGTCTGTAACAATGAGCTTGACGGCTGTTTGGTTGCTGGCATGGGCAGCTAACTTTTGTTCCAGGTCTGTCATATCACTGTGGCGATAGACGATGACTTCAGCGCCGCTGATCCGGCAGCCGTCGATGATGCTGGCATGGTTCAGCTCATCACTGAAAACAAGGTCACCTTTTTTGAGAAGTGTGTAGAGTGCACCTAAGTTAGCCATGTAGCCGGTGTTGAAAAGAAGCGCCGCCTCACAGCCTTTGAAGCGGGCAAGGGCATCTTCAAGGTCGCTTCCTCTGGTGATTCCTCCTGAAATGAGCCGAGATCCCGTGGCGGAAGTTCCCCCTTTAACAAGGGCGTCAGCCGCGGCCTGCAGCACTTTTGGATGGTGGGTCAGGCCAAGATAATTGTTGCTTGAAAAGACGGTGTAGATCTGGCCGCTGCGGCTTTTTGCTGTAACGGGACCGATCATGTCAAGGTCTGTGATGGTCCGCGCAAGGCCGGCTGCATGCAGGGTGCGGAGCCTTTTTTCGATGCGGTGCCGAAGGCGTGCTCCAGAGGAGCTGGTGAAAGAAGCGGGAGAACATATGGATTGCAACGGGAAACCCTCCTTAAGATCGATATGATAGGAGAAGTATAGACCGGATCAAAAGATATGTACACCGTTAAAATAAATAAGGTTAACATAAATAAAAAAAGACAGGGGAAAGACTGGCTTTCCCCTGTGGCTACGAACCCCTACCGTCAGTTTTCCTGTAAGGCCGGATTGGCAAGGCTCCACATAAGTTTGGTAACGGCTGCTTCCAAGGTCATGGGACCGCCGGATTCAACCCCTGCTTGAGCGGCAAGGATTCCCATGGGATAAAGGGACAGGTCAACCCCATCAAAAAGACACTGGGAGACACAGACCATCCGCACTCCGGCTTTGATGGCCCGGCGGATGGCGGGCAGGAGATTATCCCGCCCTGTATTGACGCCGCCTGCGCCATAGCATTCAAGGACGATGCCCTTGTAGCCGCGCTGGACCGCGTAGTCGATGATGTCAGGTTTGAGTCCAGGCGTGACTGTAAGTGCCATGACTTTTTCTTCCATCTTGCTTTCAACACGGAATCCTCCCACATTCCGTCGGTCGGGGAGGTTCTTTTTGATGCCGTTTTTATCAAAAAAGAGAACCGGTGCTTCATTGACGCTTTCAAAGGCATTGAAATTGCGGGTAAAGATCTTTTTGCAGCAGTCGCCTTTGATGACCTTATTGCCAAAGGCGACAAAAACGCCGGGAAGGCCGCTTGACGCTATGGTAAAGGCCAGTTCCAAGTTGCTGCGGGCATCGGAGTTGGATAGTGACAGCGGGACCTGTGAGCCGGTGAGGACGACAGGTTTTCCCAGGTTTACAAGCATGTAGGAGAGTGCAGATGCCGTGTAGGCCATGGTATCCGTTCCATGGGTAAGGACGAAGCCATCGTATTCGGTATAGTTATCCCCGATAAGGGTCGCCCAGCTGCTCCAGTCTGACGGAACCACATTGCTGGAATCGATCTTGGTCAGGTCTTTTACGGTAATCTCTCCGAGCGTCCGCAGTTCAGGGACGTCTGTAAGGATATCATTGCCGGAAAGGGTAGGCTCCAGGCCATCTTCCGTGGCGACGCAGGAAATGGTGCCGCCTGTCGTCAAAAAGAGGATTTTTTTCATCTCGATGTGGGGCAGGATACTCCGACTTTTTAGGTCGGGGAGGAATGCCCCATTCACCTCACTTTCTCAAATAAATAGATTTTCAGTAAATGATGATTACAGCAAACTCGATGACATCACATGAGAACGAGTAAGGCAGCAGCTTGGCAAAATTAAACGAATTCGATCACGCTCGGCAGTTTCGTACTTCTCAAACAGGAAATCCTGAACCGGCAGATGACAGGAAGATCCCGTCAAGAGTATATTTTTCTCGCTATGTTCATGCCCATTGGCTTTACGCCGTGGACCTGCCCTTCAATAAAGAGTGGCGGGAGCCATCGGTGAGGCAATCGAAGCTCCTTTATTAAGAGGAAGCAGTCCTATTATATCATAAGTAGATGTTCTATGGCTGATTTGGAAAAGGCCCCTTCCTTCTGTTCCTTTCTTCTGATAAAATTAATCTAGCGGGGAACTCTGGGGAATCAGGGTTCCTTCTTTCTTTTTTGGGGGATTGTTCTAACGGAAAATGAGGTGAGAACCATGAAAAAACAAAGACTGCGGATCAGGTGGCTTGAGGAGAGCCTTTTGGCCATTTTCCTGATTTTTTTCAGCAATGGGCAGGTAGGTGAGGCCAAAACCCTTGCAAAACGAGGGTCCCTGCCGCTTTACAGGGAAGATCTTATGCCCCTTACGGTGGAGCGTCCTTCTTTTTATGATGATCCGCCCCTTTGGACCATCCGGCTACGTAATCAGCCGCAGGGACTGCTGGAGCCTGAAGCTGGATTTTATCGTCCTATTTATGGCATCCTGCGCAGAAAAAAAACCGTCTTTCGCACGGTCCGGCCCCTCCTTCCGCCTCAAGGTGCCCACCTTCCTACGGCTGTGGGACCTGAGGAAAAGCAGCCCTTTTTGGTGCGTCAGCCTCGTCCTTACAGCAGTACGCCCCAGCGTCAAGCTGCCTCTTTTCCTTCAAGACCGGGGACTGTCCGGATTATTGTCCCTAAACCTTGAGTCTCAAGGGGAGGGAATCGGGGGGAAGTTTCCACAGGAAAGGCCCCGCTTATGCTATAATAAGAGATGAACTATCCTAATTTGGAACATCCCATTGGGCCTGGGGCCCATAGCACGCAAAGGACGGTGGAAAGATGAAGCTTTCCCAGCTTAGAAAAGCCTATTTGATGGACCTTGCGAGCCGTTTTACAGGTCCGTTCCATAAGAAAAGGACCGCCTCTTTTCGCACGGACTCGCTCAAACCGGCTGCCCCTGCTTCCAAGATTCCCCATGATGTCTATGGCGAACTTGCCTTTCGGTTTTTGGAAGCTTGGCAGAAAGAAAAGGAACAAAAAGTTCGGATTTGTCTTTTTGGACAGCCCGGTGCCGGCAAAAGCTCCCTGATCAATGAACTGATAGGGGAGAAGAAAGCCAAGGTTGGAACCGGGACGGATACGACCAAAGAGGCCCAGATCATCGAAGCGGGAAGTGTTGTCTATGTGGACCTGCCTGGCTATGATACGGCGCGGTTTCCCAAAAAAGGGTATTTCAGCCATTTTGATCCCCTCCAATATGACCTTTTTCTCTGCATTTTTTCGGGCAGGCTTACGGAGGCGGATACGGAATTTTTTTCCCGTCTCCAGCGGCTGGGCAGGGTCTGCCTTTTTGTGCGCAATAAGATTGATGGCCTTTATGCTCCTTTTCGGTCCCTAAAAAGTCTTGAAGAGGAAATCCAGAAGGATGTCCGTCACCAGGTAGGACCTTGTGTGCCGCTTTATTTTACGAGCTGCCGGAAGGACTGGGGCAATGCCCAAAAACGGGGAATCCCGGATCTTCAGGAAGCCATCATGGATCATTTGGAGCCGGCCTTGAAAGACCGCTATGCCCGTCAGGCAAAAGCGTATACGGAGCATACCCTTCTTTTGAAGCGTCGGGCGGCCGACCGCCGGGTGCGTAATTATACCGCCATGGCGGCCGCAAACGGCCTTAACCCTGTTGTCGGTATGGATGCCGTCATTGATGCGCGTATCCTTAAGGAAATGTATCAAGGAATCCGTGCGGATTTTGGCCTGGGGAAATGGGATCTTCCCATCGAAGGCAGTCGGGTGAATCTTGTGAAAAAGGTAGCTGGTGGAGTTACAGGCGAGCGCGTAACCAAGGGCCTGAGCTTCTTATTACGCAAACGGGCGGGTGAGAAGGCGGCAAAATTCATTCCCCTTGCTGGGGCCGCTGCTGCTTCACTGATGAATGCGGGCAGTATGTATTATGTTGGAAAAGAATATGTCAGGATCTGTTACGAGTATGCCCGCCGACGGCTCCAGACAGAAATCGAGTGGGGGACCCATGAGCACAGAACGTGAAGATATCAAGAACATTGAAAAAGAAATCGATGAGGAGAATGTGCGTATTGTCCTTTTTGGTCAACCTGGAAGCGGCAAATCAAGCCTGATCAATGCCGTCTGCGGACGGGAGGCTGTAAAGGCCGGTGAATTGACGGAACCAACGACTGACGCTGTCGTTGTGGAAAATGGGGATGTGACGTTTATCGATCTTCCTGGCTACGGAACGGATGGGTTTCCGGAAGAAGCTTTTCTCGAACGGTTCCGGCCATTCCAGTACGACCTTTTTCTCTGCGTCTTTTCTGATAAGCTGCGGGCTGCTGATACGCGGCTGTTCCGCATGCTGGAAGCCATGAAAAAGCCCTGCATCTTTGTCCGCAGCAAGATTGACTTGATCTATGAGGAAGGTCGGACCTTGGAAGAGTGTGAGGCCATCATCCGTAGTGACGTGGAAACGCAGCTGGGAGCGCAGGATATTGACCTGGTCTTTGTGTCGGCCCGCAGGGACCATCCGGTGGGCATCGATGTCCTGAATGATGTCATCATGAGCAAGATGAATGAAGCACGGAAGGAAAAGTATATCCTTACGGCTGAAGCGCGGACGAAGGAGCAGCTCGAGGCCAAAAAGGCGGCGGCCATGACCTTTGTCAAGCGCAGTGCCACTTATTCTGCGTATAATGGGCTCAATCCTATCATCGCTGTTGATGCGGCTGTGGATTTCATGATCTTGTATCAGCTTTACAACAATATTCGGGAGACCTTTGGCATTACGGAAGAAATCATTGCGTCAAGCAAAAAAGTGTCCGATAAGGATAAACGCCTTGTCCTGGGCGGCATGAGCCGGGAGGGCATCAATCTCATCCTAAAGAATGCAAGCCGGCAGCTCGTGGCCCGGACCTTTCTTAAAGTCGTGCCCGTTGTGGGGCAGGCGACGGCGGCCCTTATTGGCTATAAACTTGTGAACAAGACAGGCCGAGATTATGTCAATGCCTGTTATGAACTGGCCCGGGAGCGGCTGTTATCGGCCCTTGATGCCCGGAGATCATAACCAGGAAAAGAGGTAAGCAGCATGGAACAGACAGCGTACCTTCCCAGAAACTATGCGGAAAAACTAAAGGCCCTCAATGCCGTAATCTGGGATGCGGCTGAACTGAAATTTGCCGAGACAAAGTCGGCTAAGGCCATGACGGATTTCCTGCGTCAGGAAGGCTTTGCCGTAAAGGAAGGCCTTGCAGGCATGGAAACTTCCTATGAGGCGGAGTTTGGATCGGGGCATCCCATCATCGGCATCCTCGCCGAATATGACGCCTTGTCCGGCCTTAGCCAAGAACTTGACGTGGCAGAAAAAAAGCCCCGCCCTGAGACGTCGTGCGGACATGGCTGCGGCCATTGCCTTTTGGGAACGGCTGCCATTGGGGCCGGCCTTTTGCTCCGGGATTACTTAAAAGCCCATCCTAACAAGGGAACGGTGCGGATTTATGGCTGTCCTGCCGAAGAAGGTGGAAGCGGAAAGGCCTATATGGCGCGGGAAGGCCTTTTTGCCGATGTGGATGCCGCCTTTACGTGGCATCCGGCAACGATGAATGCTGTTGCAACGGGCAGCAACCAAGCCAATATTCAGGCGGCATTTACCTTCACCGGGCAGGCTTCCCATGCGGCAGCCTCTCCAGAAAAGGGCCGCAGTGCCCTTGACGCGGTGGAACTGATGAATGTGGGCGTGAACTACCTTCGGGAACATATGGCAGATTATGAACGCGTCCATTATGCGGTCCTTGATACGGGCGGGGTTTCCCCGAATGTTGTTCAGGAGCATGCCGAGGTCCTCTACCTTATCCGCAGCAAGAGCAACGCCGAAGCAAAACGGCTTTATGAAAGGGTGCAGAAGATTGCCCAAGGGGCGGCCCTTATGACGGAAACGTCCTTTTCCCTCCGTTTTGATAAAGCCGTATCAAATTTGGTGCGGAACGATACGCTTGCAGCGGTCATGCATGAAGCCATGGTGGAAGTGGGGGCACCGAAACGAACGGCAGAAGAAAAGGCTTATCTGGAAAAATTCCAAAAGACCGTGCCGGAAGATAGTATCCTCCACGATCCAGGGATGACGCCTCTTCTTGATCGGGAACTTTTGGAAAAGCTTATCAAGAAGGACCGTTTTGGAGAATTCATTGTTCCCTTCCAGCCCAATTCCATTATCCAAATGGGATCGTCTGATACAGGGGATGTAAGTTATGTGACACCCCTTGCCCAGTGTTACACCGCGACCTTCCCTATTGGCACGACGGCTCATTCTTGGCAGTGGGTAGCCATGGGACAGAGTGCGGTGGCCCTTTCTGGGATGTACTACGCGGCCCGCGTTATGGCGGAAAGTGCGAAGAAAGTCATGGAAGAGCCTATCCTCCTTGAGCGGGCAAAAAAGGAGCTGGCAGAGCGCCTTGGAGGGGCTTCCTATGAATGCCCCATTCCTCCAGACGTGTGGCCAACCAAATATATCCAACATAAATAATGGCAAAAGAGGCTTTACCACGAAGCCTCTTTTTTGTGCATCAAATCGTCCAATTATTTTTGCAAGTGGGACTATTTTCTTATCCATTGAATCTCTCGAAAAGGTGACCTACAATGGAGGAGAACTGTACGGGAAAGAATTACATATTATGAAAGGAGCTTTGCTATGAATCCTGAAATCAATGCTCGAAAGATTGCCATTGTCGGCTGCGGTATGGTTGGGGCTACAAGTGCCTTTGCCCTGATGGAACAGGGGCTTTTCTCGGAACTGGTCCTGGTCGATGTGAACCGGGAACGGGCGGAAGGGGAAGCCATGGATATCGGTCACGGAATGACCTTTGCTTCCCCTATGAATATCTACGCTGGGGACTATGATGACATCATGGATGCCTCCATCATTGTCATTACGGCAGGTGCCAGTCAGAAGGTGGGCGAAACGCGCCTTGATCTTGTAAAGAAGAATGCCGCCATTTTTGGCTCGATCATTCCCGAGATTGCCAAACGCAATTATCAAGGCATTCTCCTTATCGTGGCCAATCCTGTAGATATCCTGACCCATGTTGCGCAAAAGCTGTCCGGGTTCCCCCGGAGCCGCGTCTTTGGGAGCGGGACCGTCCTTGATACGGGCCGCCTTAAATACCTTTTGGGTCAGCACCTTGATGTGGATCCCCGGAACATTGATGCCTATATCATCGGCGAACATGGTGACAGCGAAATCCCTGTTTGGAGCAGTGCCTATGTATCCGGTATGCCGCTCAGCCGCTTCTGTGAATTCCGCGGCCATCATGACCACGAAGCCGCCATGGAGCATTTGGCCCAGTCCGTCAAGGACAGTGCCTATGAGATCATCAAGAAGAAAAAGGCAACCTATTATGGCATCGCTATGGGGGTACGCCGTATCTGCAGTGCCATCATCCGTGATGAAAAGAGCGTGCTTCCTGTATCCGTCTATCTTGATGGGGAATTTGGTCTTTCCGGGGCGACACTCAGCGTGCCTGCCATCGTCGGGGCCCAAGGGATTGAAAAAGTGGTTCCTATTTCCCTGAGCAAAGAAGAAGGGGATGCTTTGCAAAAGTCTGCCGAGATCCTTAAGGAAACGGCAGCCACGATTGGATACTGAGGCGCTTTGAAGGGACGGAAAAACCACCGGATTCCCCCTAAAAAAGCATTCCAAGTGGTGCCTGATATGGTATAATACCGGTTATGACTGATGTAGATGGTTAGATCTTGGAGGGATAGCATGGAGAAGGATAGGCCCATTGGCGTCATTGATTCCGGTGTCGGCGGCCTGACGGTCCTCAAATGGCTGCAGAAGAAAATGCCCCACGAGCAGTTTATTTTTATCGGGGATACGGCCCGTACGCCTTACGGGGACCGACCGCGGGAAGAAATCCAGCGGTTTGTGAAGGAAATGACCGACCATTTGGCTCGTCGGAAGATCAAGGAACTGGTCATTGCCTGCAATACCATTACTGTCCTTGGCCTTGATGCGATCCGCAATGGCTATGACTTTGATGTGATTGGCATGGCCAAGGGGGCGTCCAATATCAGGGCGGTCACCCATAACAATAAAGTCGGCTTTTTTGCGACGGACTTTACGGTTTCCACAGGGGCCCATAAGCGGGAAATCGAGCGCCTTGACCCTGGCGTCGAGGTGTTTGGACTTGGCTGTCCGAAACTTGTGCCCCTCATTGAAGGTGAAAAATTTGGCCGTCCGGAAATGCAGGAAGCTATCAAGGAATATGTAGAGGCCATGAAAGTCCATGGAATTGATACCCTCCTGCTGTCCTGTACGCACTATCCTTTCCTCCACGATGAGATTGCAGCCGCTTTTGGACCTCATGTGACGGTCCTTGATCCAGCGGAAATGACGACGGATGAGGCTGTCCTGCATCTCCAAAATAAAGGTCTCCTGAAAACGGAAGGGGAAGGGTCCCTGGAAGTTTGCTTCACGGCGGATCTTGCCCGCTGCAAGCGGCTGGCTTCCCGTATGCTCGACATGGCCCATGCCCAGTTCCGACTGATTGACCTTGAGTCCTGATTTGCGAAAAAAATAAAGAGAAGGCTTGACCAACATCAGGGAATATGATAGAATTAATCCGTTAGTGCTACTGTAGCTCAGTTGGTAGAGCGGCTGATTCGTAATCAGCAGGTCGCAGGTTCAAATCCTGTCGGTAGCTCCAGCTAAAAGGATGGGCCCCCGGTTTCCGGGGGCCTTTTTGGCGTCATTTTTTTTGTAAGGTGACCGATGGATGCCGCCTTTATCCCTTCCTGCAGGGACCGGAAAAGGTGACAATCCCCCACAAATGGTGTAAAATAAAAAGACGTATCTATAAGGAGGAACACCATGATTCGACGGAAAACTTCAGCCATTGTGGAGTCAGGTATCCTGGCGGCCATTGCGGTGATTTTTACCCTCATCGGCAATTATATTCCCGTTCTTGATGTTATCGTAAGCGTTTGGTGGCCCCTTCCCATTATCCTATGCGGAAGGCGCAATGGTCTGATGTGGAGCGTTCTCTGCCTTTTGGTTACCGGTGCCGTTGTTGCGGTTCTCATCAGTCCCCTTCAGGCTGTTACCCAGGTCCTTATCCTGGGCATCCTGGGCCTTGTCATGGGGGAAGGGATGCGGCGACAGAAATCCCCTGCCAGTGTCCTCTTATGGGGAAGCCTGGGGGCCCTTTTATCCATTATCCTCAGCGGCCTTGCAGCCTATTTCCTTATGGGCATCAATGTGGTGGAATCCTTTACCCATGCCATTGCTGAATCTGTTCAAATGACCAAGGACATCTATGATACGCTGGGGGTTTCCGGGATCATGACCACGGAATCCCTGGAACGGATGCAGCATATGCTGAGTCTCGTTCTTCCAGCTGGACTGCTCCTTAGCTGTCCCATTTCGGCTTTTGTCAATTACTGGGCGGCCCGGAAGGTCCTTTCCCGATTGGGGGACCCCTACCCTTGGTTTCCTCCTTTTGCCACATGGACCCTGCCGCGCTGGATTTTAGGAGGGTACGGACTGGGGATGGCAACGCTGCTTTATTTTCGCGGAGATGAGACCAGCTATGGCTTCCTGGGAGGCTACACGCTCTTTACTGTGGCAAGCATGCTGCTTTTGCTGCAGGGGCTCAGTGTGGTCCTTTGGTACGTCCAGTATCGGGGTAAACCGCGTTTTTGGTTTCCCTTGGCAGTCCTTACCAGTTTCGTGATCCCCCTTGTTTCCCAGTTCCTCGTGGTCATGGGAGCCATTGAGATGGTAACGGATCAGCGCAGGCTGCGCAGCAGATAGGAGAATCGACCATGAAAGACGAAGAACGAGCCAAATTATGGCGTACCCTTCGGGTCGCGGCGGCCATCCTCGGCACCCTTTGTGTCGTCTATGGCTTTTATGTAAACCAGGTGATTTGGACAGCCGCTGGCTTTACCGCTGTCCTTCTCGTCTATTATTTCAGTTCCCGCAGCAGCAAGCTCCGGGAGGCATGGTTCAACCATGCTATGACGACGGTGGTGCGGAATATTGAGCGGGCCAACCATTACGCCGTGCAGCGCCTGCCTGTAGGCATTGCTGTATTTGACCAGGAGGGCCACTTGCAATGGAAAAACCGCCTTTTCAATGAGTACATCAATGTGGATGCTCCTTTGGGCTCCTTATTTGACAAGATCCTGCCGCCACCGGAAAATAATTTTGCGACCCTCCGGGTCCGTGATTCCGATAAGAGCATCAAGATTGGCGACCGCATCTATTCCATGCTGGTCCGTCCCATCCAGACAACGGAAGAAGCTGGCAGTGACACGGGTGTTGTCATCTACCTGTATGATGTGACCAATAAGGAGCGGCAGCAGCGCCGTTATGAGGACGAGCGTCCCGTTGTAGCTTATGTCCAGTTCGACAACTACGCTGATGCCCTAAAGGGCCTCAATGAGAGCGACCGGGCAAGCCTGGTGGTTGCCATCACGAAGGCGATCAACTCTTGGGCGGAAGAAGTAAACGGCTATTCCCTTAAGTATTCCGAAGACCTCTATCTAGTAGGCATCAACAGGAAAGGCCTTGTCGATACCATCAATCGAAAGTTTCCCCTCCTTGATAAAGTGCGGGAAATCAAAATCAATCCACGGATTACACCGACCGTCAGTATCGGTGTGGCAAGCGGCATGAAGACCCTTTCGGAAATGGCTCAAAAGGCCCAGTCCTGTTTGGATCTTGCCTTGGGGCGCGGCGGAGACCAGGCCGTTGTCTCCATTGGCGATGAAGTGAGCTTTTATGGCGCCCGCGGGAGCGTGCAGGCGAAAAATACCCGTGTGCGGGCCCGGATTGTCGCCCAGGCCATCCACGAGCTTATGACAAATGCCGATAAGGTCTTTATTATGGGCCACGTCAACGAGGACTATGATGCCATTGGCGCGGCCATTGGTGTGGCCAAGATGGCCCGGACCTTGGGCAAGGAGTGCTATATTGTCTGGAGCGGTCAGGGGACTGCTGTAGATAATATTGAAAACGTAACCCACGGCAATAATCCCTATGAGGATCTCATCATCAGTGAAGAGGTTGCCATGGAGCAGCGTACGCCGGGCAGTCTCCTGGTTTTGGTGGACCATCATCGAGCCATGCTGACGGCGGCACCAAAACTCCTTGCTGCCATCAAGCGGCGCGTGATCATCGATCACCATCGCCGGGCTGAAGATGTCATTGAGGAAGTGAGGCTGCAGTACATGGAGCCGTCCACCTCCTCGACAAGTGAAATGGTTACGGAAATCCTGCAGTATTTCCAGGAACGCATGGAAATCAGCCCGCTGGAGGCCTCCGTCCTTTATGCTGGGATCGTTGTTGACACCAAGAACTTTGCTGTCCAGACCGGTGAACGGACCTTTGAGGCCGCGGCCTATCTGAGGCGCTATGGTGCCGATCCTCATGCCGTATCCCAGCTTTTTAAAGAAGATGACGCCTCTGTTATCCTCCGGGCCAAGATCATTACGGAAATGAAGAAACCCATTCCGGGTCTTGCTGTTTCGGTTCATTCCGGCGGTGCCCAGAATGACCGCAATGTTTCCGTTGTTGTCGCCCAAGCAGCCGATGAGCTGCTGACCATGAATGATATCCATGTCAGCGCCGTTCTCAATGAGAGCGACGATGGCGTCAGTATTTCGGCCCGCAGTGACGGGTCCGTCAATGTCCAGACCATGATGGAAGAACTCGGCGGCGGCGGTCATCAGACTGTAGCCGGTGTCCAGATTAAGGGCGCCAAGGCCGAGGACCTGATTCCGAAAATCATTGAGATGGCAAAAGAACAAATGAAGGAGAGCGATTCCGATGAAGGTAATTCTGCTGAAGGACGTAAAGAAGTTGGGTAAAAAAGGTGAAATCATTGAGACGGCTGAAGGCTATGGCCGCAACTATCTCATTCCTCGGGGCTTTGCCCAGGAAGCAACGGCCCGTAACCTGAATCAGGCCAAGGCCGATCAAAAGGTAGCGGCCCACCGCAAGGCCCAGGCCCATGATGAAGCAGTTGTTCTGGCCTCGCAGCTGGAAAAAGTGGTACTTCATCTGGCCGTCAAGGTCGGTGAAAATGGAAAGCTCTTTGGCTCCATCGCTTCCAAGGATGTGGCAGACGCACTCCTTGCCCAGACGGGGATGGAAGGCATTGACCGCCGCAAGATCGAAATTCCCGAGACCATCAAGAGCCCTGGTGAATATACGGCTACGGCCAAACTTCTGCCGGAAGTTACAGCTAGGTTCAAGGTTGTCGTAGAAGCAAAGGCTTAAGTCATGGAAGACCGGATTCCCCCTCAAAATGTGGAGGCCGAGCAGAGTGTGCTGGGGGCCATGCTCATCAGTCGCGAGGCCATTGAAAAGGCCTGTGAGATCCTGCGGGAAGATGACTTCTACCGTCAGGATGACCGCATCGTTTTTGGCGCCATCAAGGACCTCCATGAACGCAATGAGGCCGTCGACCTTGTCACGGTCATTGAGGAGCTCCGCAAAAAGGGCAAGCTTGATGCAGTTGGCGGTTCACAGACCATCACCAACCTTTCCAACGCTGTTCCGACGGCGGCGAACGTGGAATACCACGCCAAGATCGTGGAGGAAAAATCCCTGCGCCGGCAGCTGATCAATGCGGCAACGTCCATCGCGGCCACGGGCTATGAAGAAGATACCGACATTGCCCAAACCATCGACGAGGCGGAACAGAAAATCCTTTCTGTTGCCAACCGGACCCAAACCGGCGGGATTGTCAAGATCCGTGATATTGTTCGCGGTGCTATGGAACGCATCGAGGAACTATATGATTCAAAGGAAGCCTTTACGGGGCTTCCTACGGGATTTACGGATTTTGATAAGATGACGAGCGGGCTTCAGCCGTCAGACCTTATCATTGTCGCTGCCCGTCCGTCCATGGGTAAATCTTCCTTGGTGCTCAATATTGCGGAACATGTGGGAATCAAGGGCCATAAATCCGTTATCTTTTTCTCTTTGGAAATGAGCAAGGAGCAGCTGGTCCAGCGTATGCTCTGCAGTCAGGCTGGCATTGATGCTTCCCGTCTGCGGATTGGACAGCTCCAGGACCAGGAATGGCCAAATCTCATTGCTGCTGCTGACCGGCTCAGCAATGCCAGTATCATGCTGGATGATACGCCGGGTATGACGGCAATGGAAATGCGGTCCAAGGCACGGCGCTGGAAGGCCGAAAACGGACTTGATCTCATCATCGTTGACTATCTGCAGCTCATGCAGGGCTCGTCGAAACGGGCCAGCGACAATCGTCAGCAGGAGATGAGTGAAATTTCCCGGTCCCTCAAAGGCCTTGCCAGGGAACTGAACGTACCGGTCATTGCCCTCAGTCAGCTCAGCCGAAGTGTTGAGTCGCGGACCAGCAAGCGGCCGATGCTCAGCGACCTTCGTGAATCGGGGGCCCTCGAGCAGGATGCCGATATTGTCTGCTTTATCTATCGTGACGATTACTATAATCCTGATACGGAACAAAAGAACGTGGCGGAACTCATCGTGGCCAAGCATCGTAATGGTCCGGTGGGAACGGTCAATCTCTTCTTCCAGAAGGATACGACGCACTTTTTCGACCTTACGCCGGAACATTTGGCCCAGATGGCCGACCAGCAAGGATGATTCAAGGGGACTGCACAGGCAGCCCTCTTTTTTGGTTCTTTGTCAAATTTTGGGGTGCTAAAGTATCTATGCACTCCTGGAGAGGACATGCACTGAGGACAGTGCGTGTCCTTTTTCGTTGCGTGTGTTAATGTACAAAATCCTATTACGAAAGCGCTCAAAATTGCGCAGACCAAATGAGATGCGTTTTAACACCTTGATTTTATTGTTGCAGCCTTCAGTAAAGCCGTTGGAGTAGGGATAGATAAGAGCGCTCTTGATTTCTTCGTACCAGTAGGTAAAGGACTTAACCAGAGAGTTCATTTCCGGTAAATCAGCGCTTTTTACCAGGTCTATCCATGCTAAAAGCGCCCAAGAAATGTTGGTGTCATCTTTGAATCGAAGTACTTTGATGTTAGAGGCCAGTAGAAAAAGCCAAATAGAGCCCATTTAATTTAGCCATTTTCAGCTCAATAAAAAGAGCCAATAACTCATGCACTTCCTCCTCTCAGATTAGATTCTTGGCTGTTCTACACTTCCTGCTAGCCGTTGTTTCTCGGTCTGCACAGTAAATGTTTCCATCTGTTGGCCACGAAAACTGTTTCCACGTAACAGGAAAACCATAGCATCATCAAAAATCCGGTCTAAGGCACATAATAATGCATCATCTTCGTTAAAGGATGAACGCCACTCAGACGGGTTCTTGTTGCTGGTAAAGATCATATTGAATGCACCTTGCTTGTTGTAACGGCGATCTATGAGATCGAAAAACATCCTTGTGTTTTCCTTGTCCAACTCACAGTGGCCAACTTCATCAATAATCAGGCAGGATGGTCGAACCAGCATATTGAGCAGTCTGGCAGTCTTGCCACCTTGTCTTGCCGCGTGGAAACGGTCGTTCAGTTCCGTCATCTTAATGAAATAGGTCTTTAATCCATTTTGGCAACAAGAGTAACCAAAGGCTTGTGCCAAATGAGTCTTTCCTGTTCCAGGAGGGCCAATGAGAGCAATGTTTTTATGCGCATATACAGCGGATAATGTCCGTAATTGCTCAAGTTTCCTGGTATCTTTGCCGTGGATAAGGGAGAAATTAAAGTTATCGAAGGTCCTAGGATTTCGTAACGGCAAACGGCTGAGACGAAGTAATGTCTGTACAGTCGCTTGCCGTTTCCTTTCCCGTAAATGAAGTAGCAGCTGCTCCATGGCATTAACCGTTTCTTCTGAAAGACTCTGTTCCGTAACCATGGCTGCAAATTCTTTTCCTGTCAGATTAAGATGGAGGACAGCGCAGCTTTCTTGAATGCTTTCCATCATTGCTTCATTCATTGCGTGCACCTCCTTTGCTGAAGTTGAACTTCTCAAAGGACAGTTGTGTTTCAGAAGAAGGAACCGCTAGTTGCCGTATCGTTGCCCGAACAGGAGCCGTAGGCAACTCTTCTGGCTGCTGCTTGACATACTGATCTTTGCAAAGCCGGTCTTCCCTCGTCCAGGTTACGGGATATGTTACGAGAAGAGATTTCATGTCATCCGAATAGATAAACAAGGTTTCCTGGTCTCGCTTTACCCGTGCAATACTGCCGCTATAGCTTAGGGGTACGCCAAAACGACGTTGTTCGTAGGTAACAAATCCATCAAAGGATACCTTCCGTTCAGGGCAGAGGTAGAAAAGGATGGCATCATGTAGAGTCAAAGGGCCTAGTTTTTTTGCACACTCGGACGCATGAATCGTTTCGGGTGTACTTTTCATACCAGAGTGAAAATGCCTGTTTTGTGTTTCACACCAGGCAAGGCACTGTCTATTCAAATCCGTGATGTTCCAAAAAGACCTTCCAGGCAAGAAATTTTCCTTGACGAAACGGATAAGCCTTTCTACTTTTCCTTTAGTATATGGATGACGAGGTTTACATAGCTTCGTCTTGAAGCCAACATCTTCCATAAAAGATTCATAGTCCTTTTGCCAGATGGGAAAACCAGAACTATCTCGATGCAGTACAACACTTTTCATATTATCTGTCAGGATATAACGAGGAATTCCCATATATTGGAAACCATGAAGCATCCCAATGAACAAGTTCTCCTGTTTGGCGTTAGGAAAAAATTCCACATAACACATACCACAATGATGACAGATTAACGCAAAGGCTGCTGCCCTGATACTATCTCCATATGATGTCTGCACATTGACAAATCCCCAATCCATCTGGAATGCTTCACCAGGTTCCGTAAAATAACGGATACCACGATTTCCACGTGATTCTACAAGGCATCTTTTTGCGGGGATTAAATTCTTATGGGAAGCGATGTAACGTTTGACTGTGGAGAGACTACCCGCATAACCTAAGCGTAAAATGTTTCTCGGTAGGGAAAAATAGTCCTTGCAAAATAAAGGGG
>ERZ839947.1086-NODE-1086-length-28592-cov-8.307881_pt1 | contig 28592 bp, 32 predicted proteins | sample MGYA00519908_ERZ839947 | MGnify/ENA primary metagenome ERZ839947 (study PRJEB31850, sample SAMEA3708857) | human gut metagenome | biome: human gut; feature: human-associated habitat; material: faeces | place: China | collected 2014 ... | reverse complement strand
CTCGAATATTAGTAGAAACAATAAAAAAGAAGACGAGTGAGGAAGTGCAAATTCCGATTTTGTAGAGGACTCGATGAATCCTTGTAATATTGGGCGTTGCATGAATGTTAATTTGCGTTGCTTGATGTATTGAGGGCTAATCAGTATACTAGTTTTATCAAACGAAAGGAGCAACTAGAGATGCTTGGTGAAAATATAAAAACTTATCGACAGAAAAAAGGATATACACAGGAAGAGGTTGCCAACAGACTTCATGTGACAAGACAGACTATTTCAAAATGGGAAAAAAACTATTCGGTTCCAGATGCTGAAGTACTTGTAAAATTAGCAGATGTATTAGAGGTTCAAACAAGTCAGTTACTTGGAGTAAAGGCAGATAGTGATGCGCAAACAACTGAAGAAAAACAGAATGCTTATGCAGAGCAACTAGCACATATTGCCGAGCAGATGGCAGTCAAAAATCGTCAAAGTAAGAGAATATGGAAAACGATAGGAATAGCGTTTGCAGTAATCATTGCCGTATGTATTATTCTTATAGTTATGAATATTGCATTTTTTTCTGTTTATCCGACCACAGAGGATGTTCGGACACACGAAGAGACTATTATGTTGGAACAATAGAGTTACAAATTCCAGTTTGTCGAACTCAAAAATATTATTAAATGAAAAGGTAGAGTGTATAGAGAAATCTATATGCTCTATTTTTTTGCTCATTTTTAGAAAAAGTGATTAAAAAACTATTGACATTTTGTTACTGGGAAAGTGAAGAACTCTATTTTTCTCTTCCAAGCAATAATCTTTTAATAAATAAAAAAGAACTTTCTTTTAAAGATCTTGATGGTCAAACAATGCTACTTTATAAAAATATTGTTTTTTGGAAAGAAAGAGTATTAAAACATATGCCTCATACACATTTCATTATAGAAAATAATCGTCATGATTTTCTTAAACTCTTAGATCATTCTGATTTTGTTTGCTTTACAACCGACCTAGCAATAGAAGAAGGTATCTTAAAAAATCGTGTTATTAAAGAAATAAGTAATCCAGAAGCATTAGTTCCATTTTATATCTGTTGCTTAGAAAAAAATAATAAAAAATATCAATACCTATTTAAATAAAATCGTTTCTTTCGTTCCACTAATTTTGCAACGAAATACTTTTCGTTGCAAAACATTGCAAACAATTTTTTCATTTTAATAAAAATAGTCCATAAACACTAGATGTTCTAGTATCTATGGACTTTATTTTTTGTCAATCCTTATACATTTTATTCATCGTTTCCATCTATTATTTATATTTCAATAATTTTTTGATGTCAAAATGATGTCACAATATATTTATTAAAAGAGCAATTCTCTCATACATTAGACATTTTCTGTAATTTCACAATTTATTATTTCCATTGTAATATATAATTTTACTAAGTTTGATCATATATCATTCATGTAAAAGGTAGTCTTTTCCTATACATTTTTATTCTATCTTTTACAATTATTTAAATAATCAATATTCTTGTTACAATAATTCTTCGTTATTAAGCATTACATCTATAATATTCAAATGCTTTACACCACTTCTCCTTTGTAAAAATCTATCCAATGTCAAAAGATACTTACTATACCCATCGGGGATGTTTTCTAAAGGCCGATATTCTCTTTCCTCAGTTTTATTTTTCCCATTTTCATCAAAATTATCATTATCAATAGTACGTGCAACTTGAATATAAGCATAGTTATTTTCTAAGTTTCGAATAATAAAATCGACTTCAAATCTTCCTATCTTACCGATACTTATGTTGTAACCCAAAGATTTCAAATAGTTATAAACGATATTCTCTAAGACAGGACCGAAATTAATTCTATTATCAGTGTTCTTAACAAAATAGAAGCTTAAATCAGTTAAATAATACTTTTCTTCTCCATTTAAAGATTTTTTACTTTTCATATCAAATCTTTTACATTTTGATATAATCTTAGCATTTTCAAGTATTTTCAAATAATTATAAACTGTGGTTTTTGATACATTATCACCATTTTTCTTTAACTAGTCACACAAAGCATTCACAGAAGTAGTTGCACCAAAGGTGTTAATAATGTATGTTGGGATTTTTTCAAAAATGTTTCTTTTTCTTATTTTATTATTCTTTTTAATATCTTTATCATATATTTCATCTATTACACTATTTATGTATAATCTTTTATCTTCTGATGAATGATATTGTAAGGTTAATGGAAAACCACCTTCTAAAATATAAGAAATTAACTCCTGATCTATATTTGGATTAACTTCTAAATCTAAATATTTTTTCATTCCAATGTATTCATCAAAAGTAAGTGTTGTCATTGGAAAATCAATATAACGCCCAGTAAGTTTGGTAACTAATTCACCAGAAAGAAGATAACTGTTACTTCCTGTTATAAAGATAGAAAAATCTCTTTCTTCTCTAAAGGAATTGACTACCCTTTCAAAATCCTTAACATTTTGAACTTCATCTATAAAAAGGTATTTTGTTCCATTAATAAGTTTAGTCTTTGAATCAATAATTTCTTCTAACACTTCAGGTTTACTAACTCTTGAATATGGTCGTTTATCAAGATGAATAAAAACTATGTTTTCTTTTTTTACATCATCTTTTAACAACTCTTCAGCAATCATCTCTAAAAGAGTTGATTTTCCACAACGATGCACTCCAGTAATTACTTTGATCATCTCAGTATCATGATAAAACCCTCTCATTTTTTTTAGATATTTTTCTCTAAAATATATTTTCTTCATAAGTATCACCATTATTAATATGCCATAAAGAGGCTATTAACTAAACCTTTTTTAGATTTTTAAAATTAGTTTAGTTAAAAAGACATTTTGAACATTATAAACAATGTATTATACATCATAAAATATTTTGATATAGTTTCATTTACTTTTTTAACGAAATAAAATCAACCTAATCAATAGAATCTTTTAATCTAATAATGGCTGTGTCCCCACTTTGTCCCCATTTTTTAAACACTAAACAAAAAAGCGCCCTTAATAGGCGTTTTCTAATTATTATTCACCAACGTATGATAACGTATATTCTATTTGTATTATTTTTCTTTATATTTTGTCTATTTTTACACATTTTATTCATCATTTCTGTCTATTATTTTTATTTTAATAATTTTTTGATGTCAAAATGATGTCATTCTTTTAAAGAATTTAAACTGAATCTCGACTAAATCTATTTATTTAAAATCCAACTTGTTCAATCATTATCCATTGTTTTAATTAATTTCTCATTTTTTAACTTCTTAAAATCTTTTCTACTGAGATTTTTTTTATATATAAATTTTGAATAAATGTACTAATAATCACTATTGCAAAAACACAAGCTACCGATAATATGACATTCATTGTTATTGTTATATTATATAAAATACCAATAATTACCATATTTAACAATAAAGCTATAAGACATTGAAAAATTATTTCTATCATTGTCATATTTCTTAATTGCTTATGACTTATCCCATTCATTTTCAACATCATAAATTCTTTATTTCTTTTTCTAAAATACTGTATTTCTATAATATTGAATAAAACAATTATTAAAATAAAACTCATAGCTATAATAATCATTTTTATTATTACATTTATTTTTTTCAACTCATTTATTTCATCAATATTATCAAAGAAAAGATGAATACCTATCCTTTTATCTTTCAATTCATCATAAAGTGTAACATATCCATCATAATCATCAACAAAAACAGTATATCCCTGATATGAATCTAATTTATCGATATGACACTCATTATAAATTTGTTGTAATAACTGAAAGCTACAATAAACATACCTATTTTCACCTTTAAAATAGTGACATTTGTTATTCTTTGTTAAAACTCCACCTATAGGATATGTTTTTGTATCTTTATATAGATCGTTGTTTGCTGATACAACAAAACTAACTTCTAATGATTCAGGATTAATATTGTTATCAGCTAATTCTCGATAACAATAATAACTTAAATATATAGATTGACTATCATATTCAATCAGCTTTTGATGAGATAAATCATTTTGTTCAAACAAGGGCACAACTTGATATAGGTTATCATTGATTTGAACTTGTGTTTGAATATAAGGATAGACTCCAGTATTTTCTTTATCAAGTTTAAAGATAAAAGGTACTAAAGATGAATCAATGGTTGTATTTGCATTATCTTTTGTGATAAACATCTGATTTTCTGATAAACTTTGATAGCTTTCTATACTTTTATTGGTTGAATAATCAGTATAGATAATCAATATATTCATTAATAGTAAAGCTATTGATATAATAGATACCATTCCCAATTCAATTTTTTTATATTTTTTTAAAAAATATTTGATATAAGAAATATAAAACGATAATTTCAACTGATGCTTTTTTGTTTTTTGAATATAAATATCTTTCTCATTATCATGTTTAACTTTTTTAATTTCTTTATCTTGAATCTCATATATTTGATCTGCAATCGACATAGCATAATCACTATGACTTGAAATAATAATCGTTTTTTGATAAGTATCACAAATATGTTTCAAAGTATCAAAAACCAGCATCTCATTTTCTTTATCTAAAAAGCTAGTTGGCTCATCTAAAATTATAATTTCTGTATCTTTACATAATGCACAGGCTATGGCGACTCTTTGTTTTTGCCCTCCTGATAATGTCTGAATTGATTGGTGTAATGGTATATCTAGATTAACACTTTTTAAAATTTGACGATATTTTTCTTCACTGTATCTTTTATTATGAAAAGCTGCATATAACTGCATATTTCCTAATACATCATACTGTTCAAATAAACTGTTATCCTGTAAAACAAAGCTAATATATTCTCTTCTTAAAATACTTTTTTTATCATCATCTTGGATGTCTTCATATATATTATAGTAAAAATGATCATCCTCACTTATCAGTCCTATACGATATAATAAAGATGTCTTTCCACTGCCACTAATCCCTCTTATTAAAGTAATAGCATGTTCAGGAATATCAATATCCGTTTTATTTAATATGATATAATCATCATAAACAATTTCAATATCTTTAATTTCAATCATTTTTCAACTTGTCAAATAATTGAGGTAAGATATAGTGGCAAATCATATGAAGAACAATTGCTAAAATAATTGATATTATATTTGGAAAAAATAAAGCATGTATTTTTATTGATCTTAAGCCAAATAAAACAATCAATATTAACATAAGTTTTTTGAATTCATGAAAAACGTTCAATAAATAATAGTGTTTTCTTATCTTCAATATATCAAATTCACTCAACCCAAGCTGTTTAAAATATTCGTTGATCCTTGCATTTTGTTTTCTTTGTACAAACAAAATACTTGCAGCATAAATAACAATAATTGCACTTATGATAAACGAGCCATAATAAAAGACATTCATCAATGATACAATTCCTCTATTAATTGCTTCACTATCGATAGATTCATTATCAACATAATATCCCATATCAGATAATTTTTGTGCAACTGTATAAACATTTTCTGAACCATCTACATAAACAGATAAAGCAGTTGGTTGCCAGACGCTATCCTCAAATACTCTATTGACTTCACCATCAAAATCTTTAGGAAGTTCATTTTCATAATATTTATCATAATTTACACCTATAACATATAATTTTCTATCTTCTGTTTTTTTATGCTTTTCAATCATATTCTCAACTATATCTCGTTCAACATAAAGAGAATTGCTATAAGTGTTATTTAATCCGAAAGAACTCCAATTTAAAATCCCAGCTATAGGAAGTGATACTGATTCATGAGTTACAGTTACACTATATATATACATTGACTCTTCATCATCTGTTATACCCATCCATCTTCCATGAGTATTGTACAAAGGTACAGATATATCAAATGTTAAGTACACTCCTTTTAATTCATCATCTTTAGAAATATTAATACTTTTTTTAATCATATCTGCAACGTTTCTAGAAATATAAACACCTTCATTTTTAAAATCTATTTCTATATTTTTTGATTGCTTATGATTTTTTATATAAGTGGATACTGTAATATTATCTTCTATATTAACTTGTGCGAGTTCTTGTTCATTTTTTATGATTGAAATTGTATAATCATGCTTTGCATTTTCGGGATCATAGGATACTTCTTTAATATCTTCATTAAATTCATAATTAGGTTCTAAACAATCATAACGCCATTCAACCGTTTCTATATTATCCAAATTTGCTATTTTTTTGATGTCTTTGTCTTTAAGAGGAACCTCATGATTAAATGTATAATCAGCTACGCCATCATGAATAGCTTGTGCTGTTGATTTATAGACAGTTATTTCATTTGATGATATTTTTTGTGAATATGAATGGTGAATGTCTAGTACATCCCTACTAAAGCTATAACCAAAAGCTACCATTGCAATAGAAAATGTAATCATAAAATGAAGTATTTTTACATATATTTTTTGCTTTTTTCTCATTGTAAAAAAAGCAGGAGATGTTTTATTAAGATTTTTACTAATATGTTGAGATAGGCTATATTCAGTTTCTTTCTTCTCGTTTGATACTGTGTTTAATATTTTATCCTTGATATGATATTTTATATTTCCTATAGATAATAACTTCTCATCATGTGTAAATAATACAATACCTTTCCCTTTTTCTATAAGTAAATTTAATATGTCACAATATATTTTAGAATAGGCGTTATTTAAAGATGATGTTGGTTCATCTAAAATATAAATATCTACATCTTTAGCCATACACAATAAAAATGCTACTCTTTTTTGTTCTCCGCCAGAAAGTTGTGAAGGATACATATCCATCAATTCATTCAAATGAAGTTTTTCAACATAATTATCAAGACTTATATGACAATCTGTCAGTTTTTCTATATATTCAATATGTTCTCTTATCGTTAGTCCTTCTAAAAATACAGGTTCTTGTGGGCAAGTTGATACATTTTGATATAAATCTAAATCTTTCCAACCATCATTGCCTTTTGTCATCAACCTAAATAAGGTTGTTTTTCCACTGCCACTTTCACCAGTAATAATTGTGATCTGTCCTTTATTAAATTCTATGCATCCCTTATTTAATACCAATTTATTATTAAAAACGATATCTTTATATTTAAATTCCATTTGACATCTCCTCATATAAAAATTTATTTCATAGACCATCTGACACACTTGACAACTAAAAATAATTTTTAAAAATTAAATTCCAATATTAATACAAGAATTTTTAATCGACTATGTCAATCGAACTTTATAAATGTTTCAGGTGGTCTATGAAGAAAATTTATCAGATACTTAATGACTTAAGTATCTGATTTTGTTAATAATTACCTACAACTTTAGAACCATCGAATTTATACTTAAATGTTTTTTTTGCGTTAGCAGTTTTGTAATTATAATTTGTCATCGAAATTGTCCCTGTTGTATTCATATACGGATCTGAAGGTATCGTCATAGTAGAAGAAATATAAGTTGCTTTAAGTCCATTTGTAGAAACAGTTCCCCATGATCTATTCCATCTTGTATTTCCACTACTATAATAGGTAGCTGAGCATTTTACTTTTGCTGAGCCAACACTTGAACTAACAGTATCACTTTGTGTATAACTATAGGATGCTGCATATATTCCAGTTATTGACATACCAATGATCGCAAAAGAACTAATCAATTTAAGTAATGTTTGTTTCTTTTTTTTCATATTATTTTTTCCTTTCTCTCTATTTTTTGAAAACGTTTTCACATTTATATAGTAACACATATTATATTGTTTGTACATAGTTTATCTATGTATTGATGTTTTTTAAATGTATATTATAATATAGTTATCTTAACGTTAAGGAAGTATTAATATGGCTAGAAAAAATAATTTTTTTAAATTAGATATGTTACTTCTATGTATAATTGCCAAACAAGATTGTTATGGTTATGAAATTACAAAGCAAATTAAAACATATTCCCATGAATTAATAGATATTAAGGAAGGGACCATGTATCCTATCTTGTATAAATTACAAGATGAGAATTATATTTCAAATTACGAAAAAGTAATCGACCGTAAGGTAAGAGTTTATTATCACATAGAAGAAAAAGGTAAAGAAAAATTATCAGAAATGATTAATGAGTTTAATAACGCTGTTGATGGTATTCACAATGTTATTAAAGAATCTTTGGGGGAAGCTTATGAATAATATTAAAAAATATATTAAAAATATTTGGACAATTATGCCTATGCATACTAAAAAGGAAAAATTTTATGTAAGTGAATTAAAAAAACACTTAAATGAATATTTAGATGATCACCCACAATGTTCATACGACGATATTGTTCAACAATTTGGAGAACCTAAAGACATTGTTGTAGAATATATACAAAGCAGCGATGAAAACGATCTTATTAAAAGAATGAAATTAAAGACAATTTTACAAAAATTTCTTATATTCTTCTCAGTAATCTGCACAATTTTAGCGATTTGGTTTGGGGTTCTTTGGTACAGCTATATGCAAGATGCTAAAAATTCCATCATATATGAAATTGAAACAACCATTTCTGATAATTAAAAAATGGAGGAAACTATGAAAAAAATAATTACATCTATCTTCATTGCATTTATGATGATTACTACCATCATTCCAGTAAATGCTCTTGAAGAAAACATGAGTATCGAATATTTATCAAATGGTGATTATATTGAAACAACAATTGTTTCAAACATAAATACATTAGCAAGAAGCAGCAAGAGCGGTACAAAAACAGAAAAATACAAAAATGCATCTGGAGAAGTTATGTGGTCTATTTCGGTAACTGGAACTTTTTCTTATAATGGTTCTTCATGTACTTGTACAAAAGCTACTGTAAGTACAACAAAGCCATCTTCTATGTGGTCATTAAGTAATAAAAAAGCTTCAAAAAGTGGCAACAAAGCCATAGCTAGTGTTACAGGACATGCACCAGGCGTAAACGTTACAAGAACTGTCACACTCACATGTAGCCCATCTGGAAATTTATCTTAGCATTAACAAAAATAAAAGGGTAACCAAATAAAAACCAATTCATGGATAATCCGAATTGGTTTTTATTTTATACTATCCTAAATTTTAATAATCTCTTTATTAATAATTTCATATACACAATTATTAATGTTATTCATCATTAAGACCCATTTAATTTGATTCTTTTTTTTAAGTTCTTCAGTAACATTCCATTTGACTTTATATTCTTCAACCAATCTGTCATATAAATCATCAGCTTCTTTTTGTACTTTTAACAGATAATCTTTTAATTCATTTTTTGTAAGTAATTTGAAATATAGTCCATAATCATGTTTCTTTAAATAATCTAGCTTTGCTCTTCCAAAGCGATTTAAATGCATTTCTTCTACTTTTAAGTTTGGTAATTGATAATCCCCAACTTGAATATATTCTATTTCTTTCATCTTTCATCCCTGCTTTCTCTTTGTTTTATTTTCTTCATCGCTAATTTTTCTATATCTTTTTGAATACTTCTTTCTCTTATTCGCTTACATGATTTGATTTCAAATCTTAAGCTTTTAATTTGTGGTGTAAATTCTTTAGCCTTAGTTGACCACATTTCTTTTTCATCTTCATCTTTTGAGTTTCGTCTGTAGTAGTAACATTGTTGTCTTTGTTTAATGAGATAGTCTAGTTCATCTTGTTTGTTTTCTTGATAAGAATCTAACTGAGTAATATCTTCTATCTTATTTTTTGCTAGTAATTCAATATCATTGGTATATTGATCTAATTTCTTTAGTTCTCGCCTTGCTTCCTTAGATAATTTTTGCTTTACCTGAGGAAGTATATTCAAATAAACTAAACGTGCTACATACATTCCAGCAAGTTGTGGAAGCTTCTTTTGTCTATATTGTCGATAGTAATCCTTACATTGGTAGTAATATTTGTTTTGTTCCATATTTTGAAATGGAATGACTTTTGTTGTTAATCGTTCTTTTATTTGTTCTCTATGATATTGATTACCAAGTGATTTTATATAAATCGGTTCTTCACAATAAGGATGATAAATAACGGATTCATCATTTATTTCACCGAATGAATACCCTTTATTATGCATAACTGCACTAAATTCCATATATCTCGCACACTCTAGAACTGTAGCGTCAATGTCTCGTTTTATTTCATTCATAAATGATTTTAAGATATATTGATTTATTTTCTTTGTATATTTTTTTGGATTTTTTATAACAGATAATCCATATTCTAAACATAACTTATCAGATGTTTCTCTTAACATTTGATAATCTTTTTTGGTATTACAAAATCTTTTCCCATCCACAAATGAAGTTGAATTTAAAAGAAAATGATTGTGAATATGGTTCTTATCTACATGTGTTGCGACAATAACTTCAAAGCGATTACCATATAATTCTTCAACAAGTTTAACACCTATTTCATGTGCAACTTCACCACTTACCTCTCCGGGTTCAAATGATTGATACCCATGAAATGCCATGATCTGTTTATGATCATTAAAGAACTTCTTTGTATTCATCATTGATTTGCATGAATCAAATGAATCACAATTGATACAAGTAACGTACTTTTTCTCATTTGTTTTATTATCATTGTTCACATAATCTATAACTGCATCCACTGTTTTTTCTTCATCTTCTACATAATGAACAACGTGATCAAGTCGATCTTTAACACACCAAATTGAAGTAACTGCCTTAAACACCTCTTACTTCTTGTTCTAAATTCTTAATCATGTTTCTTAATTCATTAACAGTTATCTCTATAAAATGTATATCAACTTGTTCATAAGTATTTAATGATTTTGCAATCTGATTGAGATTATTCCCTATATGATTGAATTCATTTTTTAAACGAAAGTAATCAAGATCAGGAGGTTCTTTAATCAATGATTTTGAAAAACAACGTCTGATATATTCTTCTCGGCTAAGTTTACTTTTAATAACTTTTCCATTCAAATCATTAAATTCATCATCATTCAATCTAACTTTAATTTCATGATTTCTTTTCATATTCGACCTTCTTTCTTAGTTGGCGCTGCCAACTTGTGATTGTATTTTGGGCACAAAATACGTTGCTTGCTGATACAAAAATCTTAAATAATTTATCTTCTTAAATTAAATATTGTGTGACGGTGTGACGATTATCAATTTATTCCCTTTAAACGTCATACCGTCACCTTTCTATAAGCTATCATCCTCTTGATAAGTTAATTTAATAAGACGAGCATTCTTCTTTCTCTGTAATCTTTCATAAGTAATGTATGTCTTTTCTAACAAATCTACATTCTTACTTAAAATAGATTGTAGTTTTCTATGAAGAATTGGAAGTTGTAATTTAGAACACAATTCTTCATGAGTTCCTATAAACGTTTTTTCTTTGACAATATAATTTATTACTTTAACTAAATTTTCATCTACATCGTCATCAAAATCATTTTCTCCCAATTCTAAAACTTGAAAATCATTCATATATAAAGTAATCTCATCATCTGGAATATCTTTTCCTTGAATAGCAAGTTGTCTATTTTTTGATAAATGATTTTTCTTAAACATTACGAGAATGCTATCTGATCCAGCAGTCAAACCTCTGCTTCCATAAATCGCATCAAATGGATGGTTGATATCTATTTCTTTTCTAACATATGTTACTAGAATAATCGCTATATGATATTTATAAGCTAACTCATGAAAGAATGTTGCTTCCTCATATTCACTTTCATAATCTCTATCTTTTGAATTTCTTATTTTTGCAAAGGTATCAATAACAACAATTTTTAAATTACTATGAATAGTCAGTTCTCTTTTGATACGTTCTTCAACGTCATAATGTACATTTGGTTTTAATATGTCGATAATAAATTGATTTTGTTTTTCAATTTGCATCGTTTGAAGTCTTTTTTTAATATTTAATTTCTTATCTTCAAACGCTAAATAAAGAGCTGTTCCTTTTTGAACTTTTTTTCCAAGAAACTCTTTTCCATTTGAAACTGCATCACATAACTGTAAACAAAAAAATGTTTTTCCCATTTTCTGAGGTGCGCCAAATAAAGTAAGACCAATTGAAATCATATTTTCTACAATATCCAATTCTTCTTGATCTTTTGATTCCAATAACTCAGTTACAGTATATGTTCCTTCATAGTTTTTACTATTCTTTATTTCAATATATCCTTTATGATATCGAAAAACACTTTCAATAATTTGCATCACTTCTTTTGTTTCTAGTGGTGGGTTACATTTTTCTTCATTTTCAATTTCCAGACTTTTTTGAATAGTCCTATTACTCAATCCTTTTTGTTGAAGATAACATCCAATCCGAAATAAATAATCATTTCTTCCACCTTCATTAACTTGTTGTGAATTCTCTTCATACTTTTCTTTTTTATTTTGTTGTTCAATAAACTCATAAACTTTCTCATTTGCATTTGCAATGGGAACATCTTTATAAAGCATATATATTCCTTTATCTGTTTTACTACCTATTCCTAAAACGTAGCCACCATCTCCTCTTATATCTATGCCATCATAAAGATTAACACGATTACTGATTGTCTTATTAACATGGTAATAAAGATGATATCCTCCCGAAGGAGTTTTAATAATTGCTGTGGTAGGTAATCCTTTTCCATGTTTTTTTATGCTTTGTAATCCATCTTTTCCATTTTTAACATCAATATCAATTACCAACAAACCATTACCAGTAACTAAACCAATGTTATAGTTTGGATTTTTATTCCACCAATAATCTATTTGATTCAAATTCGTAGTAGACTCGTATTTCCACGATTCTAACACTTGTTCTCCTTTTGTATTTGGCTTTAAAGGAAAAATCTTAAATCCTTTTTTTGCATAATTTAATGCATTATTTTTTAATTCACTCATTACTTGCACCATACCATTTCTCATTAAAGTATGCTCTGGAAACTTTTCCAGCTATTGTAAGATAACCATCTTCTCTCAAATCATCATTCATCTTTTTTATGATTTGATACGCTTTACTTTGGCTTACTCCCAATAACTGAGATACTTCATGAGCATTTACATACGCACTTTTATTTTCCATAATTATTCCTCCTCCAATATTTCATAAATTTTTACACCTAAAGCTTGTGCAATCTTTTCTACTGTACGTAAATTACCTATTCTCTCTTTGTTCATTAAGCCTATTACTGTACTGTAAGCTAGGTTGTTTATTTTGCAAAACTGTCTTAAACTCATTTGTTGTTTTGCTAGAATAATCTTTATTTTAACTGAACTAATATACATCTTTTTCCACCTCCATCTCTTATGTAAACAACCTATTTCAAGTCACCTTACACTCAAACATTACCATATTTAGGTTAATATTCAACATATTTTTATTTATTTTGAGTAATTTATTACTTATTTTAGGTAAATTATATTTACATAAACCCTAAATTTACCTATAATGTGTAATGAAAGGAGGAAATATGAGTACGTTTTCTGAAATACTTAAACGCGAAAGAAAGAATAAAGGTTATAGTAAAGCTGAATTAGCAAGAAAACTTAACATACCCTATACCACTTATCAAAATTACGAAAATGGTCGTGAACCCAAAATTGATGTTATCAAACAAATATCTGAAGAATTAGAAATCAATCCATCTGTATTCTTTGATTTAGAAAATAGTGATCCATTATATGAACGAAATTTTCATCCAATCGATCACTCAGAAATAGAGTGCATCATGCTTTATGATTCTGGAAAATTTGAGTATATGAAAGACACATTCGATAATCATCGTAAGGAGTTATATAGACAAAGTTGGAAGGTTCATAACATGTTTGATAATTTTTATAACGCACTTATTGAACTACGTGCTAAAACTTTTGTTGAAGTTGATCACGAAAAGCTCAAGTATATTCGTTGGGATATTTTAGATATACTTGAAAGAACTGACATAGATACTAGATTTCAATATAAAAAAACCATCTATGAGTCACAATATATGAACGAAGAATGTATCAATGAGTTTAAGGAAAGAAATCCTGATTATAAAAAACAAATTATTAATAAAATTCTTTTTCCTAATAATGATTTTAATTTCGAATTTGAAACTGAAGAATCTATTGATGGTATGTACAAAGTTGCTTTGGCTTACTATTTCAAAAATAAGTATAAGATTACATAATAAAAAAACACCCTAGCGCCAACTAGAGTGTAAAGCATGAAAAAGAATTACCTACCACAGCAATCATTTTTCATGCTCCAATTTTACCACGAAAAGGAGCGAATAACAATGCCAACGTATTATGACGAAAAGACCAAAACATGGTTTTGTCAATTTAGATATACCGATAGTAACGGTAATAAAAAGCAAAAAAGAAAAAGAGGATTTAAAACAAAAAAGGAAGCTAAAGAGTTTGAAAGAGATTTTTTAGCCACACAACAACAATCACTCGAAATGAAATTTTCTCAATTTTTAGTTTTATACAACGAGGATATGTCAACACGTCTTAAGCCTAAAACTATTCTCGTCAAAGAATACATCATAAAAAAACATATACTCCCATATTTTGAAAATAAAAAAATGAATAAAATAGGTGCTATTGACATTCGTTTATGGCAAAACGAAATACTTAAGATGAATTTTTCTCTTGCCTATCAAAAGAAAATCAATGCACAACTCATTGCCATTTTTAACTACGCTGAAAAATACTATTCTCTAAAAAATAATCCTTGTAATTCAGTTGATAGTATAGGAAAACACAAAAGTAAAGAAAAAGTTATTTATACAAAAGAAGAATTTGATAAACTAATAGAAAATTGTCAGGATGAAACAGTAAAAATCATTTTTACTATTCTTTATTTTACAGGGATGAGAAAAGGAGAACTATTTGCACTAACTGTCAAAGATATAGATTCAAAAAATGGAATCATTAATATTGATAAATCATATCAACGCATTAAAGCAAAAGACACTATTGGTCCTCCTAAAACCGAAAACAGTTTTCGAAAAGTTGATATACCACAATTTTTATGTGATCAATTAGAAGAATATCTAAAAAAGCATTATATTCTCAACGAAGATGATAGAATTTTCAAAGAATATTATGTAATAATTAGAGATAGATTAAAAAAAGCCCAAAAAAGAGCTAACCTAAACGAAGAATTTACTTTACATTCTTTTCGGCATAGTCATGTTTCATTACTTATAGATTTAGGCTATAGTCCAACCATTGTAGCCGATAGAATTGGTGATACGGTAGATACTGTTTTAAAAACATATAGCCATTTATACGCCGAAAGTAAAGAATCACTATCAGAAAAACTCAATAATTTATACAAATGATGTCAAATTGATGTCAATATGTTCTTAAAAAACAAAAAAGCCTTGAATTCATCAAGGTTTTTTAATAGTTATTATTCACCAACGTATGGTAATAATCCCATTTGTCTAGCACGTTTGATAGCTACTGCTAATTGTCTTTGATATTTAGCAGAAGTTCCAGTTACACGTCTAGGAATGATTTTACCGTTAGCCGAAACAAATCTTTTTAATAAATCAACATCTTTATAATCGATGTAAGTAATTTTGTTTTTTGTAAAATAACAAACTTTTCTTCTACCCATTCTTTGTCTTTTAAAAGCCATGTTCTTATACTCCTTTTCTAAAATTGAATATCGTCTTCCATGATATTAAATGAATTATCAAAATCTTTTTCTAATTCAACTGTTTGCATATCTTGGAAATTATCTGTTTGTGGTTGAGCAGGTTGAGAATATTGATTATTCATCATACCTTGGTTCATAGAACTTTGGTTTCTTTCTCTTTGAGCTCTTGTTTCTAAGAATTGAACAGAGTCACAAACAACTTCTGTAACGTATACGCGTTGTCCTTGAGCATTATCATAAGATCTAGAACGAAGTCTACCTTCAACTCCTACTAAAGATCCTTTTGCACAATATTGTGCAACATTTTCAGCGACTTTATTCCATACAACGCATGAAATATAATCAGCTTGTTGCCCATCTGCAGAATTATAGTTACGATTTAACGCTAACGTAAAACTTGTAACTGCAGCCCCGTTTCCAGTTCTTCTAAGTTCTGGATCACGAGTCATTCTACCAACCATAACAACTCTATTAATCATCGTCAAATGCCTCCTAATTATTTACGAAGAGTTAAGTGACGTAAAACTGAAGCGTTGATTCTTGATAAACGTTCGAATTCAGCGATTTCAGCTGGTGCACAAGTTACATCTACTACAACATAGTAACCTTTTGTGTAATCTTTAATTTCATAAGCGAAATCACGTAATCCCCATTCGTTGACATTATCAACTGAACCACCGTTAGCAGTTAAGATTGATTTGAAGTTTTCAATTAAAGTATTTCTAGCTTCTTCTTCAACATCTGGTTTTACAATAAACATAATTTCATATTTATTCATCTCTTTTACCTCCTATGGTCTTTTGGCTTACTTTTTAGTAAGCAGGCAGTAAAATAATCTTTACATGCTCGTCCATTATATCTTATTGTTTACTTTTATGCAATAATAAAATGATTATTTTATGTAATTTTACCCCTTTATAGGCATGTTTTTTTCATATTCTATATTGAGGTGATATTATGAATTATCTATTATTTTTATTTTGGATATTTTTTATGATTTTATTTCATTATTTAATCAAAAATGATTTTTCTTTTATTCAAAAATATCTTAATAAACTTTTTAAATATTCTCCCTTATTTAAAGAATATTTAAAAAAGTATTTAAAAACTATTTTATATACATTTTTTACTTTTATTGTGGGTAAGACTTTTGAACATCTTGATATGTGGGTAGATTTGTTTTTTGTTTCTATATGGATGTTAGTAGATGAAAAAGAAAATATAAATATTGAAAATAAAAAAGAAACAATACCTTCTTTAATAGGTATTGTTCTAGGTTTATTACTCCAATACTTTATATGATTTTACTTTTATACTTTGGATATCTTTATTTTTTATATCTAATGTTCCTTCATAGTAAATATATATTCTATTTCCTTTGATAAGACCTTTATTAGAATCTATTGCTCCCGCAATAGAAATTAAATACTTTTGATGATCATTTGTTTCTATCAATAATGTTTCATCACCCACATTTTTAATTGTTCCTACAATTATTTTATATTGACTTAAATTTTCTTGATCATCAGATTTAAAATGAAAATATCCAAAAATAACTCCTATTAAAACAAATAAAGTAATTAAAATCCAAACTATACTCTTTTTCTCTTTTCTAATATGCTTACCTTTCATTTTAAATCTTCCCGTGTTGTAATTTTTAAATTACTATAATCTCCTAATACTGCCTTAATATCCTTATCTATATATCTTTCAAATAATTGACTATCATCAGTCGCAACATATCCTTCATCTTTTGCCTTTTGATAAGCCACCTTAATATCTTCACTTTTAAATACTTGTGGTGTTTGAGCCTGCATCAAAGTTTCTCTTTTTAAAGTTTTAACAACAATACCCTCTTTCACTTCTTTAATAGTATCTTTACAAGGAACCATTAATAACCCAGCATCATATGTTTTTAAACATTCAACTAAATCATTAATACTTTGTTTACTTACATAAGGTCTTGCTCCATCATGAATAAAGACATGATTTTCTTTTACTTTTTGTAAACCTTCATAAACACTATCTTGTCTTTCTTTACCACCAAAAACATACTCAATTCTTGAATCATTAACTAATGTTCTTATATCATCTATTTCATTTTCTTTCGTTACAACAATAATTTGTTTACATCTATTATCCTCTAAAAAATGAGAAATATTCATTTCATAAACAGTTTGATTGTTTATTTTATAAAAAATTTTATTATATTTCAAACCTGTTCTTTTGCCACTTCCAGCACATAAAAGAATTAAACTATAGTTCATGTTTTTCACCTCATGATTATTTTATCACACCGTGATAAAATAATAAAATTTACATAGATATTTCTAGAAATATGATATAATCTAACTTAGAAAAAGGAGAATTTTATGAATACAACACTTATTATTATGGCGGCTGGAATTGGTTCACGCTATGGAAAAGGAATTAAACAACTAGCGAAAATCGGTCCTCATGACGAAATCATTATGGATTATTCCATTTATGATGCTCTTGAAGCTGGTTTTAATAAAGTCGTTTTTATTATTAGAAAAGACATCGAAAAAGAATTTAAAGAAGTTATTGGTAATCGTATTGAAAAACACATTCAAGTTGAATATGTTTTCCAAGAAATTAATAATATTCCTGAAGGGTGTACAGTACCCGAAGGTAGAATCAAACCTTGGGGAACTGGACAAGCTATTTTATCTTGTAAAGGAATCGTTAATGAACCATTTGTCATTATCAATGCTGATGATTATTATGGAAAAGTTGCTTTTAAAAAGCTTCATGATTTTTTAATTGAAGATAGTCATAGAAATAGTGAGTTTACCATGGCCATGGCTGGTTTTATCTTAAAAAATACTTTAAGTGATAATGGAACAGTTACTCGTGGTATTTGTGTAGAAGATGAAGATGGTTATTTACATAGAGTTATTGAAACTAAAGGGATTATTAGAAATAATCAAGGAACAATTGATTGTGATACAGAAGAAAGCAAAGATATTATTCAAGAAAATAACCGTGTTTCTATGAATATGTGGGCTGGTTATCCTTGTTTTATTGATTATCTTGAAAATGGGTTTAAAGAATTCTTATTAGATGATAGTGGAGATCCTCTTACTAAAGAATATTTATTACCTATTATTGTTGATCAATTAATTAAAACAAACAGAGCTTCAGTAAAAGTATTAGAAACAACTGATAAATGGTTTGGGGTTACTTATCCAGAAGATAAGCAAGCAGTTCAAGATTCTATTAAAGAACTTATTGAAAAAGGAATTTATCCAGAAAAATTATGGAAATAAAAAGTCTAGCTTAAAGTTAGACTTTTTCATTACCTTAAATCATCGGTACAACACGATTATTACCTAAAAAAACAGAAAGTACATCTTCTTTCATATCTAATCCACTATAAATAAAATCCACAAGTTTCTCTATATCCACTTGTAAAATAGCAATCTTTTGACTTTGATGATAATCAAATTCAATAACAGCACATTGTCTTATAATTCCCCATTTCGTATCTTTGGTATCTCCTAAATAATCAGGTAACACAAGAAAATTATATACACCTATATTTGATTCATTTTCTTTTTCATAAATACGTTGAAATTGTTCTTGATAGAAAAACTGTTTATAAATATCTAGGTTCCTTGGTAAATAATAAGCTTCGTTTTCATAATCCCACCCATAATATTTCGCATCAAGTATACAACAACTTTTTTGTGGACGATCATATTTAGGATTTTCTAGGATTCTTTCACAAACAATATCTGGAATATTCTTTTTATTTTGATTGATAAAAACACTTTCTCTTTCTTGGATAATTTGTTTTTGTTTATGATCTTTTGTCTGTTTTCCTATCGCATTCCAATGATAAGTATTATATTTTGTATCATTAATATCTATTTCTTTATCTAATAATTGACTATTAAAGAGAACATCACCTTTTTGAATACTTATTTGATTTTGAAAAAATTCTCCTATCATCCATTCAAAAACCATTTCAAATTTAAAAGTAATGATTTCTTGACAACTAGAACTTGTTTTATTTTCTTCTATAGTTTTTTTGCACCAATTTTCAATAGATTCATACTTATTTATCAAATCACACTTTTTTTCATTAACTACAAAATATAAATCAAATAATCTTGCATATTTATATAATAATATTTCTTTATCAACATCCACTTTAATAATAACCGATTTTGGTAAAGATAAAATTAATCTATCTTTATCTAAAAGAATGCCTACAAAATTACTTATATACATCCATTCTTTTGTTTCTTTATCCATATTTCTTCTAAAAAGTGATTCTTTAACATTCTCTATTACTTCTTGATATTTATTATAATCAACGACTTTACCATCTTGAATTAACTCTATTTCCATTCTTTTACCCTCTACTTATCACACCTATGATATCTCTATTTAAGAAAAACTGTCAAATAGAAAAAAAGCTTTTGCTTATGCAAAAACTTCTAAAAACAAATCAATACAAAATAAACAAATATCTCAATCAACAGCATCAGTTGTAAAACAATACTAATTATTCATATTTTCTTTGATAATAGATTTTAATTCTTTTTACTCTTAAAGAATATATTTTTCAATATAATTTCCTATTCCATCATGATCATTATCATCGGTAATATAATCAGCTACACTTTTTGTTTTTTCACTACCATTAGCCATAACGACACCAATACCAGCATTTAATGTCATATCATAGTCGTTATCTGCATCTCCAAATGTAACAATATCTTTAATATCAATATGATGTAATTTTAATATTTCTTTAAGTCCTGCAGTTTTTGATATTCTTGGATCCATGTATTCGTACAATACACTCGCTGTTTTAAGTGATGATGATTTATAATCATCACTATGAAATGTTTTAGATCTTTCAATGATTTGATCCATATATTCAGGTTTACAAATAATAATAAGCTTAGCTTTAGGTGACGTTAAATATTCATTATAATCAACAACCTTATAAGGAACTCTATCCCCTTTAGAAAGATCTTGAATATATTCATCATCCTTTGGTGAATAAAAGATACCATCTTCAGGAATCGCAAAATTACAATCCATATCTTCATAATGCTTTACAATTTCTTTAATCAACTCTCCATCTAATGGATATTGAGCCTTAGAAATATCAAACGTATAATCATAAATTTCCGCTCCACCAGTACCAACAATCATATCTACCAAACCTTCAATACCCCAAGTATCAAGTAATGTTTGAATACTATTAACATCTCTACCTGTTGATAAACCAAAAAGAATTCCTTTTTCTCTAGACTTTTTAATCATTTCAACTGTCTTCTTTGTAACTACACCTTCACTTGAAAGAAGTGTTCCATCTATATCACACATAATTGCTTTTACGTTCATAAAAATACCTCCTACTCGAATCATAAATAATCTGCATATTTGAAACAATTAGGGTATAAAAAAAAGAATTTTTTTCTCAAAAATTCTCATTTCTTATCTATTATTTAGAATTATTTTCTCATTATTTAATAGTCCCTTCTACAATATTATTATAATAAGCTAATTTCTTTTCAATATTCTCTTGATAATCTAATTTAAAATAACATGTATATAAAACATCTAAAATATAAAGAATAGAAAGTCGTGTTGAAAAAGATGAAATCTTTTTATAATGATTTTCATAAGGTGATATATAGAGTTGATAATCTGGATCAAAATCTTTAAATGTATAGTCATACGATGAAATTAAAACGATTGGTGTTTTTACCTTATGCAATATACGAGGTAAAATATCAGATAATATACCTCTTCCTCCAAAAGTAATAATGATTGCTAGATGATTTTCATCACTACTTGCTGCTATAAGTCTTTGTTGGTATTCATCAATAGGAACATTTACTTGTTTACCTATTTCTTGCATTTGAAATTGAAAATTCAAAGCAAAATTAATATTACCTGCAGAAGTATACACATCAATGATTTGTGCTTTTTTCATTGCTGATGCAATAAGCCGTAATTGGTCTAAGCTAAAAAGATTAGCTGTTAGATTAAGGGTTTGTTCATAATCTTCTTTGATTTTTTGAATAATTTCATAATGTGTTTGAAATTGATTAACAGGAAAATCAAAATTAAAATCTTCATTACTTTTTCTATAGTCATCAAGAGAACTTGTTATTTTTATTTTTAAGTCAGAAAATCCTGATAGTCCTAATTTATCACATAAACGATAGACTGTTGCTGTTGAAACAAAACATTCTTTTCCAAAATCTTTTGACGACATTTTTAAAACATCTTCAGGATGTTTTAAAATATAATCTGCCAAGATTCTTTCATTTTTTGATAAATCTTTGTTTTCTTTTAAATTTATAAATAGATTCATATCATCACCATCTTTATTTTAATGCATTTATACCCATAAATGTATTTTTTTCATATACTAAAAAAATTTCAATTTTCTAAAATAAAAGTGCCTACACTTGGTAGACACCTTCTCTTTTATTCAAATTCATTAGTTCTAGCAACTTCTCTAATCCATGAAGCTGATTTCTTTTCTTTACGTTTATAACCATCATCTAAACATACACGAACAAATCCGTATCTGTTTTTAAAAGCATTACACCATGACCAGTTATCAATAACACCCCAATAATGATACCCTAAACAATTAGCTCCATCTTCAATTGCTTTAGCGATCCATTCTAAATGATCTCTTACAAATTCAATACGATAATCGTCTTGAACAGTTCCATTTTCATCCATATATTTTTCTTCACCTTCAACACCCATTCCATTTTCAGAAATAAAGAAAGGTAAATCTGGACATTCTTTTTTAATTTTCATACCAAAATCATAAATACCTTTTGGATAAATTTCCCATCCACGATAAACATTCATTTTTCTTTCAGGCCAAATATATGGTTTAGAAATACATGGTAAACCATTTTCATCAAATTTACTATCAGGCGCTTGTACACGTGTTGGTTGATAATAGTTAAATCCTAACCAATCTACTTTACCTTGAGCTAAGATAGCTTCATCACCAGGACGACGATTGATTTCTACTTTCCAATCATTTTCTACTGTATCTAAAACATCTTGTGGTAAATGTCCATGAGCAACGACATCTAACCACCATCTGTTGTGTAATCCATCTGTCATACGTACGGCTTCTAAATCTTCAGGAGTTGGATTTTCTTTTGTATAAGGTGGAGCAAAACAGTTGATCATACCGATTTTTGCACCTTCACAAAGTTTTCCTTCTGCTTTTAATTTTCTAAAGTTTGCGACAGCTAAACAATGCGCTAAAGTAATATTATATTGTACATTGATTGATTGTTTGAAATCTTTTTGATATGGATACCAAACACCATGTAAGAATTGTTGTTCTGGTTCTACAATAGGTTCATTGAAAGTAAACCAATATTTTACTTTATCTCCAAATTCTTCCATTGCAATCTTTACAAAGTTCGCATAAGCTTCAACAACTTCTCTATTTTGCCATCCACCACGTTTAACTAAATATTCAGGCATATCAAAGTGATACATATTCATAAAAATATCAATACCATTTTCATTTGCACAATCAATTAATTTATGATACCAAGCAGCACCTTCTGGATTTAATTTACCATCTTGATCTAATAAACGAGTCCATTGCATAGAAGTTCTAAATGATTTAAAATTTAAACTTTTTAATAATTTAATATCTTCTTCATATTTATGGTACATATCATTTCCAACATATGATCCCACATTATTAAAGAAAGCATTAATTTCTTGATCAGAATACATATCCCAATAAGAACGTAATCTTCCTCCTACATTCCAAGCTCCTTCTGTTTGAGGTCCTGACATAGCAGCACCAAAAAAGAAATCTTTAGGTAATTTAATAGTCATCTTTTCTTCCTCCATTATTTACATGATTATTATACTGTCATTATATCATGAAACTAGAGTTGTTAGAGGAAATGTATTCTATTTTCTTACCTATTTCTTTTTCTTTATAATCATGTAAATAAAATACAAAAATGCCCTTATTTAGGACATTTGTTTAATTTGTTTCATCATTTTAGATAGATTAATCGGAACATGTTCCTCTTTTAATAAATTGTGTATTTTCTCAATAGAAATATGTTCACGTAAATGAATAATTTTTTCTATTATTTCTTTAGATAAAGGTTGATATTCAATTATTTGATCAACCTTATCAAACAATTCATGCCTTAAATACTTAGTTTGTCTATTCTTTTTAAATCCCATACAACAACGTGACGTACCTGTTTGACTCATTATAAAAACAACATTTTCAAAACTAATCTTTCTTTTAGCTTGATCTTCATAATAACCATCATCAAAGATTTGTGAAAATAAATGAATAATTTCTTCACAAGCTTGATCAATATGATCTAATAATAAAACAGTATGTGGATAACTTTGTAAAGTTGATAAAAGAAGACTTGGTTGTTCATGATATGTTTCTAGAAGTTTATAAAGGGAATGGCTTTCTTGATATTGATTCATATCTAATTTTAAATAATGATAATTTAGATATTTAGCTAAGGATTTAGCCGTTAATGTTTTACCACAACTTGTTGGTCCATAAATAAAAAAGGAGATAGGTAATTGTTTATGTTGAAATGTTTCAATCATCTGATGAATTCCTTTTTCTTGACCTAAAATATCTTTATTTAATTGTTTTTCTAATTTTTGGTAATCCATTTGATGATGAATTGTAATATTTAAATACTTTTCAATTGTTTCTACAATTCTATTCTTTGTAAGTTCTTTTTCATGATAAAATTTAGCTTTAACACATGATAAATCTAAGATATCAATCGCTTTATCAGGATAAGTTCTATTTTTAATATGACAATCTACTAATTCTATTAATTCTTTTAAAAGTACATTATCTATTTTAATTTGATGATAACTTTCATAATAACCTTTAATTCCTTTTAATATCTCTAATGTTTCCTCTTTTGTATTTTCTTTTAAAGTGACAATAGAAAACCTTCTATTCATTGCATGATCTTTTTCAAAATGTTTATAATATTCATCAATAGTTGTAGCACCAATAACCGTCATATCTTTTCTAGCAAGATAAGGCTTTAAAATATTAGAAGCATCAATTGCCCCTTCAGCTCCACCAGCCCCAATGACATTATGAATTTCATCAATAAAAATAATCACATTATCCAAGTCTTTTACTTTATCAATAATCTTTTTAAACTTCTCTTCAAATTCACCACGATACTTTGTACCCGCAACCAGTGAAGATAAAGAAAGTTCATAAATAATCTTATTCTTCAAAGAATCTACTACTTTTCCTTGATTGATCATCATTGCTAATTTTTCTACTAAAGCTGACTTACCTACACCCGCTTCACCAATAATCAAAACATTATTTTTTTCTTTTTTAGATAAAATAGTACATACTTGATCAATTTCATTTTCTCTACCAATAATTTTATATTTTTTAGTCTTCACTTTTTTATTAATATTGACAAGTGTTGGTATTTGATCCAATGGTGTTTCAAAAGCAGATTTTTCCTGCAACAAATAAACAACTTCTTCTACATCTACATGATATTTTTGTAATATTTCATAAGCAACTGATTCTTTTTCTTTTAATAAAGAAATAATTAAGATATTTAAAGTCACTTGATCTTGATTTTTATCTTTAGCGTATTCAATACTTCTCTCTAATATTCTTTTTACACTTTGACTATATTCCATATAAAAAGGTTGATCATCATTTGTGCCAAACAACCTTTTTATATCTTCTTCTACAACTGCATCATTGACATCATATTTTTGTAATAATCTTTTTAATTGATTATCATGAATCTTTAATAATGAAAGCAATAAATGTTCACTTCCAACATTTTGATGACCAAAATCAAAAGATAAACTTTCAGCTACCACAATCGCCTTTTGTGCTTGTTCATCAAATTCTCTCAACAATGACTTCACCTCTTTCCTTATAATAGTATGTACAAACTGAATAATTATTAGTACACACCATTAAGAAAACATCTTAATCAACCAAGATTTCTTTTTAATTTCTTTACTTGATGTACAATAAGAAACTTGTAACTTTCCTTCTAAAGATTTACCTTTACCTTCACCTAATACAATCGTATAAAGACCATTATAATATTTTGCATTAAAATCATCTTGATGATCTGCTAAAACTTGATAAACATCATCAACACCTTTGACCCATTTTTTATAATTTAAAAGAAGTTGATCTTTTACTTTGTACATTTCATCAATATCTTCTTGTCGATAAGAAGAACCAATGATCTTATATCTTGGTGTTTCATTTACTGCACAAACAGTTGTTAAATTCATCATAATTAAAAGAAAAATAATGATTTTTTTCATAAACTTCACCTCAAGTTCATTATGTTCGTTTATAATAAAAATAAACATAAGGAGTGAACTTTTATGAGTCGTATCATGCAAAAAGAAATAAAAAGTGAAATGAATGATTTTTTCTTTGCGAAAGATCATTTAGATTTTTACCATGAATATGTCAACGTTGAACAAAAGTATTTAGCAGGTATTAAGGAAGTAAGAACAAAATTAGAAATTTTAGATGATGAATTTCATCATCGTTTTGATCATAATCCTATTCATCATATGGAATGGCGTTTAAAATCTCCCCATAGTGTTGTTGAAAAAATGAAAAGAAGAAATCTACCTGTAGAAGTTTCATCAATCAAAGGAAATATTGAAGATATTGCTGGTATACGTGTGATTTGTCATTATATTAAAGATATTTATCGTATGTCTGATCTTCTTTTAAGACAAGATGATATTCATTTATTAAAGATTAAAGATTATATTAAAAATCCTAAAGAAAATGGTTATCGTAGTTTACATCTTGTTGTAGAAGTTCCTGTTTATTTAGCGAATGAAAAAGTAATGGTTCCTGTAGAAATACAAATTCGTACTATTGCGATGGATTTTTGGGCAACATTAGAACATCATTTACGTTATAAAAATGATAAAGAAATTTCTGATGATATTCGTAATCGTTTATCAGATTGTGCTAAAAGCATTACAGATATTGATTATGAAATGGAAGATATACATAATGAAGTCTTTGGGCATCATAAAATCTAAAAGCTAACGCAAAACCGTTAGCTTTTATCATATAATTATTTAATTAAAATAATAGCAAATTCCTGCTCCTTTACTTCTTTCTACCTTTATCATATCATTTTCATCAATATCATCATGTCAAAAAAAATCGACCTCTTTATAGTGGACTATCTGTCCAATGACAACCTTTATATACCATGCTACTATCATTTAAAGAAACAAAAGGAAAGGATGGTATTTTTATGGTTGATTTGATTGAAAAAAATGAAGTTGTGCAGTTCAAAGATGGAAATTTTGTATTAGATGTAAATGTCTCTTCTAATGGTGAAACAGTATGGTTAACCTTAGATCAAATGAGTAAGCTTTTTAACAAAAATAAGTCTACTATTTCTAGACACATAGCTAATATTTTTAATGAAAAAGAATTAAACAAAAAGAATTCTGTTGCAAAAAATGCAACTCAACTAAAAAGATATGACCCTCGTACTAAGAAAGATAGAATCGCTGTAGGTTATAGAGTTAAATCTAAACAAGGAATTCTTTTTAGAAAATGGGCTAATAGTATATTAAAAGAATATCTTTTAAAAGGTTATGCTGTTAATGATCGTCATTTTCAAGATATTGATTATGTAACAACAATGCTTGATCAATATAGAAATGTAGGTGGACAATTACCGAGTAGTATTTCTATGTTAGAATTTCTAAAAGCTTATCAAAGAGGCTTTAAGATTCTTGATGATTATGATCATCATCATTTAGAGGTTCCTGTTGGCCAAAAAGATACTTATGTTCTTCGTTATGATGAGTGTATAAATCTTATACATAATACGATGTTTGAAAATAGAGGAGATTTATTTTCTATTGAAAGAGATGATTCTTTTAAAAGTAGTATTTCAACGATTTATCAAAGTTTTGGAGAGATTGATTTATATCCAACTTTAGAAGATAAAGCAAGTGCTTTACTGTATTTTATTGTTAAAAATCATAGTTTTATTGATGGGAATAAAAGAATTGGAGCAACTATTTTTCTTTACTTCTTAAATCAGAACAATGCTCTTTATAAAAATGGTAAAGAAAGAATTAATAATGATGCTCTTGCTACTCTTACTATCCTTGTCGCAAGTTCTAGACCTGAAGATAAAGAAATTATGATACAACTTATCAAAACTATTATTAAATAAAAAAATAAGGAATCGTCAGATTCCTTATTCAATATAGATAGTAGAACTATTTTCTACTTGTTTCATATCTGCTTTTGGAACAGATAAACGAAGAACGCCACCTTCATATTTTGCTTTAATATCTTCTTTTGGAATATCTCCTAAATAGAAGCTTCTTGACATATTTCCAACATATCTTTCTTGACGGATATAATGTCCTTGTTCATCCTTTTCATCTTTATCCAATCCCTTACTTGTTGAGATTGTTAAATAACCATTTTCATAATTGATATTGATATCTTCTTTTTTAAAGCCTGGAAGATCAATATCTACTTCATAGGTATTATCTGTTTCCCTTACATCTGTTTTCATCATATTTCTTCCATGTTTTCCATATAATAGATTTTTCTTTCCAAAAAAATCTTTATCCATTTCATCAAAGAAATCATCAAATAAATTTTCTGTAAATAGACTAGGCATCATCATAAGTCATTACCCCTTTCAATCTTGATACTTAGTTTTGCATCGTTGTTTCAAGCGGTGTTAACTTTGAAACTAGGTTCTTTATTAATCCCTTTCCTAATTTCTAAATACATTATAGTTCTTACTTTTAGCACTGTCAAGAGGTGAGTGCTAATTTTTTGAGATTTTTTTTGCAAACCCTT
>ERZ839947.1081-NODE-1081-length-28643-cov-5.107073_pt1 | contig 28643 bp, 27 predicted proteins | sample MGYA00519908_ERZ839947 | MGnify/ENA primary metagenome ERZ839947 (study PRJEB31850, sample SAMEA3708857) | human gut metagenome | biome: human gut; feature: human-associated habitat; material: faeces | place: China | collected 2014 ... | reverse complement strand
TTTATTTCCTCCTAGCCATTTAACTTAATTTCAGTATATATATTTTTTTAATTATATATATAAATTTGTCTTATCTAACAATCATATGTCATATAACACAAAAATATTCTCAAGAATTTATAGTATTTTAGAAATTTCAAAGATTCTTATTGATTTGTTCAAAAGAAAATTTTACAGAGTAAATTCAAAAATTAATATTTGGAATATATTTTCTAATTTAAATAACAATATTTTATCATTTTTGGATTATTAAAAAAAAAGAGAACAATTAGTGTCTATAATTGCTCCCCCTCAATTATTTTACTTCCTATAATCATATTAAATTTGAACGAATATTGTCTTAAATATTGATTTTTTATTAAATTTAATATTTACTGTAATTTTATTTTTTCAATGATATGAGTTGCTCTTTAGAATTTATTTTTGAAATATTATAGAAATAATCTTCCTGTGTCTTAAATTCTTTTCTGCTTAATTGTTCTTTAATAGTCCCATCTTGAATGTAGAGCAATCTAGAAGCAAACGACCCAACCATAACATCATGTGTAACCATAATGATTGTTTTTCCCTCTTTTTCATTTAAATTTTTCAAAATTGCCAATAATTCACTTGTATTTTTACTATCCAAATTTCCAGTTGGCTCGTCAGCAATAATAATACTTGGTTCATTAACTAGAGCCCTAGCTATTGCAGTACGCTGTTTTTGTCCTCCAGAGCATTCATCTGGATATTTATTTAAAAGACCTTCGATGCCAAGATTTTTAGCAATTTCATGTACTCTTTTTTTTATTTCACTATTTTTTACTTTGTTCATTGATAATGGAAATGCAATATTTTCTTCCAATGTTAAATAATCCAATAAATTATATTCTTGAAAAATGAATCCAATTTCTTTACTCCTAAAATTGCCAATTTCTTCATCACTCATTTCTAATGTTGATTTTCCATATAATATAACTTGTCCCTTACTAGGAGTATCCATTGTTGAAATGCAATTGATAAAAGTTGTTTTTCCTGATCCAGATGTCCCCATCACGCAAATAAATTCTCCTTTTTCTATTGACATAGAAATATTATTTAGTGAAATTACTGGATTATCTGTCATTTCATCATAAACCTTACTAATTTTTTTTACCTCTATTATAATTTCATTCATAGCTAGACCCCCCTAAAAAATTGATTAGTTACTTTGTAAGATATATACATTGAAATAAGTAAATTTAATATAAAATAACCAATAATAAAGGCAATTATTAAAATTGAAATTCCATCATATACATAAAATCTTCCCAATGTGGATATCATATATGTCATTGGTAAAATAAATAATATACCATACATAATTAGTGTTTCTTCTTTTATAAATTTTTTTTGATATTTTTTTGTAATTCCTAATTTATAAATACAATTTTGATTCTTTACATTCTTTTTTGAAATAATTAAATTTTTATAAGTGATACAAAATACAATCATTGGCATCATAATAATGTAGGCAATAATCATTCTGTACATTTCGATTAAATTATTTAAGTTGAAACAAATTAATGTTGTTATTATTATTGAAATAAGTATCAATAACTCTAAAAATATTCCTATATATTTAAATTTTAGATATAGTTCTCCAAAAACGACTAGTCTTTGACTATTATTTAACCATTTGGATGCTTTTAATTTTTCAATATATTCTGGGAAAAAATATCTTACTGTTCCATATCCACCAAGTGCTCCAATAACACTAAATACTATATATCCCGACGCAATATGCTCTGTTGTAAACATCATTACAAGTCCTAAAATAAATAAAACAGGATATATCTTACTCGTTATTTGAAAAACATTCTTTTTCCTATAATTCTTTTGTCTCGTATTTGACATCATACTAGTCAACCTACCACGATATACATATCCAATATTTAAAACAAGAGAAATAAAAAGCATCATCAATAACATATAAATAGCTTGATAAAATGATTGATTGATAATTTTAATATCATAAACATAATGTAATTTATAATATATGTTTTTAAATATTACTGGTGTTAATTTATATCCCAAAGCAATTCCCAACGTTCCAAATAATATATACATAAATATACTTTGATAAAATTGATAAAAAATCATTTTCTTCAATGTCAATCCATGAAAAACCAACAACGACATTTCTTTATTTTTTGCTTCTAAAACATACATATTTGTATAAATCATGAGACAAACACTAAAAATTAGTACTAATAATGTTGTTGCTGATCCCATATACATTTTATCAACACTTGTTGTGTCTAATTGCAAATATGGATCATATAACATAGCCAGAAAAACAAAACATATAGCTGCAACTAATGTAATTGTCAATCCGTAAATTATCATTAAATTCTTTTGTTTAAAAAGATTATTTAATGCAAATTTCATCATATTCACCTACTTTTAAGAAATTTCTGAAATTTTATATTTTTTATTTGTATAAACATTTTCTAGATTCTTATCATCTAAAACCTTCAACATTCCATACGCATCATTATAAATTTCCATTTGTTTTTTATTCTTCACAAAAAACATATATTCTTCCCCTTCTTTTGCTTGGAAATATGCATCTGGTACAACTTCTATATAACAACTTTCTTTCATTTTATCAGGGATAGATTTTAATTTATTTTTATCTAAACATGTATCTTTTGGATAATTAACATATTCATTAATTCCACTTCTTCCACCATCTCTATATATTTCTATATCACCTGTTACATCACCTTTAATGGTTGATTCAATTGAAATTGACATTAATGTTTTAATCTTCCCATTTTCATATATTTCTACGTCTTTAAAATTTTTTATTTTTCCAATAAAACAATAATCAACTTTTTCTAACATATCCTTTGGATTTGTTTCTTTGTATTTTTTACTTACTCTTTTTATTCCTGCACATTTTGAATCTGTATTCATATAAATATTATGATGTTGAGAATTATTCTTACTGTTTCTAGTAGTCCCTACTCCACAACCTGTAAGTAATAAAACTGTAAATAAAATAATTATTTTTTTCATATAGTTAGCTCCTTACTATTAATTTATCTTATTTTTAATTATTGTTAATACTTCTAAACCATTTATAACTATTCCTTTTCTTTTTATATAAATTACTGCATTTACCAAATCTTGATTAAAAAATTTCGACTCAATAGTTATAGAAATAAAATCTCCATTTTTTCGAATAATTTGTACCCATAACTTGTTTTTTCTTTCAAACAAATTTAAATATGCAATAGTTCTATAGTTAACAAAAACTATATTTCCTGTATCATCTCCACATAATAAATATTTAAGCATTATAATTAAATAATTTTTTATTCCAAAATTTAATGGAGTATATATACCTTGATTACTTATTATCCAATAATATTTTCTTGTCATTACAATTTGAAAAAATGCTAATACTACACTTAAAAATAAGCCAAATATTAATGATTTACATTCATTACCTACAATGACACCTAATAAGACACTTATTAAAATCATTATCATTAATATTTTTCTCTTAATTCTTTGACCTATTAAATATATTTCTGGTGTATTTTTCATAATAATTTTCCTCTTCTTAAATCAACTCGTCCCATACAATAAAGACAAAAATTTAAAATTCCCGCCATGCTTGTTGCACTTAACAAACAATTATCATTTAATAAAAATAATATTACTATCATTAAAATACTGACTGCTTTAATGATTTTTTTTGATCTTTTATAATTTTCAACTTTATTTTCTATAACATCGTACGATATAGGATCTAAAAGCATAATAAAAAGTATACAAAGGATTCCAAAATATTTTAATATCAATTGTATTGATAATGTGCTTAGTTTTAAAACAAAAATATATAATAAAACAAACAATAATGTACAATTAGAAATTTTCTTACAATGATATCCACCAATATTTATTCTTACAGGAATAAAAAATAATAGGAATATTACACCAAATTTAATATTTCTTGTTACAACTGAAATAACTAGAATTATAAAAATTGGTATCAAATTTAAAATTAAAACATCCATTCCATATTGATAACTCGCTCGTTCTTTTTCTTTTATATAGCCATTTCTTACTAATCTATTTATAATATAGCCATTCATTATACCATCTTCCTTCTTCAAATTAATTATACATTAAGAAAAATTTTATATATTTATTTAGGCATATCTAACCTAAATATGGCATAACTTACTTTATTAATATTAAATAATATCATTCAAAAATTTAAAAAGATTATAGTAAAGCATAAATAATAACATTTCTTTAACATATTAAATATTTTTAAATCATTGGCATTTTTATATAATCCTCTTTTTTTATTAAACTTAACTAGATCTAATAATCATCTTTAATATAACTTATATTATTCAAAAAAATTAATTAATATCAATTTTCAAAGCTACTCTTTCTTAATAAGAAACATAAAACATAAAAAGTACATTATATAAAACCATGAACAAGAACAACAAGATCAAGCTTGTAAAACGAAATGCCTATGGATACAAATATTTTTATAATTTAAGAAAGATGATTCTTCTTCATCTTAGGTTCTCATATGAATTTGAATAAAGAAAAAGAGATAGCTTTCGCTATCTCTCAGGCACCCTTCATTATTGACACAGAGCCTGAACTAATCCTCACAATATTTGATAACCAAAATATGATAAATCCCTCTTTATTTTAAATTATATATTTACTCAATGTATTAATATACTATGAATAACATTTTGGAATTTTCTTAATTTGTGGATATTTTATTCCAATGATTACATTATGTTAATTAAGCGACGACAGTGTATTAATGAAAATGACAACATATATTTGAACAATTTAATCATAATATTTAAATCCTTCTTACATTAAAATAATTATGTAGGTTATAAGCCTATAATTTAACGAAATGAGGATTTTTTATTATGTCTAAAGAGAAAAATTGTTCGTTTAAATCATCAAGGACTTGGTACTATGTCAAGATGAATCTAAAGTACTGTATGCAGACTATGGGAAGCTGAAAAAACAAGTCAAGGAATATAACGTTATCATGCGCAACATTGACAGTGTTTTGCGGTAAGATAAAGATCCGGAACGGGAAAAGGAAACAGAGCGTGGATAGCGGTCTAATGGTGGAAAAGTTCTTATTTTTTTGTTATAATACTTCGAAAGAAAGGGGGAATATGTGTTGTCGAGGTTAATAATCATAGGTAATGGATTTGATTTAGCTCATGGCTTGCATACAAAGTATTCTGATTTTATGGAATATCTATGTTCTTATGAAAAAGAGCCGGAAATTATATGTGATAGATTTGTTCGTCTTGATAGTATTTCGCCACGAGACCAAGAAAAACATCATTTTTATGAAGCAATAAGCAAATACATACCCGAACAGGATTTATGGAGTTCATTTGAAGAAGCATTAAGTTTTTTGGATTATGAACAGATACAAGAAGATAATTCTTGCTATCTTCTTGGTTATGGAGATGATAATTGGCGTGATAGTGCAAATCACGATTTTCAATATATGATTAAGGAAGATTTGGCTTTTGCAAAAGATATTTCACGTTACTTTTCAGAGTGGATTTTACACATTAATACTGATGTATCGCCCATTGTATCATCAAATATACTCAATAGAAACTGCTTGTTTCTGAACTTCAACTATACGGATACGTTAGAAAAAGTGTATGGTATTCCTGCTTCTAATATTTTATATATTCATGGTAATGCCTTGCGAGGAGACAATCTCATATTAGGGCACCATGACGCTACACTTTTTCAAGGAAAAACAATTACCGCTTTTAATGCGCCAGAAGAACATGATATCTATATGGAAGATATAGAAGAAGATTTTAGATTGCAAGAAGCAAAGGAAATTATAAAAGACTATTTTAGAAAAACTTACAAAGATACTGCTTCAATTATTAGAAATTATCAATCTTTTTTTAACTCGTTGACGATAGTTAATGAAGTGTATATATTTGGTCATTCTCTTTCGGAAATAGACTTTGACTATTTTGCTGAAATCAAAAAGAATGTTTCGTTAACTTGTCGATGGTATATCTCATATCATGACAATATAGTCAACGCGCAGAACCTCATTCGCAGGCTGAATATAAAGAACTTTCACCTGTTTAAGTTTTAAGATACAAAACAAGATAATTTGTAAGAAAGGGAGAAAAACCTATGCAAGCTTACAAAATAGACAGAATAAATCTGATTACAGATAAATGTCAAAAAAAAAATGGTAAAGTCCGTACGGTGTCGCTATTTAGCTAAGAGCCATATCATTAATTGCAATGCTCAAAATCAAAGTTTTATTTATGCTAATTTTCGCGGAGCTATATTTACGAAAGTAAAGTTTAATAATAGTACAATAACTGGTTGTGATTTTTGGGGAACTACCTTTAAGGATTGTGATTTCAGTGGAGCAAGAATTTCAGATTGTGTATTCATGGCTTGTAAATTCAGCAATTGCAATTTTACTGCTACAACTATCAACTACACAACGATAGTCAATACTTCATTAGCGGAATGTAAAAATATATCTCTTGCCGAAAGAACAACGATATATAAGAATTATCCAAAGTGTATTTTGTCGGAAGAATTAAAGGCTACCCTTGAATTTTTAAAATCCAACAAAAACTTGCGCACATATAAGTTGTTACATATTTCTGACAAAAAATATAACGAACTTAATTTATTCTTGCTCCAACAACGTTTTACAGCCAAAGCATTGACGCTACTTTTAATGGAGTTAGTCAATCATTCAACGAAGAAAATCACAACCTATAAAAAATTGGAACGCCAGTTGAAAAGCTTTGAAATAGGCGGTACAATATAAATGCCCCGCCCCACACAATCGAGAGGTTGTGTTGCTAATAGAACTTAGTGATAAGTGAATGGGGGCTGTAATATGATAGCTAACATTCAAGGAGGTGTGTCTATGATTTCTGAATTGAGTACCGTTATTGGATTTTTGAGTTTAGTAATTGTGAAAATTTTAGATTTTATAACCCCTCTAGATTGTTTGGGGTATTAGGAAAAAATGGCGGGCACAGAAACCGATTGGCTTCTGTGCCCTTTTTATGTGTACCGAGCATGGTATAATTCAATTGGAAATAAACCAATCACAGGTATTTACCGCCAAGTGTAATGAACTACAAGTCGTTGTCAGTGATGACAATGATGGAGGAAGTGGTGTAGTGATTCTTTTGAGCGTACAAACAGAAACTTGATATTAAGCTAAATGGTGGATGAGGCTGCATAACAGGTCGAAGTCCAAAAGGTAAACGTAAAACCAAGACAGTAAATCAAGACGTTGTAAAAGTTAGAGGATTAGTGAATTACCCCGTGAGGTCTTGTGGACAACGAATTCCAGTAAACTTTAAAAATAGTAATGGTACCGTTGGTCGAAAAAGGTTTGTCGCAAAAAGTTAGCTGAGGTTGGTACTACGTCAAGAAAAAGTAACAGTTAAACTGAAATATTTCATCTAGTTTAACTGTTTTGCCCTTGTAAGAGGTGCAAAATATTATAGAGGAAAATAAAAAATGATAAATCAAAACTATGAAAAACTAATGAAATTAAAACTACCAAAGATGGCTGAGTTATAAAAAGAATAATTAGCTAATAAAGCATCTTTGGAATTATCTTTTGATGAAAGGCTTTCTATATTGATTGATGGTGAAACAGATGCAAAATATAACAACTTGATTTATAGAAAAAAAGATCACACATTAAAATGACAAATGCATCTGTCAGCAATATTAAATTCTATCCAGACAAAGAAATCAATAAAATATTGACAATGAAATTATCTGCATGTGATTACGTTAACGATCATTTAAACGTTATTGTTGTGGGTGCAACAGGATCAGGTAAAATGTATTATATATCTGCATTAGGAAACGAAGCATGCAAGAAAGCTATCAACGTTAAATATATAAGACTTCCTGGTTTATTATATGAATTGGATCAAGCAAGAAATAAAGATAATTATAAAAAAGAAATTAAGCGCGCTATCACGTATTGAATTACTGATCGTTGATGAATTTTTATTGACACCAACAACAAAAAGATATTTTAGAATTATTGGAATTAAGATATGACACTCATTCAACAATATTTGCATCTCAATTTTTGCCAGAGGGTTGGCATCAAAATTTAGGAGGTGGTGCATTAGCTGATGCAATTCTAGATAGAATTATAGCTAACTCATATTTGATTCATACTAAGGAAAATCACTCAATGAGAACTAGAGAAAATAAATAATTTAGGGGCTCAACTTTGGGGGCTACTTTAAGGGGATGAATCTAAAAATCAATATTAAAAAATAACAACTAAAAATTATCTCAATTAATTGTTATTTCTTTATTAAATTCAATCAAATAAAATTATATTTGATTTTAATAACAATATATTAATACGTTAATTATCACAAGATACTCCATTCTATTAAATATTATTAAATCGCCAAAAATGCTTAAATATAGCCAGTTTTCTTTTATTTAGTATATTTTGATCTAACAATTTATTTTAATAGCATACTTTCTATTTCTAGCAATATGTTGTTATTGTTTTCTTATTTATATAAAAAAAGAACAATTTGCATTTCGCATTTGTTCTCTTTTTTCATAAATTTTCTTATAGTATTTTGGGATGGCCCCTAAAGTGTCCCCCTAACTTTTAACAGACTTTTTTCAAGCCCCCTAAAATTGGCCCCTAAATAATTTGGCTTTCCCCCTAAATTATTTGGTTACCCTTTTATTGTCGGCGTTTTTATTAACACACTGTCGTCACTCGATCAACATGGTGCGTGCAGGAGGCTAAAATATTCAATTTGATTAAAATCACTCAACAATATCAATAATTAATTTCAAAGTATAAATACTCTCCACATTTTTTAAAGAGTAATCCGTTGTAAAATATTTAATTTTTTTATATAAACCATCTGTAACTTTATATTCTTTTAAATCACCTATCATCTCCACAATTATAAAATTATTTTCCTGATGAATTCCTAAGCTTAATCCTATTTTAGAATTTAAATTATCTTTAAAACTATCCAACAAGTAAATAATTAAATCACAAAATTCATTCGTATCGTAAATAGGATTTTCACATATAAATAACGTATTTTTTAAAAAAATATCATCATACATAAACTCATGTATTTTTGAACTTAAAACAAAGTCAAAATATGGATTATTAGTATTTATTGCAGTTGAAAATCTCTTAACTTTTGAAATATATTGTTCTAACATAAAATTTGCTTTATCTATTTGATTTGACTCTAAGTATTTCTTTACACCTATTAATATATACATCATTCTATGTTCTGTTTCTATGATTTCATTATACATATATTTCATTTTACTATAATTTTCTTCACTAAAATGATTTTTTTGAAGCTTAAGCTCATATTGTAGTCTCTTTTCATTATCAATCTGTAATTTTCTAAATATAAATAGAAACAAACCACTTATAACAATAAGGGATATTGTTAATGAAACACCTTTTTTCGTAGAAAAAGCACCTGTTAATAACATTTCTAATAATACAGCAATAGTATATTCAATCGTTAGACATAATAATAGGATAGCCCATCCATTCTTCATTGTTAAAGAATCATAAAAATGTCGTTTAAAAATACAAGCAAATATTATAAAACATAACAAAATAAATTTAGATAATATTGTACAGAATACATAATAATTTTTTGTATAAATTTCTAATGTGCTAATATTAAATATAAAAGTTGTAACAAGCATTGACAATAAGTTTGCCAAGTATAAAAATATTCCTGCTATAGAACAAATAATAATTTTTTCAAACAAACTTTCTGTTTTTAATTTCAATAAAGAGATAAATAATGTTGCAATTACAATAAATATCAACAACTGATCAAATGTATTGTAGTAATTTGAAATAGATATTTCAAAAAAACAAATTATCGTTGTTATTAAAATATACATTTTTTTCCTCTTAACATTGAAATAATATGCCATGAATGAACTCAATAATAGACCCTCTAAAAAATTTATAAAATAATTATATATTGTCATCGTAAAAAGTGCTCCTTGTATTTTTGTATAACATTATTTTTAAATTTTCTGCCTATATTAAATTCTTCATTATTTTTTAAAATAATAGTATTTTTTTCTATTTCCTTAATATAATCTAAATTTACTGAAAATGATTTTTGAAATTGTACAATTGTTTCTGTTCCCAAAGTATCCAAGATATTTCTCATAGTTGATCTATAGCAATATTCTCCATTTTTAGTATATAAAGTAACATCATGTCCACTGGATTCTATAAAATAAATATCTTTTAAAAATAGGTTTGTTTTTCTTCCATGAAAATCAAAAGTAAATAATTGCATTGTTTCTTTTAAATACGTCTTTAACAAAATAAACATTTCTTCTAAATCTTGTCTTAAATATGCCTTTCGTACAAAATAAAATGGTCTAACTGAAAGCGACGAAAACACTAAATCACCTCTTGATGATACAAAGATAATTATAGGATTTGCTTCTGAAACTAATAATTTCTTTCCTATATTTATTCCGTTTATCTCTTTTAAATCAATATCCAAAAAAACAATATCATAGTTTTTATCTAAAGAATTATTAAAAAAATCACTATTTATAATATCAATCTCATACCTAGTGTACAATCTTTCAATAAACATTATTACATATTGTTGAAGTTCACTAGAAAAATCAACATCATCATCTACAATTGCTATATTCACTATATGTACCTCTCACTATATCATTATTAAAATAATTTTATCATAATTATTGACACAATTAAATACTTTCATATACAATTCTAAAGATACATCGATACATTGATTTAATTATTTTTTGATATTGTATGTATTTTAAAAACAAAAATCATCTGGTTTTTTTGGTTGATATAATCCACTAATAGAGTAATTATTAACTCCTGCAGTAGCCATAAAAGCCAATACTGTTAATAGAAAATTTACCATATTCTTTTTCAATTTAATTTTTTTCATATTCCTTTTCCCTCCATATTTAACTTTATAGTATCTTTAAGCATTTGTATTTATTATCTACGTAACTAACAAAAATATGTCACAACTAACAAAAGCATAACGTGATTAATTCTATTTTATAAAGAAAATAATTTTGCGTTATATTACACATTTATTTTTTTAAAATTATGATTGCAAAAATACCTATATTTAGAAATGAAACAAATATATTGATATAATAATTTAAATTTTTCTCCTAGTTATGTATTAAAAAATATTTAGACTAAACTGTATTAGAAAACACACATGATTCTAGATTATATACTCATAAAATAATTTATGATAAATGAAAATACTTAACTAATTAAAACATTAGCTCAAAAAAATTATTAGTAATTTACTTAGAAAAAATTTTTTGTTCTATAATAACATAGTAGAAAAGATCAAACATAATAAAAAAATATAAATGCAAAAAAACTATTAAAAATAAAATAGTATAAACTATCTAATCAATTAAAATTTTTGATTAAAAAAAGAATTACTACAATATATTTAATCATTCCAATATCAAAAAATATACTATATCCACATCCAAAAAGAGTACATTATTTTGACGTCAAAGTTTCTACTGACTGAAATCTAAAGTCTACAACGTTTTCATTAACTCATTCGTAAACAACTCCACTTTACTTTTTCATTTTTAATTTTCAGGCTATTTTCAGTATATCACTGAAGTTTTTTCTCAATGCTAAAGCTATTCTGTTACCACATGCATAGCATGTGATATTGGTTTTATAATTAAAAAGGCTGCTTTTAATACAATGTTATTAAATTATGATGAAATAAATATAATCAGAAGAGATATCAAATAAAAATATTCTTCTGATTTTTACTTTGTTGTAACTAAAAAAGAGATATTTTCATAATTTTGACCCCTACATTACTAAGTGGAGCATATATATGTAACTATTTTAAAATCCTTTCTACATAAGGAATTTTTACATGTTCTCATTGTAGGACTATGTTCAAAATTAGGTTATTTTAGGTTTAAATTAGGTCAAAATAGAACAATCTTTTGGCATATCAGTGAATATGCCAAGGTGTGAGCCGCTTAAAATAATGGTTTGCCATAAAAATGTGTGTTATATAATAATTTATAATCTTATTAAGGAGAACTTGAAGATGAAAAATTGATTATATTTAGCTACTATATTAAGTGTCATTTCAATTTTAATTCAATTCTATAAATTGATTAGTTTGAAAAGCAGTATTGATTTTATAGATATTTTATTAGGATTACTTACTGGTATTGAATTGCTTATTTCATCTTTTATAAAAATCAAAGATAACAAAGAGAAACAATAAAAAGATATATGAAAAGAAATATTGAAAAATATGCTTTATGGATTGCTTTTATATAATAATCAAATCCCATATTTTTAGGATACCATTTGTAGTAATGAAAGCATGCCATTACCATCTTTATATTTTTTAATACAAGGATTCTACTTACATCTAAATCAAATTCATCATCTGGAAATGGTCCTAATAATCTGGACAACTCGTTCTAAAATGAATATTTTTTACCCTAATCAGATATTTATTATCAAATTTTAAAACATTTTCAATACCATTGTAAGATTCATATTCTTTGTTATCTTTATTACTTTGGTAACAGTCAACTATTTGACAGAGAACATCATTTTCATCCATTTTAACCTGACCCTGTATGATAAGGTCATCATAAGTGCATTCCAATAAATCATAAGAAGCATTTAAGTGAAAAGCACTATATGATTTGCCATATTTATTACAGTTTCTAACAGTTGTTTCACCATCTTGAAAAGTATTATCGATAGGAAGTTCACTGCTATCGATAGCTAAAGACGATGGCCTTTAAAGAGCTTTTTATCGTATGTTTTTTTGTTGAAAGTAATGAAGATAAGAAGAAAAGATTCTATTTTAATTTTGCTTCTAGATTGTACAAAAGCAGAAGAAGTAGGAGTAGTCAAAGAGTAATCAAAAAATTTATAGAGTTCATCTTTTAAAGAACCGGTTTCCATACAAAGGATAGAAGAAATAGTTATTTTAAAATCAAATTTACGGGAACGAATAAAATCAGTATCAGGGTTTTCACAAAAAAGAGAACGTGAATTATTCATATCATCAATGATGTGATATAAAATATTTTTTAAATGTTTATAGTTATCCATAAAAGTACCTCCGACGATATCTATATGATTATTATAGCGTAGCTGACCAGTAATTCCGATTTGCCTTGATCACCAATTCCGATATACTTGACCAACCATTCCGATTAGGTTGACCAATCATATAATATATACTCCTTTTCTTGTAAAATTATAGTGTAGATAAGCATCGTATCTACAAAATATTTTACAGGAAAGGATTTTTTTATTTTGAAACAATATGAGGAAAAATATAAAGAGATTTTTAGATATTTGTCACTAGGCATATCTAGAAATGAAATCTCTAAATTATTAAAGACATCAAGAAACACGATTAGAAAATTTGAAAATGCCACCGAATCTTTAAGATTGACTTGGAACGATGCAAGTTCTATGACAAGTGAAGAATTTGCCAATAAGTTATTTCCAAAATCAAATGATGATAATGATAATCTTCAACCTAAACCAGATTGTGAAATGATGTATCTTGAATTACAAAGACCTGGTGTAAACAAAATGATATTATGGCAAGAGTATTCCGAAGAAGTAAGAGCTGCTGGTAAGATTCCACTTCAGTATTCTCAGTTCTGTAATTACTTTAATCAGTATATCGAAAGAAACAAAGCAACGATGCACTTTGATCATAAGGTAGCTGAAAGAATTGAAGTGGATTGGGCAGGTACAACTGTTCCTATTGTTGATGAACTGACTTGTGAAGTAAGCAAAGGTTATCTTTTTGTCGCAACTTTGCCTTACAGCCAATATACCTATGTTGAACTTATGAGTGATATGAAACAAGAAAATTGGATCAATGCTCATATTAACATGTTTGAATATTTTGGAGGAACAACACCTTTGCTCATTCCCGACAATTAAAAACAGGTGTTATAAAACATCCTAAAAATGATGATGTCATTCTAAATAAATCATATCAAGAAATGGGTGACTATTATGATGTGGCTATTGTTCCAACATTTGTTAGATCACCTAAAGGAAAACCAAGTGTTGAAGGTACAGTTGGTAAAGTAACGTCTTCTATAATTGCACGCCTTAGAAAAGAAGAATTTCATTCTATTAAGGAAGCCAATATAAAAATAAGAAAATGTCTTGATGAATTCAATGCAAAATCTTTTCAAAAAAGAGATGGTAGTCGTAAAGAAATATTTGAAAACGAAGAAAAGATATTTTTGAGACCATTACCTAAAGAATCCTATGAATTTGCTGTATGGAAAAAAGCAACTGTTCAGTACAATTACCATGTTGCTTTTGATAAAATGTATTATTCTGTTCCATATGAATATATCAAACAAAAAGTCGATATCTGAATAACCAAAAATATGATTGAAATTTATTATAAACATCAACGTATTTGTTCTCATAGAAGATTATATGGCTATCCTGGTCAATATTCTACCAATACAGATCATATGCCATTGAATCACCAAAAAGCTGGTGAATGGAATGGTGACAGATTTAGAAACTGGGCTAATAAGATAGGTCCTCATACCTATAAGGTCATTGATCAGTTATTAAATCATTATAGAGCGGAACAACAAGCATATAATGGCTGCAGATCGATTTTGAAGTTGGCAGACTCTTATTCATTCAGACAGCTTGAAGAAGCATGTAAAATGGCACTTCATCATTTAGCTTTGCCCCGCTACAAGAATATTAAATTAATCATTGCACATAATCAAGATGTTAGAAAAACAATGGATGAAGAAACAAGTGATGAAAGCTATGCGATTATTAGAGGTTCATCATATTATGGAGGAAATGAAAATGAATAGAGATACATATGATAAAATGTTATTATTAAGATTACCTGGTATGGCAAAAGCATATAAGGAACAGGTTGATTCAGCAGATATAAATGATTTAACTTTTGATCAAAGGCTTGAACTTCTTGTTGATGCTGAAGTAGATAGTCAACATAATCATAGAATTGAAAGATTGATTGCCAATGCAAAATTCGTAGAATCTAAAGCATCTGTTACTCAAATCAAATACTATGAAGATAGACAATTGGATAAAAATCAAATTGTAAATCTTGCAACGAATGAATACATCAGAAAACAAGAAAATATTGTTATAGTTGGTGCTACAGGAAGTGGTAAATCGTATATTGCCTGTGCTCTTGGTGTAGAAGCCTGCAATGCAGGATTAAAAGTAAAATATGTAAGACTTCCGGATTTATTATCTGAATTAGAATTATCAAGAATCCAAGGAACTTACAGAAATAAAATAAGACAGTATGAAAGATGTGATCTTTTGATATTGGACGAATGGTTGTTGGTAACGACAAACAACATTGAACAACAAGATATTCTGGAAGTATTAGAAAAAAGATATCGAGTACATTCAACGATCCTATGTTCTCAATTTGATGTTGCAGGATGGCACAGTAAACTTGGCGGAGGTGCATTAGCTGATGCTATATTGGATAGAATTGTATCGAAATCACAAACAATAAAAATCAAAGGTGATAAGTCAATGAGAAGCAGATAAAAATAAGTCCTGGCTGGTATTTTACAGTCAGGATTTTTAGATGGTCAGGTTCATCGGAATGATTGATCAACCCCATCGGAATTTAATGAAAAATAGCAGTTGGTCAGGTCTATCGGAATACCTGGTCAACCTAATCGGAATAAGTGATCAACTAGAATGGAATAATCAATCTATAAACAATAGGCCTATTATCAATAATAAAAATTGATAATAGGCCGCATACTTTATAGCGATGTCAATATTAAAAATAAAAAAGAGGTCTACTTTAATGTAAACCTCCTATAGCCATAAACTCTTAACTTAATGGCATTGGCTTTTAACAACCTTTTCTTTTATTGCTTGATCTATATGAATCTAAATGGTATTGCTTAGCAATATCATCAAAAGTTTTATCTAATTTTTCAAAATAATTTTTTTTATACTGTTTGTAATTTTCATAAACATTTAATATATCATCCACTAACACTTTTTCTAACTTTAATTTTTCTATCATGTAAATAAAATTATCCCATGATTGCGTTTCTAATTGATAAGAATATCCATCTAATAATTCAATAATTAAATCAATATGGTATTCATTTACAATTATTCCCGAAATAGCACCATAATTTCTTCTGCAAATTGATACTTCTATTTTTTCTATTTCTGAATAATTAATTATTTTAAATGGCTCTTGTTTCCATTTACCAGTTAATGAACCAATTGAATGTAATTCTATACTATTAGCTGTTATATTAACACCAATCTCAGGTTTATATTTGTGATAATATTTTTGTTCATTTTTACTATTTATTGAAATTACTGCATTAAAAATATTAGTTTTTGATAATGTTATATAACTTTTATTCATTGTATTTTTGCCTTAGCAATAATTGCATCCTTCTGTGAAGTTTGTTAATGTTGCACAGACAATTGATGTAGAGCTATTTGTTCCTACTACTGAAGAATATACTCCAACACCATCATCTTCTCCATTACCTTCATCATACAAATCCAAATTGAAGTCTTCTAATTGTAATTCTTTATCCATATTTTTCCCTCCTTTCTTCTATAACCACTTATTGATGTAATTTACACCAGTAAGCTAATTCAAAAGTAATAAGATTATTTTTTAACATATCTTTATATAATTTATCATATAAATTATATATATAATCACTATAAGCTACATTTGTACATTTCTTTAATAATCCTGTTTCCAAATAATCTAAAGATATATCTATTTCATTACATAGGACATTTTTAGTTGTTTTATAATCACTGGTTATTAATCCCACTACTTCTAACCCTAAATAACTACATATTTTATATAAATAATTAGATACTTCATTTATACCTGTTCTATATGTAGAAATTATTAGAATACACTTTTTACCTTTCAATGGCATCGTATGAAACCAATATGATAATCTGTCAAATAGTGTTTTTAAATTACCTGATATATTATCAATAAATATTGGTGTTGAAATAACAATAATATCTGCGCCTAATAGTTTGTTTTTTATTTCAATAATTCCATCCTTGTTATCATAAATACAATTTCCAGTTTTAAAGCAAGTTTTACACCCAATACAATTATTTATAAAATTTAAGTAACTATCATCTATAAAAATTTCTTCTAAATAGTATCTTTTTTTTATTTCTAATTTTAATTGTTTATAGATTTTCATTGTTGTTTTCTTCTCATTGTAATGATCTCCATTAATATGCAACAATTTTTTTGTACTTTTAATTATCATAAATATAATCCCACATAGATTTAAAATTATTATTTTGATTTCTTAAATCATTTGAAATTTCATTTAATTTATTTACATTCAACTGTTTTCTTAATAATTTATTTATTTGTGATGAAATTGAAGCATTTTTATTTAATGAATAGGTTGTTTCACCTATTCCTAATTCTTCTAATAATAATCCATTCATTCTTTGTTCACTACTAATTGGAGTAATTAACATTGGAACCTTATAATAAATTGCTTCTAATATACTATTATGACCTCCTGATGTAATAAAGACATCTGTTTTTGATAAAATAAATTTTTGAGGTATAAAACTAGAAATGTAAATATTATTTATTTTATTTTCTCTTATATAGTTATTTAGGGGCTCTGAAAATTTTCCAACTGCCATAACAACTCCAATATTAAATTTTGAAAGAGCATTTACAAAATTTTTATAATAATAATATGATTGTGTTACAAATGAACCTGAAGATATATATATGATTTTTTTGTATGATTCAATAAATTTTATTAATTTATCATCTATATTTTCTTCTATTTTAAATACAGATTTTTCTGGTTTGATTATTAAATACTTTCTATTTTCATAAAATGATGATACCGGTTGAAATTTTTCACTTGAAAAAATTAGTGTAAATTCAGTCATTGGATCTAACTGATGATGAGTATAAATTGGAAAATTTTTTTCCCCATATTTCTTATATAATTTTTCTGCTCTCTCTCTTAAATCAAGAAAATATTCATTTGGTAAGTTTTTTATACGCCATTTAGCATTCATAAATACAGCATATAAATCATTTGGATTCTGCTCAAAGTATCTTTTTGAATAAATATTATGTGTCATATATCCAATGCATTTAATATTCATTTTATCAGCAACCAATCTTCCTAATTTATCCACAGCATCTCGAAACATTAAATTGATGTTAAATTTTTCTACAATTTCACAAATATAATCTATTTGTTTTAATGTTATATCAAAAACAGATTCTATGTCTTTTTCAGTTATATAATCATAACCTTCTTTAATTTTACCTTTTTTCCATAGTTCGTCTGTTTTTTTCATAACCAAATCAACATCAATATTATTACAAGAAGCAGGAACAATATAATCGGGATATTCAATAAACTTTGCACCATAACTTTCAAGCATATCTTTATTATTGGATGTACTCATACAATAAACTACATTTTGTTTATTTATTAATTCTCTTATTAGTACTTCTACAAGAGTAATATGACTTCTTGGAGAAGACATTAACAATAATATATTCATTTTTATTCTCCTATCTGTATATTATATAATTTGGCATAATCACCTTTATTATTCATCAGTGACTTATGTGTTCCTTGTTCAATTAATTTTCCATCTTTAAGTACAAAAATATTATCTGCGATCTTGACATTAGAAAATCTATGTGTAACAAAAATTCCTATTTTATCTAAAATATTATTTCTAAAATTCTTAAAAAATGAATATTCCGCAGATGGATCAAGTGCAGCAGTAGGCTCATCTAAAATATACATACTTGCACATCTAATCAAAGAGCGAGCAATAGCAATTTTTTGCCATTGGCCACCAGATAATTGTATACCTCCAGAAAACCAATTTCCTAATTGTTGATCATACTTATTTGGTAATGTTTGAATAATATCATCTGCACCTGTCAGTTTAGCCGCTTTTATTATTTTTTCTTTGTTATTAATTTGTGTTATATCCCCAACACCAATGTTATTTTTTGCATCAAATTCATAATTGTTATAATCTTGAAAAACTGTAGAAATTTTGTTTTGATAGTCTTTCATATCAATTTTTCTTAAATCAATATCATTAACTAAAACAGTTCCTTCATAATCAGTATATAATCCTGTTAGTATTTTAATTAAAGTTGTTTTACCTGAACCATTTTCACCAACAAGTGCATTTATTTCGCCAGAATTTAATTTTAATGAGATATTCTTTAACGAATAATTTTTTCTATTTTTATATCTGTATGAAACATTTTTTAATTCTATATTTTTAATAGAATCTATTTTTATTTTTTCTTCATTATTTTGGTACTTTTTATTGTCCACTAATCTAAAAAAAGATAAAATATATTCACAATAAACACTATCCGTATATAATGAAAAACACGAACTAGCAATATTATTAATTGCAGATTCAACTTTAGTAGTCGTATTAATATAAGTCATTAAACTCCCTAATAATAATTTTGAAGATAACGCTTCTAACATCGCTAATGCCACAATTATTAGCGAAAATAATGTATTTAAAAGTTGATAAAAGAAATTAAAAATATTTTTTCTCTTATTAATAATTATATTTTCATTAAATATTTCTTTTTTTATATTCTTAAATTTTCTTATTAAATATTCAGATAAATTTAACATTTTAACTTCTTTTACAAAATAATCTTTAATAATTAAATGTGATAAATACCATCCCTTTCTTTCATTTTCTGCTCTTTTGTATACCATATCGTATTCTTTTTTATTAATTTCAATAAAATATTTGTAAGCTGCAAATGGTAAGATAATAAACCCTATCAATGACCATAAATGCCAATTTGATAATATAATTAACGAAACTATAAAACTTACTAACCCTGAAATTAAGGACAATATATTTTTAAAAAGACTTAATGGTCTAATGCCTATTTGTTGTTCTGCTCTTTGTAAAGCATCATATATTTGTGGATTTTCGAAATCTTGATAATCAAGCCTTGAACATTTGTCTAAAAATAAAACATTTAAATGATAAAATAAATAATCACTGTACTTAGTTAAGTAATATGAATTAAAATTATTCAAAATAAGGGAAACCATTTTTATCGTTGTATATAATATTAAAACTTTAATTAAAGTACTTTTTTCCCCTCCAATTTGAAGCATATTAAGCATTTTTTGAGAAATAATAATAGAAATAAAAGGTAACGTACTAACTGAAATATTCAAAAATAATGATAAAAATATATATTTTTTTTCATACCTTAGTAAAAGCTTCATGGTTTCTATAATATTTTTTGAAATCACTTTTGTTTTTTTTAGTATATTATTTCTTTCCATAATATTTTTCCCTCATAATTTGGTTATAAATAATTTTTCTTAAATATCCCATTGTTCTATTTTCTAATTTTCTATTTATTCCTATCATTCGATTGAATTGCATATGAAAAATACTTAATAATATTCCCTTTTTTCTTTCTTTAGAATTGATGCTACTATTAATTTTATTCCAGTAACTAATAAAATCATTCTCATAGTTATCTAGGTTAATTAATAATCTTATTCCTTCTTCTGAAGTTCTATAATTTTGCCAATTATCATGATTTTTCAAATAATGCCCTGTTCTTATTTTTATTTGTTCAAATTCTTTATTATATTTTTTTCCAATATTAAAATTTTCTAAATAGTATAGTTTATCTTCCGAATTAATATCTAAATCTTCTATTAACTTATAACAACTTATAATAAATAAATCAGTTAATTTTAATTTTGTAAAATTGTATTCATACAATTTTAGAAGTCCTATAGCTAATTCACTATTTGAAAAAAAGGTTTCTTCTGCAAAATAAAAGTTATTAGCTCCTCCATATCTCTCAAATTCTTGAAAGTATGTATCCATAACACATTCTGTTATTAAATTATTTTCCTTTAAATCTTTAATCATATCACTTACAAATCCTACAATATCTTTTAATTTCTCATTGGAATACTTAATTCTTAGTCTTATATGTGATTTTGGATCCTTATATCTAATAAAAAATAGTCTACTATTATACTGTTTTTGTTTTAAAATATTATTTAATTTTGAAATAGAATTAATTAAAATGTGATTATGTACATCGTCATTGGAATACAATTTAATACTTAGCCAATTTTCTAAAGGAAATTTTGAATACATTAAATATTTATTTGTATCTATATACTGAATATCATCTGGTAAAATTAACTTATCTTTATATTTTTTTTGACATGGTGATAAATGAACTATTATCTCACTAACATATTTTTCATTATTTTCATCATATATTGGAAGATTTGATTCTTCAAAAATATTTTCATAAATTCTTAATGTACTATCTCCTTTAAGTAGATTATATAAAATATTTAAATGTACCCTATTTTCTACATTTAAAAGCATTCTTTGATCTAATGGTCCTACACTAACTAGATTAGAAAAGTTGTATTTTTTCTTCATTTCTTTTATATATTCATATATATTTTTTAATGTTACATCTTTGTTTTTAAAATCAAAATCCTTCGGCAATGTATAAGAAGCTGGAAATAAAATAAAATTTTTGTAACTTATTCGTGGCAAATAACCTTTTACTTGTAAAATATAGTGTTGCAAAGCTGTATAAAAACTTGTAAATAACAACTTCTGTTTATTAGTTACCTCAATAAGTGTTCTTAACTCTTGTGGATATGCATTTATATTGAACATATTAGATGCATAAAACTCTATAATTTCATTTGTAGATTTTTGAACAAACCTAATATAGTTTTGATTATCAACTATTACATATATATCTTCGATATCTATTCTTTCTTTATTTTGAATAATTGTATTTGTCCCATATTCAACATATGCACTTTTATTTGATTTACACATCATAACATTATTGTATCTTGCATTTTGAGGTATAAAACATACTTCAACTTCCTTAACTAAAGAATCCATTTTATGCTTTTCCTCATTAGAAAATAAATATTCGAATCTTCCTGAAATTTTATATTCCGTATTTGATCCCATCAAGGGACTTATCATATATTTTAACGTATTTTTTTCATTATATAAATATAAAGCTAATTCTCCTCCTGTTTGCGAAACCTCTTCTTTGTATGTTATATTATTTACCATATAATTTTCTAACTTTAAATTATTTGTTTTATTTTCAGACATTGCTAATAAAATTTCACAAATAATATTATCATTATATTTTAAAGAATTTTTATCATCGGAATGTGGAAATCCTAAGCCCGTTTCTTCATCTATTAAATCAAGATATTTCACAGCCTGATTTCCATATTTTTCTTTAAATTTCATCGAATAATCAAAAAATGTTTCATTATATCTATATTTAGCAAGAAAATTTGCAAAATCTTCAATATCACTTTTTACTTTGTTATTTAAAGATATTTTTGACGTATTATACATATCTATTTGAAGATAATTATCGGATACATTAATACTTTCCATAAAATTAATTATATTTTTATAAATTTCTTCACCTTCACCTATATCAGTCTTTTCATAATTATCTAACATACTTCTTAGTTCTAATAATTTACAAAATAATTCTGTACTAACATTGTATCCCTCAAGTTTTTCTAATACATATCCTAATGGATCAGTAATTAAAGTATTTGGTCTTAAGTCGCTTATTAAGAATTCATTGTCTAGTAAACTACTAATGAATTCAATTATTGATTCTTCTTTAACACCAATTGAATTTGATTTTAAATTTTTGATAATATCTTCAATAGAAATATATTGTTTACACATATCAAATACATACTTTACTGCTTTGGTATTATTAATATATATCTTTCTTTCACTTTCACGTGCATTTTTCACATAACAACTATTCCATTTTTTCAAGACCTTTTCACCAACAAATCTATTGGTATCATTTATTATTACCTTTAGCTTAATACCTACATCTTTTTCTAATTTTTTTATAATTTCAATTAACCAAGACATATCAGGCCTAGATTTTTTATGATGTTTCTTATGTATATTTAATATATTGTCTTCTTTAAAATTTCCAATCATCACACTCGAATTTAAACCATATGGTGTACATCTTGTTGAGCTTCTTATTAAATATTTAGTTAACGAAATCAATTCATCATTATTTATTTTTTCTTTTTTTGAAATAATATCATATAAGCCAGATGAAGATATCAATAAATTTTCTTTAAATTTATCTAGTGATAAATTCTCTTTGTTTTCTATTGATTCCTTATAATAATCAAATGAATTATAAGGTATTCTTATCATAAAATCATTTTTGCATTTCATTTTTTATATCCTCCTCTTTATACTAAAAATAATGATTTTGTGTACATATTATAAAAATAATTACTTTCTTTTAAAAAATAGGGTATTAAAATCGAAAATAAACCATCTATTGAATTTAATTTTTCATACTCATAAATATCTTTATTATTTATGTAGTCTTTATCATATTTATAAAAATAATACTTATTATTTTTATTTCCCATTTGCCATATTTTTCTTTCAAGTACATTACTTAATATTCTAAAATAATCATCTTTAGTTTCTATATAAAATAAATTAATAATTAAATATAATCCAGAATACCCATGACAAAATGTAGGGCATTCTAAATTTAAATCATTTATATCTATTTTTTTCATTTCTTGTATCATCCATGATTTTAATTCTATATTTTCTGTATTATTAGCAGCACAAAAGAGTATTCTAATTATTCCCAATTTCCCGTAACACCATGCAAATCTTTTTTTATATACATATTTTCTATCATTTTCATTATTGGTTATAATCTGTGGCCAATATGTATCATTTGAAAATACAAACATATTTATATAAAATTCTAAAATTTTATTATATGTTTCATCTAATTTATTACATTTTATGTTATTTTTTTTCGCAAGAGAAAATATATACAAGAAATCTATAATTCCGTGTGCTGCTCCTAAATCAATATACCCTTCTGAATATTTTTTTTTAAAAATTGGATTTGTTATGTATTTATTTTTTATCCATATATTTTTTGATTTAATTATTTCACAATCTTCCTCAAATAATTTAATCATCCAATTCAAACATTCTTCTATATAATTTAATTGTTCATTGTGATATGTAATAAAATATGACAAAATCCCTGTTAAACCATTTAATAAATCATATTTTCCATTAAACAAGTCATGATTTTTCCCATTAACAATTAATTTTAAAGATTGATCTTTAACAAAATTTTCTATTGAATACAATATTTGACATTCACCATATAATTCTCTTATCATATATGCTATTCCTGTAAATCCGTACCAACTACCCAATGGAATATCATACTTTTTTAGGTTATTAAGTATTTTATTTAGTTGATCCTTTGAATATTCAAGATATTGTCTATATTTATTTAAATCTGTTTTTTTATAATAAATTGCCAAAAAATAATAATATATAACTAAATCAAATGTTTCTGGGAAATTATTTGGTTTATAATTTTCTAATTCCAGGTTTATGTTATCTATAATATTCTTTTTCACTTTCTTCATTTTTTCGCCTCATCTCTTTGACATATAAAAAATAACACCTATAAAGCATAAAAAGTATTAATTTGTTATAAGTTACACATATATGGCACAACTCTCCTCTATTAACAAAATTAAAAACAAATTTTACATACTTAATATTTTAGTATTATTCACTCAAAAGATAGTCTTATTGAAAATAACACTGTAAATGCCAAATAAAAAAAGCCGTTCAATTTGATCTGATAATCAATTTAAACGGCTTTTCTTTCAAATTCTTCTTTTATCTCTTCACTCCATGGCAAAAACAATCCAGTTTTCTAGATTTTCAACTAAATCTTATTGAGGTAAATAATTCAGGATAAATTCAATATAATCATATAGATCCAGTTTGTTATCTTTTGCTATTTCGATCACGCTGAATACTATCAACTACCTTAGTAGAAGTTGAAAGCAGTCAGTTCTTTCGATTGTGTTCTATAACACATAATTTCAATCAACAGTAAATATATTCTGCATAGAATATATCACCTAGCATAATAAAGCTCCGGTAATATTTGTTATTGTTTTTATATCCATATGACAAGAAACTTCGATTCGTACGTCGACTTTGGTTATATCAATATTTTATTTTTTAGATTACTCTAATCTATAGAAACAATGTTTGGAATTGAAATAGCTCCCGATTCAACTGCTATAGTTCTTACTTTCTTAAGCCGTTTGTAGTAGGTCTTACACCACATTTTAATTGGTAGCCCACTTTCTTATTATCTTCATCCATTGCTTTGTTTTGATGTCGTTATTAATACTCTTAACATTTGTAAAGGATAAAATAAAAATGTTAGAAAACCCACAAAATTATTTAGTCCAAAATCTACATTTTTATATTGACTTTTGCAAACATTCATAATCTCATCTTCCATGTATAGTAAAATTAGGCACTAAAACTACTATAATTATCATTGGTGATTTACTATATTTTCATCCATTATTTTATTCGTCGCTTACATAATATTTCACAAATTGATACTGATAAGAAAAATTATTTGAAAATAAAAAAATATCAACATTAATATAACTATTATTATTAATGTTGATATCGCTTTTTTAGAAATAATCAAAAAAAGACATATAATTTCAAATTTTTATTATTACTCAATAGTGGATAAATAAAAAATTAAAAATTTTCTATATTATACAAAATTTTTATTTAGATAGTGTCCCAAGGTAAGAAAGATTCCAAATCTTTCATTATTTTAAATATTTAATTGATAATCATTTATTGGATTCTTGTTAGTTAATATTTCTTTTTGTTTTGAATATGTAACATATGTATATATTTGTGTTGTCGATATTGAACTATGTCCCAATATGTTTTGAATGTATCTAATGTCAACACCTTTTTCAAGTAAAGTTGTAGCAAATGTATGTCTAAACATATGAGGGGTTATATGTGTCGAAAGTTCTAATTCACTTTCTATTTTTTTCAACAATATGCGAACGGTTTGTTCCGATAGCTTTTTATTGAATTTGTTTAGAAAAAAATATTCATTCTTTTTACATGTATTATTATAAGTTAGGTACATTTGACATAATTGAACTACATTAGAATTTCCCAAATATAAAATTCTTTCCTTTGATCCTTTACCAAATATTTTTAATTTCTTTTCTAATAAGTCTATATCTTTTAATTTTATATTACATAATTCAGATACACGGATTCCAGTTGAAAGCATTACGCTTATAAGTGTAATGTTTCTTAAGGATATCTTTTTTTGGAATTCTGTCTTTGAATTTTTTAAGTCTTTTAATAATAGATGAATAATTTTATCGATATAATCTTTTTGAATTGTTTTTGGTAGTAATTTAGGTTCTTTTATTTTTGTTTTTATTTTATTAAATGGGGAATAGTCTATTATTTCTTCATATTCTAAATAAGAATAGAAAGCTTTTACACTTGCTATTTTTCTTTTAATAGTTTTATATTTTAAATATTTTTTATTTAGGTAATGTATGTATTCATTTATTATTTTTTGATTTATTTCTGTAGTAGTAATAAATTCTAAATATTGATTTAGATCTATTGTATAGGCTTTTATTGTTTTTTCATTTAATCTTTTTCTAAATTCGCAATCTTCATAATAAGATTCTAATTGTTTTTCTAATTCTATTTTTTTCATATCATATTTCTCCTTTAAATTACAATATGTAATTATATAGAAATGTTAATTCTTTTATATACCCTTTTATAGCGATAATTAGAAGTTATCGATATAATGATACTGAAAGGGTGATTAAATTGAAAAAAATGATTGGATATACAAATGGAGTTTTTGATTTATTTCATTATGGTCATTTAGAATTTTTAAATTGTGCAAAAAGTAAGTGCGATTTTCTTATTGTTGCATTATGCCCGGATGATATGGTTGAAAAATATAAGAATAAAAAACCAATTATACCATTTGAACAGCGAAAGAAAATTCTAGAGCATCTTGATTGTGTAGATAAAGTTGTAACACAAATATCAACAAATAGAATGGTTGAATTTGACAAATATAAATTTGATATATATTTTCATGGTGAGGATGGCTTTGAATTTGATAAAAATACAGGAAATTATGATAACTTACTTAAACAAAATATAATTGTTGATTATATTCCTAGAAAACTAGATATATCAACTACTAACATAATTAATAAAATTATTTTAAATTATTCAAATGAAAAAAAGTAATTTTATAAAAAAAGTTATCATTTGTATATATATATTTTTTTTGTTAATTCTTTTAACTATTCTTTATTATAACCCACATAAATGGTTTGATATTTTAACCATTTTTCTTACATCTATTCTATTTCCTTTTCTTATGTCTATAATTAAAAAATTAAATAAAAAACGTAATTTATTGAATAGTTTGTATGCTGAAAATATTCCAAGTCACTTTATTGATAGAACAAAAGCATTAGAAGAAATTATAAAGAAAATAAATAATAATAATAAAATAATATTTATTTCTGGAGGAAATGGAATAGGTAAAACATTTTTCTTATTGAAAGTTTATCAAGAAATTACAGAAAATAAATATAAATTTTATTCTAATAAATTATTTCCAATATATCTTGAGTTAAATGATGATATATCTATAGAACAAGCAATAATGAATAAAATAAAATTGGAAGAAAATAATTATAGTTGCAAAGAAATTATCCAAAGACTTAGAAAGATAACAAAAAATGATATAGTGATTCTAGTTGACAACAATTCAACAAATAATTATCAAAATATGATGTCATTTGTTGAATCATTACAAGAGCTAGATAATGGCTTAATATTTATAATAAGTACATACACTTCCTCACCAAATTTATATGAAAATAATATCGAATTAGAAAAATTTTCAATTAAAGAAGTAAATGAGATGGCTAGTGAGTATAATTTAAATATACCTCATGAAATTTCAGAAACTATTTTCAATTATTCAAATGGAATTCCTATTTTAATAAAAATATTATTATTCAACCAAAAAGTTGTTAACAATTCTCATAACAGCATTCCTGCTCAAAATTATATTCATGAAATTTGTCAAAGACTTGATAAAAATTCTTTAGAAATGTTAAAAACTGTTTCATTTTTTAATATTTTAGAAGAACCCATGAATTATTCATTATTTAGAGGCATAAATATTAATTTTTCAAAAAATAATTTACGCATTTTAAAAGAGCGAGGATTAATAAATAGTACGAATGACAAAATTATAATTAACAACTACATAGCTTTTTTAATAAGACAATGTTATGATGATGAAAGATTTGATTATTATAATAGTTTTATAGAAAAAAGAATAAAAATTGGTTACTCAGATGAAAAGTATATTTTTCTTGTATTAAATAGTCAAAATAATGATCTATCTAAATTAGAAATA
>ERZ839947.1053-NODE-1053-length-29287-cov-9.411296_pt1 | contig 29287 bp, 25 predicted proteins | sample MGYA00519908_ERZ839947 | MGnify/ENA primary metagenome ERZ839947 (study PRJEB31850, sample SAMEA3708857) | human gut metagenome | biome: human gut; feature: human-associated habitat; material: faeces | place: China | collected 2014 ... | reverse complement strand
TCCTCTCCAGGAGTGCATAGATACTTTAGCACCCCAAAATTTGACAAAGAACCGAGAAATTTCCGTGACCCCCTCCCCTCTAAGGGGAAGGAATCTTCTGCCGCCACACAAAATAAAAGAGGCGCCACCGAAGTGGCGCCTCTTTTGTTATCGTGTTTCACAAACACGAACCGTTGTGGGTTCTTAGATTAAAGGCCTTTTCTCAGTTTGAGGGCTTCAGCAATCGTGCCGATAGCTACGATGTAAGCACCTACACGCATGGTGGTGTTGTACTTCTTAGCAGCATCGTAAACGTTTGCGAAAGCTTTGACCATCATCTGTTCCTGTCTGTCGACAACTTCTTCTTCGGTCCAGAAATATCTGTAGAGGTTCTGTACCCATTCGAAGTAGGAAACAGTTACGCCGCCGCCGTTAGCGAGAACGTCAGGAACAACTTCGATGCCTCTCTTATGGAGGATAACATCAGCTTTATCATCGGTCGGGCCGTTAGCAGCTTCGACGATCATTTTTGCTTTGATCTTGTCAGCGTTCTTTTCAGTGATCTGGAGTTCCAGAGCAGCCGGAATCAGAACATCAACATCCTGGAGAAGAACTTCGTCGCCGCTGATAGCGGTAGCACCAGGATAGCCTTTGATCAGGCCGTCATGAGCCTTTGCATATTCTTCAACTTTGTACGGATCAAGACCGTTGGCATCATAGATACCGCCGGAGATATCGGACAGGGCAACAATCTTCAGGCCTTTGTCGGCTGCGCATTTAGCAGTCCAAGAACCAACGTTGCCGAAGCCCTGGATAGCGATGGTTGCATCTTCCGGTTTGATGTTGTGGCGTTTCAGGAGTTCCAGCGTAGCGGTGATAACGCCACGGCCGGTAGCGGAGGTACGGCCAAGGGAGCCGCCCATGCAAACAGCTTTACCAGTGATAACACCCGGTTCGAACTGGCCTTTGATGATGGAGAATTCATCGGTCATCCAAGCCATGATCTGAGCGTTGGTGTTAACGTCAGGAGCAGGAATATCCATCTTTTCGCCGATAACCGGGGCAATCTTGTCGATGTAGCCACGGGTCAGTCTTTCGAGTTCGCCTTTGGAGAGCTTGCGGGGATCAACAATGACGCCGCCTTTGCCGCCGCCATAAGGCAGACCAGCAATTGCGCATTTCGTGGTCATCCAGAAGCCCAACGTTTTTACTTCATCCATAGAAACGTTCTGATGGAAACGAACGCCGCCTTTGCCCGGGCCAAGCACCGTGCTGTTGCAGGAACGATAGCCGGTGAATACTTCAACGTGGCCATCATCCATCTTTACAGGAATGCTGACTTCAACCGTGCGTTCCGGGTTGGAGATGATCTTTTCGATGTTGGGATCCAAGTTGATCAGCTTGGAAGCTTCAGCCATAGGGATTTGTGCCATTTCAAATAAACTCATTTGTAGCGCCTCCTAAAAAATAGTATCTAATGAACCCTTACGAGCTCATTATAGCACAATTCAGAGTTGACAGAGTATTTTTTTGTATTTTGTATACAATTTGTTTTTCTACACTAAAAAAGCTAGGCAGGGCCTAGCTTTCTATTGTATTTGTAAATTGTTCATAGACCTTGCCAAAAGGAATGCCAGCAATAATTTTTCCCTCGTACTGCTTGGGCAGGGCCTTGATGACGCCGGCTAAATGACTCGAGGTGATGCCGCACTGGATACTCAAAAACGCTTCCATAAAGGCTGCCAGGTGATCGCAGCCCTTGAGCATGGCCCCGTCAATGGGTTCATAGCCGTCTTTATTGTAGGCCTCGGGAATATCCCCCGTAAGAAGCACCACGCTTCCCTCTTTGCGGATCCGGTTCTGGAATTCATGCATGGTGAAGTTCATGATGTCGCCATGCCAGCTGTCAGGCAGAAGGGGCAGAAGGATTTCCTTCATCTGCCGGTTTTCGATTTCCTTGATCAGGTCATCAAGGCCTTCGATAGACCGCTTGATTGGCGAAATGATGTCCCGCGTAAGGACTTCGGGCAGGTCATGCCAAAGTCCCCCCAAAAAATCATTGACGACGCGGCCGCGGCAGGCCCCCATCTTGCGGGCACAGAAGTAGCCCATGATGGCCACCACCAGCACATGTCCCATGACAGAAGTTTCGGGTACACGGGGCGACTGGCTCCAGCGCTTTTGAAAACGCAGCTTGCCTATGAGGTCAACGAATTTGCGGGTCTTTCCTTCCATGGCAATCTTCTGGACACCGGCAAGATTATAATGCTCTTCCAGTTCATCCCGGATGGTGCTCTTGATTTCTTCAACCCCAAAGATGCCTTCGTTCATGTGATAGATGATGCGAAACTCCCATTCTGTAGCAAGATAGTGAGCGGCGCGGAGGATCTGCTTTTCAAGGCCATGGTCCTTTTCATCAAAATAATGGCGCATTTTTTCCATGAAGCGGCTGTCCTTTAAGGAAGGAATGCGCTGCTCCAATTCCCGATAAACCCATTTATTGAGAAGAGGTCCCTTTTCACGCATGAGTTCATGGTAGATGGGCGGTTTGATGTCCGTCAGTTCGACGCGGTGCAAAAATTCAAAGATACCGCCTTCGACAAGGACTTCCCAATCAAGACGTGCCCCATGATCCTGCTCTTCACAGCGGGCAAGAACGTACATGATCATCATTTTATGGGCCTGCTTATCCAGTTCCGTAAAGCCCTGGGGCCGGATATGGTCGTTCCAGCGCTGGATATGGGCGGCTTCAAAGATAAATTCGATTAGATCTCGGGGGAGTCCCAAGCTTTCAAGTGCCGTCATGGCTGCTCCTTTCCCCTGCTTTCTGGCAGGTGCCCGCCTTTGTGGGGTCAATTTCTTTGTTGCTCCTATTATACCCTTTTCTCATTCCCTCTGGGGGCATTTTTAGGGGCTTCATCGTCTTTTTTGCAAAAAAGCCATCCTTTTCCACTTCTTTTTCAAAAATTACCCTTTTTTCCGTAAAAAACTTTGTACAAATGCCCCCTATGCTATATAATGGTAGGACATCCTTAAAAATTTGCATGGCCGCTGATTTTTAACCAAATCAGCGCTTTTCTTGCGAAAATTCACTGATAGAGAAAGGTTGTGACACAACAAAGATGAAAGAGATGATCCGACTGGTAGGCATTACCAAGGAATTTGAAGAAAATACCATTATCCCTACCTTGGACCTTACCATTGGCGACGGAGAATTTGTCACCCTCCTCGGCCCTTCGGGCTGCGGCAAGACGACCATCCTCCGCATGATTGCCGGTCTCGAACATCCAACGACTGGTCATATTTATTTGGATGACGAGGACGTGACCTCCCTTGCGCCTTACAAACGGAATGTCAACATGGTGTTCCAGCACTATGCCCTCTTCCCGCACATGACAGTCGAAGATAATATTCGCTTTGGCCTCATGATGAAAAAGGTTCCCAAGGAGGAACAGGATAAGCGCATCGAGCAAGTGCTCTACCTCACACAGCTGGAAAACCTCCGCTACCGCAAACCGCAGCAGATGAGCGGCGGACAGCAGCAGCGCGTGGCCATTGCCAGGGCTGTTGTCAATAACCCCAAGGTGCTCCTGCTGGACGAACCGCTGGGTGCCCTTGACTATAAACTGCGCAAAAAGATGCAGTTTGAGCTGAAAAATCTCCAGCGCGGGCTCGGCATCACTTTCATCTATGTCACCCACGATCAGGAAGAAGCCCTCACCATGAGCGATCGGGTCATCATCGTAAAGGACGGGCGCATCGAGCAGGACGACCCACCCGCAGCCATCTATCAATATCCTAAGAGCCAATTTGCCGCGGGTTTTATTGGGGAAAACAACTTCTTTGATATCGAAGGCGATGAGGACCACGTCCTTGCTGTAAGGCCCCAGTTTATCGAGGTCTCCAAAGAAAGCGAGGCCCTTGAAGGAACGCCCAAGGAACCTTTCTATTATGGGTCCGTTGTGGAACTGCTTTTTACAGGGACTTTTGATAAGGTCTTTATCCGGCTGGACAACACCAACCAGATGGTGACAGCCTACCAATACTATGATGACAAGAAACGGTGGAAGGCGGACGACCGCGTTGGCATCAGATGGAACGCCGAAGAAGCCGTAAAGGTGACAAAATGAAGCGGGGAAAGCTCCTTGTCGTCCCGGCCATGGGATGGCTGACCCTCTTTTTTGCCCTGCCCCTCCTTATCGTCGTGGTCGTGTCCTTTGCATCCCGTACCGCCTACGGGCAAGTCGTCTTTAACTGGACCCTTGCAAACTACACCCGCTTTTTTGAGCCCCTGTACCTGACGATTTTTGCATCGACCCTCGTCACGGCATTTGTGACAACGCTCCTTACTTTTGCTATGGGCTATCCCGTAGCCTATACCATTGCCATGATCCTGCCCAAAAAATGGCAGCAGGCGGGCATCATCCTCGTCATGATTCCCTTTTGGATCAACTTCCTGATCCGCTCCTTTGCGTGGGTCATCATCCTGCGCTCCCAAGGACTTGTCAATACGTTCCTCCTGCACATGGGATTCATCGAAAAGCCCCTGACCCTGCTCTATAATGACGCAGCCGTCCTTCTGGGCATGGTCTACGCCCTGCTTCCGTTCATGGTGCTTCCCATCTATGTTTCCCTGGAACAAATGGATAAGCGGCTCCTTGAGGCAGCCAGCGATCTTGGTGCCTCGCCCAGCGTAGCCTTCCGCAAGGTAACCCTGCCCCTTACTATGCCCGGTGTAGCTGCCGGTTCCATCCTCGTCTTTATTTCTTCGCTGGGCATGTTCGTCGTTCCGGACATCATGGGCGGCGCCAAAAGCGCGCTCATAGGCAATATCATCCAGAACCAGTTCCTTGCCGCACGCGACTGGCCCTTTGGCAGTGCCCTTTCAATCATCCTGGCTCTTTTGGCCCTTGTGATGATTCTTTTGTACTACAAGGCCCTCCAGGCCCAGAAAGGAGGCGCCCAACATGCAAAAAACCTGGCGTAGTACGACCCTTGTGGCCTACACTTTGGCCATCCTGGCCTTTTTGTATCTGCCGCTTGTCATCCTTACCCTCTATTCCTTCAACGATTCCCGCATCAATGCTGTCTGGGCCGGCTTCACGCTCAAATGGTATGCGTCCCTGCTTAGTAACGACCGCGTCCTTGAGGCCCTAACCAATTCCCTGCTCATCGCTTCCATTACAACAGTCGTGGCAACGATCATGGGAACCCTCGCTGCCATTGCCCTCCATCGCTATCAATATCGTTCGAAAACCGTTCTCAACAGTCTGCTCTATCTTCCGATCCTCATCCCGGAAATCGTCATGGGGCTGTCGCTTTTGATCCTTTTTTCCCAGCTCGGTCTTTCCCTCGGGAAACCGTCCCTGATCGTGGCGCACATCACCTTCTGCCTGTCCTTTGTCATCATCACCGTCGGGGCCCGTCTGGAAGGAAGCCGTCAGGATATCGAAGAAGCTGCAAGCGACCTTTATGCCACACCGCTGCAGACCTTCCGCTATGTGACACTTCCCATGATTGCGCCGGGAATCATCGCCGGGGCCCTCATGGCCTTTACTCTTTCCATTGATGACTTTGTCATCAGCTTCTTTGTGGCAGGCCCTGATTCGACGACCCTGCCCCTTTACATCTATGCCATGGTTAAACGGGGCATTTCCCCGCAGATCAACGCCCTTTCCACCTGTATGATGCTGGTCACGGTTTCCCTTGTGGTCGTAAGCCAGCTTTTGCAGATGAAGAGCCTCCATAATCCCCGAAAGGAGTAAGCTATGAAAAAATTTCGCACCCTCTTTACCCTCATCTTGGCCCTTTGCCTCTTTGCTGCTGCAGGCTGCGGCGGAAAGGAAACAAAAAAAGAAGAAGGCCGCGTCCTTAACATTTTCAGCTGGGCCGATAACTTCAATCCTGAAGTCATCAAGGAATTCGAGAAAAAATATGACTGCAAGGTCAACTATGACGTTTTTGCCAATAATGAAGAACTCCTTGCCAAACTGCAGGCCGGCGGCTCCCAATATGATGTCATCCAGCCCTCGGACTACATGGTCACGACCATGAAGAAACTGGACCTTTTGGAAAAACTCGATAAGAGCAAAATGCCCAATACGGAATTCGTCATGGATAAGCTCAAAAATAATACCTTTGACCCCAATGGTGAATATTCTGTCGTCTACACCTGGGGCATGACGGGCATCATCTACAACAAAAAATACGTCAAAACGGCTCCGACCAGCTGGCAGGATCTGTGGAACCCGGAATACAAAGGCCGCGTCATCCTTCTTAACGACAGCCGTGAAGTCATTGGCATGGCCCTCAAGAAACATGGGTTTTCCAACAACGCAACGGATCCGGGCCAGATTGACATCGCTTTCAAGGACCTCAAGACCTTGGCACCGAACGTCCTTGCTTACGACACAGATTCCATCAAGCAGAAATTCATTGCTGAAGAAGCATGGTTGGGGATGATGTGGTCCGGCGATGCCCACTTTGTCCATAACGACAACCCTGATGTCGGCTTTGTTATCCCTAAGGAAGGGACCACCGTTTGGGCTGATACACTGGCTATTCCCAAAGGAGCCAAGCACAAAGAACTGGCTGAAGCCTTCATCAACTTTCTCTATGATCCGGAAGTCAGCGTCAAGAACTACGAATATATTGGCTACAATGACCCGAACACAAAGGCCATTTCGCTCCATAAAAAAGATTTCATCAACGATCCCATGCTGAAGACGGCCGTCGACGAAATCGATAAGGGCGAATGGCTCACCGATATCGGCGATGCAATTACCCTTTATGATAAAGATTGGACGGAACTGAAGACCATCAAATAATCAAATGGAGACCGCTCTCTTGAGGGCGGTCCTTTTTTTTACGGCAAGAAAGGTGCTTCATACGGGGTATCTAGAATATCGATAGCTAAAAGCCTTGTAATTTTTAGGAAAAAGACTACAATAATAAACGCGGCAGGGTGATTCCCCTGCCGTTGATTTTGCGAGGGGGTAATGACCATGACAGAAAAAGAATATGAAACCAAGGTACAGGAAATTGCGCAAAGCGCCTGCTGCAAGAAGGCAGAGAAACTGGACCTTACTTATAAAGGCTACCACGTTTTTGATGGGCAAGGAACTTCTAGTGTCCTTTCCGGCTATCCGCTCTTTATCCTTGCGGGAAAAGGAACGGTCCGCCGCGCCGATATCCATGAAACATACGACATCATGGGAGCGCTGACGCAGGAAGCCCGCTAACAACGATCAAAGGGAGTGCGAAGGAATGCAAATTTCTCCGTGCTCCCTTTTTTCTTGTCTCGGGCAAGGTCCCATAGTATACTGATGTCATAAGAAATCATTTCATGAAGAAAGCAGCGTGATATAAGCATGGATTCTCAGCAAACTTCTGTTTTTTCAAATGGCCTCCTCTGGTTTGGCGCCGGTATTTCCATCGCGGAAATCCTTACAGGCATGCTCCTTTCCCCTCTGGGATGGGAAAAAGGCCTTTGGGCCATCTTCATTGGCCATATCATTGGCGGTGCCGTCATGATTGGAGCAGGTATCATGGGCGCCCGGAGCCGATGCAGCGCCATGGAAACGGTCAGCTTTTCCTTTGGTAAGGAAGGAGCCAAGTTCTTTGCTGGTCTCAACGTCATCCAGCTCATCGGCTGGACGGCTGTCATGATTGTCAGTGCGGCAGCAGCGGCCGAGGTCATTGCGCCTTTGGGAATGCCGCTCTGGAGCCTCATCATTGGTTCCCTCATCGCCCTATGGATTGTCATGGGAATGACAACGCTTGGACGGGTCAATGTCCTTGTCATGGCCGCCCTCTTTCTTTTGACCACGGTCCTTTCAGTCACCATCTTTGGCACTGACACTGCCGCGGTGCCAAGCGGCAGCATCACCTTTGGAGGCGCCGTGGAACTTGCTGTTGCCATGCCGCTTTCCTGGCTCCCGGTCATTTCGGACTATACACGGGAAGCGGAGAAACCGGTGAAAGCATCCGTCGTCAGCTGCCTGACCTATTTTGCCGCCAGCTCCTGGATGTTTGTCATCGGTATGGGCGCGGCCCTTTTTACGGGCGAAAGTGACATCGCAAGGATCATGGTCGGTGCCGGCCTTGGCGTTTCGGCCATCGTCATTATCCTCCTATCGACAGTCACGACGACTTTCCTTGACGCTTATTCAGCAGGCGTATCTGGCCGGGCACTGACAACCGTCCTTTCGGAAAAAGGACAGGCCCTCATCGCAGCGGCCCTTGGCACCCTCCTTGCCCTCACGGCTGACGCCAGCCGCTTTGAAGACTTCCTCTATCTCATTGGTTCCGTCTTTGCCCCTATGACGGCCATCATGCTGGCAGATTACTTTATTATCCATGAAAACCATCGGAATGAACGCGTAAGCGTACTGAAGCTCCTGATTTGGGCCGTCGGCTTTGTTCTTTACCGCTGTCTTCTTGACGCCGATACACCGCTGGGTGTGACCTTCCCCGTCATTGTGGCCGTGATGGTGATTGACGTAGTTGTCAGTCGTTTGTTTGGTCGGAGCAAAAATCGCTCCGATTTGATGTAGTTACGTGCCCTCATTGCTCTATGAAGAAATCTATGGCAGCAATGGGGGCATGTCGATTCGTAGGCCGGTCCGTCTCACGATTTTAGGCAGTTGACGCCTGGGCGCTCCCCCTCCTAACCACGTGTCGTCACCTCCCGCGTCGCTGCGCTAGCGGATTGCTGGCGTCTCAGGCCCGCCGTCGTCGCTGAGGCCGGGAGCTCCTCGCCATTGGACCCATCTGAAGCGAATTTGCCAAAAGCAAATGGAATAAATGACCAAATGTGCAAGGCCTACGTTCTTTTAGATAGGAGCGCCTGCACTCCCTGGGGCCTTAGCCTGCTGCCTCCGGCAGCCTTAGCCAAGGAGGGGCACTGATTCCCATGCCTTCCGCCTTAGCCTTTATCGCATCACAGCACCACAGCATCAAAGCATCACAGCCCCATTCTTTTCCGCCCACAAAAAAACTCCCCTTCCCGTAGGAAGAGGAGTTTTTCATTTTACCTTAGATGTGGAACAGGCCGAGAAGGGCACCGCAAAGAAGGGAAATCCAGGACAGGACCCAGAGTCTCGGAGCACAGAACTTGAGGAGTTCCTTGATTTCAATCCCAGCAAGACCGCAGGCCAGGAAGGTCGTAGCAGCATGGGGGGTAACAAGAACACCGTAGTTCTTACCAATGAGCATGGCCATAGCCATATCATGAGGGTCAACATTGAACTGCTGACCAACGCCGATAGCCAGCGGCAGCAGACCGAAGAAGTAGGAGTCCGTACCGAGCATCATGCCGATAGGCACAGCAAAGATACCGAAGATATCCTGCAGGTGACCGCCCAGTGCCGTCGGAACGAGGACAATGAGCATTTTGGCCATTTCCTTCATCATACCGGTCTTGGACAGGACGCCCAGGAAAACACCGGAAGCAAGAAGGATCATCGGCATGGTCAGTGCCGTAGCAGCGTGCATCTTGATGGCACGTGCCTGATCGGCTGCAGAATGGAAGTTGGCAATCAGCGCAATGGCAAGACCAAACATGAAGGCGGCATACATCGGAATCTTGGTGAAGCAGAGCAGGCCGATAACAAAAAGGGTCAACAGGCCGTTGAACCAAATCATCTTCGGACGAGCCATGAATTCCTTATCGGCATCACTCAGGGAGTCATCACTGCTGTTGGAGTTTTCTTCAGAAAGTTCAGCAGCTTTGCCCGTCGGAACAAGGCCAGCACCGCGGCGTTTTTCCATGACGCCCATGTAGGCGGCAAAAGCAACGAGGATAACAAGACCGACACCCTGAAGAGGAATGAGTTCCTGCCACAGAACGTTGACATCAGCATTGAGGACAACGCCCGTACGAGCGACAGGACCGCCCCAAGGAAGCAGGTTCATGATGGACATGGCCGCACCGATGATGCAGACGAGCACAACGGGGCGCATGTGGAGTTTCTTGTAGATCGGCAGCATAGCCGGGATGGTGATGAGTAGCGTAGAAGCAAGGGCGCCGTCAAGGTGGGAAATAACAGCAATGAGGCTCGTTGCAACCGTAACCATGACGATGTTGGAGCCTGCTTTCTTGACGAGCCAGTTAACCATCGGATCGAAAAGACCCATATCGCCCATCATGGAGAAGTAAACGATGGAGAAAATGAACAGAACTGCCGTGGACCAGGTCTTACCAACACCGGCCTTGACGAAATCAAAGATCTGTGCCGGCGTAAACCCGCAAATCAGTGCGGCAATGACCGGTACAATAACAAACAGAGGCACAGGGTTCGATTTGGAACGAATCAGTGCCGCAACGATGATGACAATCATCGCAAAGCCAACAACACCCAAAAACATGATACAACCTCCTTAAGGTTCTTTGGGTCCTAGAAACCGGGCGATGTCTCGGGGGCCATTTTATGAATTGTAGGATAATTTCTTGCTGCCAAGCGAATAAAAAGTATCGTTTGGAACAGTACGCCCTTTATCTTTCCTCAGTGAAGAGAATATCATATGACAAACTTGAAAACTAATATAAGATTTGAAATATTTTTCATAAGACTATTCTTATGATATACCTATTTCCCTAGGAAGAATCAGGGGTTTCGGGTTTCACTTTTATTTATCGAATTTAAGTTATTTTAAGAAAATTTTAAAATTAGGGACATCTAACCGTCTATTTTCTGTCATTTTTTCCTTTGCCTTTTCCTCTCCCCCATATTTCGCATCAAAAATCAGGGAAAAGAGATAAAAGGGTTTCCTTATTTTTTAACGATTTCCTACCAAACCGTGCCGCTGTTCCAAGCGGGCCTAGGTCAAGGCCTTTTCTTCAGCATTCTTCCATATAAAAAAGCCGATCCCTCCTTTTGGGGATCAGCTTAGATGATGAAAGGCAGTCTATCAGGCCGACGGCCCTTTAAAAAGGGATTCCATACGGTAAAGGAAGATGGAAAGGATGAGCAGGTCCGCACAGCCGCCAGGGCTGATGTGACGGGCCACAAAGTCATCATTGAGCTTCCATACGGCAGCAAGGCCTTCTTCCGTAAAGGCCCCGCCCTTTTGCAGGATGTCCTGGGCTGCTTTTTGAGCGTAGTGCAGGGTTTCCCGGTCGCTCCGACTGAGGATATTCGTATCTTCCACCCCGGCCATGAGGCGCAGGAGGGTTTCAATATAAATCTCATTGGTCCCCGTTTTTTCAGCAAAGAGTTCCCGCAGAGCCGGCAGGCCAATGGACGAAACAGCGGGGAAGCCGTCCATCGCTTCCCCTCGGATCCCGCGGCATCCTTCCTTTACGTAAAGAAGTTCCCCATGGGTGTGGGGATGGTAGGGATCGATCTTGCGGAAGTCTTCTTCAAGGATGGGAGTCACTGTCTCCCCCACTTCCCTAAGGATGGCTTCCCCTTTGACCCTATGGTCCCGCTTCAGGGCCCGCAGCGTAAAGGCAGAAACCGTTCCCAAGGAAAAGATGATGCCTTTATGGGTGTTGACGTTTCCCGTAGCCCGGAACATGGCTTTTTCGGCAGCGGCCCCCATGGGGCGCAGGGCGCGAAAAAGTTCCTCACCGCTTCCCGTAAAATTCCATCCCGTTTCGGCCATGCTGAGGAGATGGGGCAGGATGGCTTCCGTGCTTTTTTTGAAGGTTTCCTGGTCCATATCGTCATGGGCACCAGGATTATCAAGGTCCACCAGACCTGGCTTGGGAGTTGCTGCCACTTCCCCTAGCAGGGCTTCTTCCATATCATCCCGGGTGTGGGAAAGGACAAAGCCGTTCAAGATGCGCTCCACATTACGGATCAGGACGGGCAGGCTGTGTCTGCGGCTCCGGGCACAGCCTTTGGCGGGCTCACTGCAGACAAAGCAGCGCCGCTCAGGAAGACCAAGTTCCTCCCGCGAAAGCTTCCTCCCGTCCGTATCAAGGACATCCATATCAAATAGGCGGCCCAAAGGGTCCTCATTTTCAAGTTGTGCCGCAATTTCCTTCACGGTCCCTGCGGCCCCGCCGAGGACATAGTATTTTTCATAGCCCGTCTTATAGTCGATGACTTTCTGAAAAAGGATGGGAATCCCTGCTTTTGCAAGGGCCTCTTCCAAACGGCGCACGCCTTCTTCAAACCCCATGCGGATAAGGGGCGATACCTTCTGCGGTCCAGGGATATTCATTGTAAAAAATAGCAGCGGCTTGTGGAACCGCTCGAGAAGTTTTCGCTGGGCCAAGGCACGTCCGTCCCGGGCCCGCAGCATATCCGGGACTTCCACGCGAAGTTCCGAGGGTACAGTCAGTTTATTTTTCATTCGTCGGATTGATCCTTTCTTTTTTCCCAAGGGTCCTGATGAGCTCGATAAAGGCCCGTGCATAGGGGCTCAGGTACGCGTCCTTTCTTGTGCAGACATAACAGTAGCGCTTATTGGCAACGCCCAGGAGCGGATAAAGGACACAGTCCCCTTGCTCCATGAAATAATGGTCCAAGTAGACGTCAGGACAGATGAAGACGGCATCCATGCTGCTGACAAGCCGCTTTCCCACTTCGATGCTGCTTGTTTCAAGGACCAAATGGGGTTTGATGTCGTAGACGTCAAAAAGGGTATCCTGGACCCTACGGACGTTATGGCCCTCCGTAATGGAAATAAAGTCTTCATTTTTTGCTTCCGTAATATGGATGGGCACACCGGGATCAATGCGCTGGGCCAGCATGGTCAGCTTATTGGCGACCAGTACGACGTCTTCAGTCTCCACAAGCTCGTAAATGAGTTCGTCATTTCCCGGTGACGTCGTCATGATTGCAATATCGACATCACCATTGAGGACGGATTTTTCCGTAATGTTGCTCCCGGCTTCCTTGATTTCCAGTTTGATATGGGGATACCGCTGGCGGAATACGGGCATGACGCGAGGCAGCATCTGCATCGCCCGCTGAATGGGAATTCCTAGACGCAGGGTGCCATACCCTTCATATTGGATGTCCGAGACTTCATGAAGCAGGTTCGTACTGATGGTGATGATCTTTTTTACGGCAGCAATATACTTTTTTCCCGCTTCCGTGAGCACGATGGGTTTGGTATTGCGGAGAAAGATCGGTGCACCAAGATATTTTTCCACAGCCTTGATGGTCTGGCTCAGGGCCGGCTGTGAAACATGCATGGTCTTGGAGGCATTGGTGATGCTGCCTTCCTTGATGATTTCCATGATATACTGCGCGTGCTTCAAGTTAAGTCCCATTCTTTGCTTCTCCTGTACAGGTTAAGATGGACCATTTCTCCGTGCTGTAAAAAAGCCCTCTTGGGGCTTGTCTTTTGTTTGGTTCCAGCAGGAGATATGCATCTCATTTAACATCATTTGGTCCCGTATTCAGAATGTTTTCTTAATTTCACGTCAATTAAGAAAACATTGCTAATCGGGCCAACCCGCAAGGGATGCGGGGTTTGACAACATAATAAGATTCGGCTTATGGTCATTATACCATTATTTATATTAGTTTTCCAATTTTTCCTGTGCTACTATCAAGGTGTAAGACTGTAAACAGTTCTTTTCTAGAAATGAAGGAGGAATTTTCATGGAATTAAAGAAGGCAGCCATGGCTGGCACCGTTGAGTCCTCCGATGCCCAAATCACCGTTGAACCCGGTACGAATGGCATCGAACTCAATATTGAAAGCAGTGTCATCCAACAGTATGGCAGACAGATCAAGGCTGTTGTCTTGGAAACCCTGAAGAAACTCAATGTTAAAAACGCTAAGGTTTCCGTAGTTGACAAAGGTGCACTCGACTGCACGCTGAAAGCACGTGTGGAAGGCGCCGTTTTCCGCTCCATCAATGATGATCCGGATACGCCGAATCCTTGGGAGGTCTTATAATATGGCAGTGATCAATACGAACCCCAACTTCAAGCGTCTCAGAAGATCCATGATGTTCTTGAACGCTCAAAAACCGAGCCTCATCAAAGACCCGTATGTGTATAAACCCGATTCCATCATGCTTGACCTGGAAGATGCCGTGGCTGAAAACCAAAAGGATGCCGCCCGCTATTCCCTGTTCCATGCCCTGAAGGAAATCGATTATCATGGCTGCGAACGCGTTGTCCGCATCAATGGCCTGGAAACCCCGCACTGGAAGGAAGATATCCGCGTCTGCGTAGCTGGCGGTGCCGATACGATCCGCATTTCCAAAACGGAATCCGCCCAGGACGTCAAACTCGTAGAAGAAGCCATTACGGCTGCTGAAAAGGAATTCCATAAGGAAGTGGGTTCTACCCTCATCATGGCCGCTATCGAATCGACGAAGGGGATTCTCAACGTCTACGATATCTGCCAAGCTTCCGACCGTCTTTTCGGTGTGGCCCTTTCTGGCGGTGACTACACCCGTGACCTGCAGACCTCCATTTCCAAGACCGGTGTCGAACTCATGGGCGCTCGTCAGCAGATGGTCATTGCTGCACGCGCTACCGGCCGTATGTGCTTTGATACGGTCTACACCGACCTGGATGACATGGAAGGCTTCCGCAAGGATGTCGAAATGATCAAGACCATGGGCTTTGACGGTAAATCCATCATCAACCCGCGTCAGATTCCGGTCTGCCACGAAGTCTTTACGCCGAGCGAAAAACAGATCCGTTGGGCTGAAGCCGTTGTCCGCGAAATCGACACCAAGAAGGCTATGGGGATTGGCGTCTTCACCCTGAACGGCAAGATGCTTGACGTAGCTTTCTATGATGGCGCAAAGAGAACGATCGCCCTGGCAAAAGCTGCCGGTGTTTATAAGGGGGATTTATAATATGAAGAATGCAGTAGGTAGAGAAATTCCGGAGGAAATCCTGAAAGCAACCGGTAAGGAACCGTTCCAGGGAAGCTTCTCCAAACACCTCGTTGCTTATCAGGCTGCTACCCATACGGTGGCACCTGTCATCGACCCGAGTTACAGCAAGGTTGTAGATTCCATCGAAGATGTCCTTAAAAAATGCGGCATCAAAGATGGGATGACCCTCTCCTTCCATCATCATTTCCGTGAAGGGGACTATGTTGTCAACATGGTCATGGAAGCTGTCCACAAGATGGGCATCAAAAACCTGACCATTTGCGCAACTTCCCTGGGTAAAGCCCAGACCCCGATTGTCCCGATGATCGAAGATGGCACCATCACGAACATCCAGGCTTCCGGTGTGCGCGGCAAAATTGGGGAAGCCATTTCCAACGGCAAACTGAAAGGCCTTGCCATCATGCGCGGTCACGGCGGCCGTGTCCGTGCCATCGAATCCGGCGAAGTCCATGTTGACATTGCCTTCATTGGTGCTCCCTGCGCCGATGATATGGGCAACTGCCGGGCTGTCGGCAGTGCCAGCGGAAGTGACTGCGGTGTTCTCGGCTATGCTGCCGTAGATGCCCAGTATGCAGACAAAGTTGTCGTTGTCACCGATACGCTTGTTCCCTTCCCCAACGTTCCTGCTTCCATTGACATGACGAACGTTGACTACGTTGTCAAAGTTGACGCCATTGGCGATCCAAACAAGATTGCTACGGGTGCTGCCAAACCGACGACGGACCAAAGAAAGCTCCTCATGGCTAAATATGCGGCTGATTTCATGACCTATATGCCTTGGTACAAAGATGGCTTTATCTATCAGACCGGTGTTGGCGGGGCTTCCATTGCTTCCACCAAATACCTGGCTGAACATCTGAGAAGAGATGGTATCAAGATTGGCGTAGCCATGGGCGGTATCGCTCAGCCGATCTGCGAACTCCAGCATGAAGGCCTCATCGGCAAGATTGCTGATACGCAGGACTTTGATACGGCTGCCATCGAAGACATCAAGACCAACCCGGACCATTACGAAATCACGACGAGTCAGTATGCTGACCCCTTCAACAAAGGTGCTTACGTCAATAAACTGGACTTTGTCATCCTCGGTGCTCTCGAAGTTGATACGAAATTCAACGTCAACGTCGTTGTCGGTTCCGACGGTGTCATCACCGGGGCACAGGGCGGCCATCCGGATACGGCTGCCGGTGCTAAATGCACCATCGTCATCGCACCTCTGCTTCAAGGCCGCAGCCCTGCAATCTGCACGGAATGCACGACCATCACGACGCCGGGTGAAACCGTTGACGTTGTCGTCACCGATTATGGCATTGCCATCAACCCGAAACGTACGGATATCATTGAAGCTGCCAAAGACTGCGATCTGCCGATCTGCACCATTGAAGAGCTTCGCGACAAAGCTTACGCCATGGTTGGCGAACCTGATCCCGTCCAGTTCGATGACCGCGTTGTCGGTATCATCGAAGCCCGTGATGGCTCCATCATGGACGTTGTCCGCAAAGTAAAACCCTACGAATTTAAATAATCTACATGCAAAAAAGCCGCTCCCTTAGGGGGCGGCTTTTTTGCGGCTGCAGCTTTGAGGAAAAATGATTTCGTGCCCTGGGGGCATCCGCTTATCATCTCCCTAGCGCAGGCCTTCTGGTCATTTCTTACGCAAATGATCTGTGGCAGAATGGGATATGGGCATGATGGGTATGGCTTCAAAAAAAACCTGTAAAAACGAAAGCTCATCGTTCTTACAGGTTCTTCTTTTTATTGGTTACCCTTGAGCCTCGTCCTTGGTCAAAAACCCGAGGGCAATGATCATGGCATTGAAGATCCAAAAATAAATGCCCAGCTGCAGGTTGAATAGGGTATAATCCGTCATTCCTGCGACAAAGATACCTACAAGGGAAGCAATATAACCGCAGGCAAGGCCGCGGATCCAGGGCTCTGCCTTACGATGCCGGATGCTGCGGGCAAGGATCACCAATTGATACATGATGTACAGGAAGAGGCCAAGGCCCAAAAGGCCCAGTTCGGCCGCAATGTTGGTCAGGAGATTGTGGCTGTGGTACATGATGACGCCGGGATCCACATAGCCAAAATTGTAGTCAGGGAAGGCAAATTGATAGCCATACCAACCCACACCAAAAGGATGCTCCTCAATCATGGCGGTTGCACTGTCCATATACATCAGGCGCAGCTCTGCCGATGTATCCTGGATGGAAAAGATGGACATGATGCGGGCCGACAGACGGTCCCAGCCAATCCACAGGACCCCCAGTCCCCCACCGATGAAAGGCAGGAACGCTTTGTGGTAAAAAGCACCGGCAAAGACAAAAAGGACAAAGAAGAGGGCAATCCAATTGCCGCGGGAAAAAGTAAGGATCAGGCAGGCGATGGCAAGAAGAAAGATCACCGCAAGGGAGGCCCTTCTCTTGCCGCCTTTCAAAGGAGCAAAGAGGCCTTCACTGTAGGCCGCGGTCATGACAAGGAAACTGGCAAGGATATTGGGGTTTTCCAACGTCGAAACAGCCCGTTTGGTCATGAGCGGGAAAGCGGCGTGATCGATCCATTCCGCATCCTGGACGGCAAGAACATCAAAGAAGTACTGGTAGATGCCGTAAAGCGCCACCAGACCGGCCGAGACCATAAAGACCTTGACAAGAAGCAGGGACCGCCGGCCCGTACTGCCGTATCGCAGGACAAAATAGAAGGAACCGGCTTTGAGCCCCACCACGACGATCCAGTTATAGGCACTTAGAAAAGGCTCCATGGACCAAAAAATGCTTGCGGCGGATAGGAGAAAGAGCGCCCATAAGGGGCGGCTGATCTTTTTGGGAACCGCTGCCTTGGGCCAAAACTGTCCCGTCTTCAAGATGTTCGCAAAATTCAGCACCACCATGACAAGGAAGAGGCCGATTGCAAAATTCAGATGGATCGGCAAAAGGAAGATATACGCCACAAGGAGTCCGTAAAGGATTTGGTTCAGGTTCCAAGATTGAGGAAAGATTTGTTTATGTGTCATAAGAAATCCTCTGAGAGGCCCTTTTCCTTAAAGGTGCCCACAAGATAGAGGGAGCCGCAGACAAGGACCACATCATCCGGCCCAGCCTCATGGACCGCCTTTTCGAAAGCCGTCTTGAGATCATCCATGGGAATGGCCTTTTTGTGAAGGCGGCGGGCGAGGACATCGGGCTTTTCGGCCCGCGTGCCGTTATCGGCAAGGACGGTATAGATTGTATCCGTATCGCGGAAAAGGATCTGGGCCACTTTGCTTACATCCTTATCCCCCATCATGCCAAAGATGAAATAGCGATGACCATGGGGATAATATGTATCAAGGGCCTGCCGCAGGACCGTTACACCTGACGGGTTATGGGCTCCGTCCAGGATCACGTCAGGCCGTTCATGGATGAGTTCCATGCGGCCTGGCCAGGTCGTGAGGGCCATACCCTTGAGAATCTTCTCCTCGGTTATGGCAGGATCCTTCTTTGCCAGCACTTCCGCCGCTTTAAGGGCCACGGCAGCATTCACGATCTGATGGGCACCCGCAAGATGGATGGTGACTTCCCGTTCACCGGAATGAAACGGATAGAGGAAAAGCTGTTCCTGCATGGATCCAGCAAGAAGGGCTGCGGAAAAATCCTCGCCATAGACATAAAGGGGGGCCGATTTTTCTTCACTTGTGACCCGAATGACTTCAAGGGCACTGCCGTCAGCGGCGGTCACGACAGGAACGTGGTTTTTGATGATGCCGGCCTTTTGTTCCGCAATGGCTTCAATGGAATTTCCCAGCCGGTCCGTGTGTTCCAAGGTGACGTTCGTAATGACGGAAAGCTCAGGCACAATGACGTTCGTTGAATCCCAAAGGCCGCCCATGCCGACTTCGATGACGGCATAATCCACCTTTTCCTTGGCAAAATAAAGGAAGGCCATGGCCGTAATGACTTCAAATTGGGTCGGCTGTTCGCCGCCATTTTTGAGGAACGTATCGACAGCCGCCTTGGTTTCTTCCGTCACGGCCGCAAAATCCTCGTTGGAAATATCGACGCCGTTGATGGACATGCGCTCATTGTATTTAACAAAGTGGGGCGACGTATAGCACGCCGTCTTTTTCCCGGAAGCCGTGAGGATATGGGACAGGTAGGAAGCGACGCTCCCCTTCCCGTTGGTTCCCGTTATATGGATGGTCCGGATCTTGCGTTCCGGATGCCCCAAAAGTTCCACAAGGCCCGTGATGCGTTCCATACCGAGATGGATGCCAAATTTGCCAAGACTTTCGATATACTGCATCGCTTCGTTGTAGTTCATGATTCTCCTCCGGTCCCATTAAGGCAAGGACCGCGCCAGAAGGCCAGGGCGGGGGCTTTCCCCTGCCCGGACCCAGATTGGGGTTATTGGAGTTTTTGAAGTTCCTTCAGTTGGTCTTCAAGGGCCGTGAGACGCGCCTTGACGTCTTCTTTTTTTGCCTTTTCCTTTTCTACGACCGCTTCCGGGGCTTTGGCGAGGAACCCTTCATTGGAGAGCTTGCCCTCAATACGGGACAGTTCCTTTTTGGCCCCGTCAAGTTCCTTCGTCAGCCGCTTCATTTCCTTTTCCACGTCGATGAGCCCTTTAAGAGGCAGATAGACCTTGGCGCCCGTCACAACGGCGGTCATGGCATTTTCCGGTGCTTCGTCATTGATATCGCCCAACGTCAGCGTGTCCACTGTACCCAAGCGTTCGACGTATTCCGGATGGTCTTCAAAGACGCTGCGGAAAGCAGGTTCCACAAGGATTGTGGCCGGAGCTTTCTTCCCAGGGGCAGCGTTGACTTCGGCCCGCATGTTGCGGATGGCTTTGATGGCATCCATCATAACCGTCATGCCGCTTTCCACGGTTTCATCCATGAAGGATTCATCCACCGCAGGCCACGGTGCGATCATGATGCTCTCCCCTTCATGGGGCAGATGCTGCCAGATTTCTTCTGTAATGAACGGCATATAAGGATGAAGCAGCTTCATAGCATCGCCAAGGACGCGGCAGAGGACGAACTGGGCCGTGGCCCGTTCTTCCGGATGCTCCTTGTCATAAAGGCGGGGTTTGATGAGTTCGATGTACCAGTCACAGACTTCGCCCCAAATGAAATCGTAGATGAGACGGCCAGCTTCACCGAGTTCAAATTTTTCAAGGAAGCTTGTAACGTCCTTGATGGTGTGCTGCAGGCGGGAGAGGATCCAGCGGTCAGCAAGGGTCAGAGGCGCCCGATTAGACGAGGCATCATACCCATCAAGGTTCATGAGGGCAAAGCGGGACGCGTTCCAGATCTTATTGGCAAAGTTTCGCGTCGCTTCGATACGGTTCCAATAAAAACGCATATCGTTGCCCGGCGTGTTGCCCGTAATGAGCATGAAGCGCAGCGTATCGGCACCATATTTGTCAACAACTTCCAAGGGGTCAATGCCATTACCCAAGGATTTACTCATCTTACGTCCCTGTTCATCACGGACAAGGCCGTGGATGAAGACATGCTTGAAAGGAATCTCCTTCATGAATTCCATGCCCATGGTGATCATGCGGGCAACCCAGAAGAAAATAATGTCATAACCTGTCACCAAGACGCTGGTCGGATAAAACTGCTGCAGTTCATTTGTCTTGTCCGGCCAGCCAAAGGTGGAAAAAGGCCATAGGCCGGAGCTGAACCAGGTATCAAGGGCATCTTCATCCTGATGGATATTGTGGCTGTGGCAGTGCGGGCATTCCGTCAAATCCGTCCGGGACGCCATCTGCTTTCCGCAGTCGTCACAGTACCACACAGGGATGCGGTGGCCCCACCAGATCTGGCGGGAAATGCACCAGTCATGGATGTTGTCCATCCAGTTCGTATAGGTCTTCGTGAAACGGTTCGGCACAAACTGGACGCGCCCATCTTCGACGCACTCCACAGCGGCCTTCACGAGGGGTTTCATCTTGACAAACCACTGCGTGGAAATGAGCGGTTCCACGACGTGGTGGCAGCGCTGGCAGTGACCGACGGCATGAGGCGCATCTTCAATCTTGACGAGGAGCCCCAGGTCCTTTAGATCCTGGACGATATGCTTGCGGCATTCGTAGCGGTCTTCTCCTTCGTATTTGCCGGCGTCTGCTGTCATCTTGCCATCAAGGCCGATGACCGTCAGGCTGGGCAGCTTCTGACGCTGACCCACTTCATAGTCGTTGGGGTCATGGGCCGGCGTGATTTTTACGGCACCCGTACCAAATTCAAGGTCAACGTATTCGTCGGCTACAATCGGGATGAGGCGGTCCATGATGGGAAGGCGAACCTGTTTTCCAACAAGGTCCTTATAGCGGTCATCCTTGGGGTTTACAGCAACGGCCGTATCGCCGGGGATGGTTTCCGGACGACTCGTGGCAATCTGGAGATAGCGCCCTTCTTCCCCTTCGATGGGGTAATTCACATACCACAGATGGCCTTCGTCATCCTGGTGTTCCACTTCAACGTCGGACAGGGCCGTACGGCAGTTGACGCACCAGTTGATGATGCGCGTGCCCTTATAAATAAGGCCCTTTTCATAAAGGCTGACAAAGGCCTCGCGGACGGCACGGGACAGTCCCTCATCCATGGTAAAGCGCTGGCGGTCCCAGTCGCAGGAAATGCCTAGGCTCTTGAGCTGGGTCACGATGCGGTCGCCATATTCCTCCTTCCACTGCCAGACCCGTTCCAGAAATTTTTCACGGCCCAGGTCATAGCGTGTGAGGTTTTCCTTCTTCTTCAGCTCTTCTTCCACTTTAATCTGCGTGGCAAGACCGGCGTGGTCATAACCGGGAAGCCAGCAGGTATTGTCCCCCATCATGCGATGCCAGCGCACGAGAATGTCCTGCAGGGTATTATCAAGGGCATGGCCCATGTGGAGCTTACCGGTGATGTTGGGCGGCGGAATGACCACACTGAAGGGTTTCCGGCTCCTATCGACGGGTTGGTGGAAAAAACCATGTTCCACCCAATATGCATACCATTTCTTTTCCACTGCCGCCGGGTCATAGACCTTGGGGATGTTGTTTTCTTCTGCCATACTTCCAAAAGCCTCCTTAACCTGTAAAAAAAAATAAACCCGTCCCATCAGATAGGACGAGTTTGGTCGCGGTACCACCTATTTTCCCAATTGCTTGGGCACCTTGAGGACGTAACGAGCCAAACGGGCGGGCTTACTTTGTTTCAGCACGCCAGCTCCCGGGCGACTTCAAGGGATTTTCCTAGATGCTTGCACCATCCGCATCTTCTCTCAAAAGGAAAGGGCCCCCTACTCCTCCCGTTCAACGCTTTTACCATATATGGTTCATTTTACCAAGGAGCGCGGGGAATGTCAATCTTCCTGCCTATTCCAAAGAAAAGGAACCTGCAGCTGCTGCCACAGGTTCCCTTGTGCTATTTAACGATGATCACCGGTACAGGCGACAGCTGAGCGACCTTGCTGCTCACGCTGCCAAGGAGGAATTCCTCCACACCCGACAGGCCGCGTTTACCGATGACAATGGCATCGGCGCCTTTTTCCTTGGCCACGGTGACGGCCATTTCAGCGGCGTCACCAAATTCCATGTCGAACTCAGTCGCGCCGGGAAAATCCTTCAACTTATCCTTTGCCGTATCAAGGACCATCTTACCAATCTGGGTTGGTTTCACGCTCGTATCCTTGACGGGTTTATTGCCAACGACAATGAGCTGGTTGACTTTATTGCTCGGCACCACATGGATGACAATGAGTTCACCGCCCACAGCCTTTGCCATATCCGCCGCCGTTTCAAGGGCACGGAAACTGGTTTTGGAACCATCAATCGGAACGAGGAGTTTCTTGAACATAGGACCACCCCCTATTTACGGCAGCTCTTCCTTCAGCTCCTATTTCACGATGAGGACAGGGACAGCGGCGTACTGCGCCACGCGGGAGCTGACGCTGCCCAAGAAGAATTCAGCGATGCCGGACAGGCCCCGGCTGCCGATGACGATGGCATCCGCACATTTGTCCTTGCTGAGTTCAACAATCCGGTCCGAGGCATGGCCAACATCCATAAGATATTCGACCTTGCCAGTAAAGCCTTCCATCTTGGTTCTTGCCGTGTCAAGGACACTGCTGCCGATACGGGTCAGCTGGTCATTTTCCGCGGCAACGGCCGTCTGATCCAAGCTGTTGATATAAAGATCGGCACTGCTGTAGGTCTGGACGATATGAGCCACGATGAGCTCACCATCATACTTCACTGCCAAATCCTTTGCCGTTTCAAGGGCTCTCCAGCTCGTCGAGGAACCGTCAACAGGAACTAAGATCTTCTTGAACATACACCTCTACCTCCTTACCTTAGGGGAACATACCCGTTCCCAGCGTCAGGAACCCTGCCTGCTATTTGACGATGGTCACCGGACAATGGGCACTTTGTGAAACCTTGGTGCTGACACTGCCCAGGAAGAATCCAGCAAGGACGCCCATCCCGCGGTTGCCCATGACGATGAGGTCCGCATCGATGGTTTCTGCCACTTCGCAGATTTTTTCCGCCGGATCGATATCGACATATTTCTTGAAGGTGATCTTGTCATAGCCTGATTTTCCTGCCTCCCGCTGGGCCAGTTCAAGCGGGGTCAGGCGGGCCGATTCAATTTCGTTGCCGTCCTTATCCTTCAAAGCCGGTTTGATGCGGCTCAGGTCGTAGGGAATATCCACGTTGAGGACGACAATCTCGCTGGCAAAATGTTTTCCCAGTTCAATGGCAAAATTCATGGCACGCAGGGAAATATCAGACCCATCAATGGGAACCAGGATTTTTTTCATCATAGGAAACTCACCTCCATAAACGCGCGGACCGTAATCTTTATTTTACGATGAGGACCGGCACCGCAGCATACTGGGAAACTTTGGAACTGACGCTTCCCAGGAAGAATTCGGCAATGCCGGACAGGCCCCGGCTGCCAATGACGATGGACGTGCAGGCCTTTTCCTTGCTGACAGCAATGATTCTCTCAGACGGATGACCAACTTCGAGAAGGAATTCAGCTTTGCCTTTGAAGTCCTTCATTTTTTCCTTAGCTGTTTCAAGGACGCTGTTGCCAATCTTTGTCAGTTCTTCATTGCCTTGGCTGATGGTAGCCTGATCTAAGGGCACGACCAAGAGTGCAGCATTGTTATAGGGTTGAATGACGTTGACAACAACCATCTCCCCATGGAACGCCTCGGCCAGTTTCTTGGCTTCTTCCATGGCTTTCCAACTCGTTTCAGACCCATCAACAGGGACCAGGATCTTCTCAAACATACAACCACCTCCAAGTGATCTATCTATTCTTATCCTTATTATCTTTATTCGTCCTCGCTTTTGGGAATCCTTTTATTTTTACTGTATTGTGAGAAAAATTTTTCCTACAAGAAAATATATGACAAAAGTTACATAATGCAGATAAACTGTCTCTATTAACCTTCTATTATGCACAATTTGTTTCTCATTGGTCCCTTCTTTCCCGTCCCCTGACCATTGCATTTCGTTTTCATCAAAATTCCAGTCTTTTTTTCTAAAAAAGGAAAAATTTCCTTTTCCCAGATCATCGTGTATAATGATGGCTGAAAACTGTTTGATTGAGGTGTCACTGTGGAACTTTTTATTTTTATCCTTCTCCTTTCCCTTATGTCCTTTTCCGTCGCCTTTTTAGTCTACGGATTCTGTCTCCATTTTTTCGGTGCTTCGGGAACCAAGTCAAAGATTGCCCAATGGACGCTGACGCCCCTTGTGGTCATCTTATGGAACCTTCTGGTCATTACGCGCAATGACATATCCCGTGCCATCTTGGGGGCCCTCCCCATGGTGGCCCTTGCGGCCTTTGTCATCTACTGCAAAGTAAAGCATGGCCATGACGACGCACCGGAACCGCACGAATTCATTGAGAAACGGACCAGTGCCAAGTCCTTGAAGCACAAGGAAAAAATCCGCAAACGGGAAGAAGCAAAGCGGGTGCAGCGGGAAAAGAAAAAGTAAGGACCAGCCCTATCAGAAGAAAAAGCTGTGAAGCAAGAACACTCTTGTTTCACAGCTTTTTTCCTATCCAATGATGAGGGCCCCCAAGGGGTAGCCAATAAAGGCCATCGCCAGAAGGGCCAAGAGGGAAAAGACGCCGCCCCAGATAAACATATCCCGGGCCGTTGTCCAGCCGGAGCTGATGGCCACGGTATTGATGGTCGACTGACCGGCAGGCGTCATATTGCAAATCCCAGCACCAAACCCAATGAGACAGACGACGGCACCAACAGCCACCGTTCCCTGCGGCAGGGCCTGGAGTACCGAAAGGGCTACGGCACTGACCACGGTTGTCGTAACGATGTTCGATGAAAAATTCGTTTCAAGGATGCACCAGGCAAAGAAAAAGAGGATGATGCCTTCTACAGGAAGTGAGGCAGCCACAGGGCCCAGCATGGCGCTCAGCCATTCCTTGATGCCCATTTCCTGGTTGGTCAGGGCCGAGCCCAGCATGGTGGCAGCTCCGGTCATGAGGATGGCTGCCCAAAGGATCCCTTTCGAAACGGCTTCCTGGAAGCTAAGGAGCGGCTCTCCATTTTCCCGGAGGATGAACAGGAGGATGCAGCCCAAAAGGGGCGGCATGGCCGTTGTATAGCGGCTGAGGCTCTTATATAAGGCGGGAGTTACGCCGCGCAGAAGGCTAGGTCCCACCCACAGGATGACCGTCAGCGCCATGACTGCAAGGATCATGACTTCCCGGCGGCTTGTCTTAGGAACGAGGGCCTTCAGTTCCATCGCTTTTTTTAGGTCCATCTGTGCAAGGTCACTGGGGCGATAGACCCAGCGGAAAACGGCAATGAGGGAAAGGACAAGGACCAGCCCTGTCGGGATGCCGACAGCCATGTACTGGAACTGGTTCACATCAACCCCCGTTGCCGCTTTGTAGTAGCCAATGGCAAGGGTGGGCCAGACATGCCCAATGGCGGTCATACCGGACGAAAGGCTGATGCAGAAAGCCGTCCCCAACATGAGCATATTGCCGGTCGGACTCTTTTTCTTTATTTGGAGCACTTCATAGATATCCTCCAAGAAAGGCATAAAGGCTACAAAAAGGACGGATGGACTGATGAAAAGGCCCATGAAAGTCACGGAAAATAAGAGAAAGGAGACAAAGTACCAAGGCCCTTTCCGGGCAAAGCGGTTCGTGACAAAAGCCACGGCGCAGCGCCGAACAAAAAAAGTCTTTGACAGGGGGTAGACGAGGACAAAAGTAAAGAGCAGGAACGCAACCGTCACATTCCCAAAGGCGCCCCGAAAAACAGCCGGAAACCCAAAATGGGGCAAAAGGCCCAAAAGAAACAAGGTAATGAGGCTCGGCCAATCAATGGAAATGGTGATCCACATCATGAGCGACGAGAGAAAGACGCCCAAAACGGCGAGTCCTTCCTGGGTGAGGGGCGGCGTCGGGGTAAGGCGCGAGACCGCAAAGCCAGCCGCCAACGACACGAGCATCCAAACGAGGTCTTTCGTCTGTTTCGTCATTTGGCAGCACCGTCCTTCCGGTCATTCTGGAGAATGACAAAGCCTTCACTTTCCTTGGAAAGCTGGAAGAGAAGCTTCTGCATGGCTGTTTCCGACAAATCTCCCAAGATGGTGAGGTCAAAGGTCACCGAATGGGTCCCTTCATTGAAGGAAATGAGTTCCATGTACTGCATGTTGAAACCATAATCACCCACCATGCTGAGGATGCTGCTCATGGCATTAGGCTCGTCCGGACGGGTCAGACGGACCTTGACGCGCCAGCCGCCGGGAGTCGTGTCAATGCCCGCAGAAAGATTCCTAAAAAGATCCGGATTCCAATCAAAGAGCAGGCCATATTGATACATGCGGCTTGTTTCCATGATTTTTCGCACCACGGCAAGGTATTCCGGCAGACGGTCAGCCGGCACATCCGCACCCAAACGGTCCAAGATGGCCTTTTCCCGGTCCCTCCGATAGATTGTTGTCTCCTTAGCCGCCTGCTTTGCCTTGGCCACTTCCAAAGAGCAATCCATACGCCGCAGGATGAGTGTCTTGATTTGGGGATCAAGGGCATCGATTTCTTTTCTCACATCTTCTAATTTCATATTTTCTACTTCCTTTCTACCGTCCTACTGGATTCCTACAAAAAAGCAAAAGTGCCTGAAAGGGATTTCAGGAACACTTTTGCTGAAGGAGTCAATTACGCTTCTTCGATTCTTCTGACGACCTCGTCACCCACTTCACTTGTCGCAGCCGTACCGCCCATGTCGGGCGTGAGGATCGTTTTTTCTACGAGCATGGTTTCGATGATTGTAAGGAGCCTGCGCCCCCATTCAGGGTGACCGAAGAAGTCAAGCATCTGGCTGGCAGACCAAATGGAAGCCAAGGGATTGGCCTTTCCTGTACCGGCAATATCCGGCGCGCTCCCGTGAATGGGCTCAAACATGGACGGATAGGTCCGTTCTGGATTGAGGTTTGCCCCGGCAGCAAGGCCCATGCCGCCTGAGATGGCAGCACCTAGGTCGGTCAGGATGTCCCCGAACAGATTGGAACAGACCACCACTTGGTACCGTTTGGGATCTTTTACCATGAACATGCTCGCTGCGTCGACCAGGTAGGAATGGGTTTCCACGTCGGGATATTCCTTCCCCATCTCCGCAAAAATCTGGTCCCAGAAGACCATGGAATAATTGAGGGCATTGCCCTTGCTGATGCTGGTGAGGCTGCGGTGTTCCTTTTTGGCCAGTTCATAGGCATAGCGCATGATGCGCTCTGTTCCAAAGCGGGAGAAGACTCCGTTTTGAATAACCGTTTCCCGCGGCGTGCCCGGATAGAGCCAAGCCCCGGAACCAGCGTACTCTCCTTCGCTGTTTTCCCGGATAAAGACCATGTCAATATCTTTTTCCGTAACTCCCACCAAAGGGCAAGGCGCCCCCTTAAGGAGTTTGACAGGGCGCAGGTTGACATACTGATCAAAATCGTGACGGATGCGCAGGAGAAGGTCACGGAGGGAAATATGATCCGGAACACCAGGATAGCCCACCGCACCCAAGTAGATGGCATCAAAATGGCTTAGCATCTCGATGCCATCATCAGGCATCATCTTTCCCGTCTTTAGGTAGTATTCACAGCCCCAGGGAAATTCCGTAAATTCGAAGGAAAAACGGCCGTCTTTTTGAGCCACTGCAGCAAGGGCCTTCTGGCCTTCCCGCAGGACCTCCGGTCCAATCCCATCGCCGCCGATGACAGCCACACGATACACAGTTTTTGTTGACATCATTCCGCCTCCTTTATCCCTTACGAAAGGGAACACGTCACAGGAGAAAAATTAAGAGCCGCAGCCGCCTTGGTTTCTGGTTCAGCGACCTTTTCCAGCCATTTGAGGTCATATGGTTCAACTGTCACATGGCTGTATTTTTCCACATCGAGGACAGTTCCATCCCAGTCTGAATCAATCCGTCCTGTCTGTTTGATGAGGATATCGTACAAAATGGCATAGTCCCGACCATCACTGCCTTTTTCAAAGATTGTACTGTAGGGCAGCGTCTTATGGTAGACAAGTTCCAGGTCCTTGTACGTGAAGTGGAACCCGCAGCGCATGCGGCAGCCGTCAAGGCCGGTATAATGAGCCACTTTTCTAAGATCTTGGAGGATCTTGTCCTCCTGCCTGTCATAGAGGTTTTCCGGCGTTGTTTCTGTATAATCGAAACGGAACTGGATGCTCGGCGCATGGACCTTGCGGAAGCGTTCCATAAAGGGTACGAGCTGCTCCTTTGGATAGTCCTTATAAAGAACGCAGTTGATCCGGAAACGAACAGGCAGCCTTTCCAGTAAGGAATCATTGGATTCCTGGACAAAATGCTGCATATGGCGCGAAATGTTAAGGCAGGTAATCTTCTGCTTGTTCCGTTCCAAAAAAGTCAGGATCTCTTCCTCAGTCTGGGTCTGGGATACAGGCAGGGTCGTATTGATATAGACTTTGTGCGTTGGTGAAACTTTGTCGAGCATCTGCTGCAAGCTTTCAAGATTGGCCAGCGGTTCACCGCCCGTAAAGACAAAATCACAATACGGCGTCAGGCGGTCCATCGTTTCCATGCTTTTTTTGATGGCTTCCAGGGAAAAGCCCGTGCAGTCCGCATATTCTTCCTTATTGACGCAGAACGGGCAGTTGTTCCTGCAGTCATAAGGCACAAAGACCGTAACCGTTGCACCGCCCTCCCTCGTCTTATACGGGAAGGACTTTGCCGCTATGGCCAGTTTGGCATCAAGTGTTCTTATTATCATCAAAATCCCCTCAACCTTTTTTAGCTTCAAGCGCCGCAGGCGCCATGTGGACAAGGGGAAAACACAGAATGGCGCACTTTCCCCCAAAATCTCACTATTGTTTATTTTACCATAAAAAATTGGTAGATTTCAATTTTTTGTTTCTTTCTCTGGCGGCTACGCTCATTTTGGTTGATTGCAATAGCAAATAGGACACTAGACAAAAAGTTTATGAGGACGTTTT
>ERZ839947.1052-NODE-1052-length-29305-cov-12.870359_pt1 | contig 29305 bp, 20 predicted proteins | sample MGYA00519908_ERZ839947 | MGnify/ENA primary metagenome ERZ839947 (study PRJEB31850, sample SAMEA3708857) | human gut metagenome | biome: human gut; feature: human-associated habitat; material: faeces | place: China | collected 2014 ... | reverse complement strand
AAATTAGGCTTCGGACATAAGAAATAGTATGGGCGCAGTGATATATTTTATGTGCAAAGTTTGAGTTAATAAAATTAAGCGAACAAACCATAAAGATATTATAAGAAGATATTTCTGCTTAACATAGGAAACTGTCTTGTATTTCCAATCAAATAATGCTATAGTACATCCCAATAAGGGACAGACTAGCAGGTATAGATTGACAGAAGGATTGGTGGATACAATGGATATTTTCGATATTATTGGTCCGGTAATGGTAGGACCAAGCAGTTCGCATACAGCAGGGGCTGTAAGGATCGGATATGTGGGTCAGAAGCTATTGGCAGAGCCGGTAGTGAAGGCGCAGATCGGTCTTTACGGCTCTTTTTGGTCTACCGGAAAGGGGCATGGAACAGACCGTGCGCTGGCTGCCGGATTGATGGGTTGGGAGCCGGAGGATGAGAGGATTCCGAGGAGCCTTGAGATTGCGGAGCAGGCAGGCGTGGAGCTTTCTTTTTATCAGGCGGACCTAAAGGACGCACATCCCAACACGGCGGTAATTCATATGACCGGTGCCGGAGGACGTGAACTTGAGGTGATCGCTGCGTCCATCGGAGGAGGCAGGATCCGCATCTGCGAGGTGGACGGTCTGACAGTAAATGTGTGCGGTGAATATCCGACACTCATCGTTCATAATCTGGATCAGCCGGGGCATGTGGCGGAGGTGACATCCATGCTCAGCCACAAGTCGGTCAATATTGCAACATTGCAGCTCTACCGTAATTCGCGTGGCGGCAATGCCGTGATGGTTCTGGAGTGCGATCAGGAGATTCCACTGGAAGCGATCAAATGGCTGGAGCATCTCGAGGGCGTGATCAAGGTCACATATTTGAATCTATAAGGATGGAGGATTGGCGTTATGTATGAATCGTTGCAGCAGATGCAGGAAATATGCGAGACGGAGAATAAGGCGTTCTGGGAGCTTGTGATGGAAGAGGAGGCCAATGAGAAGCAAAACAGCCATGAGGAAGTGTTTGAGACGATGCGGAGCATGTACCGCGCAATGGCACAGGCGGACGAGAATTATGAGGATCGCAGATCTGCCAGTCAGATGACAGGTGGTGCGGGGGAGCTTATGGCGAAATGGAACCGTGACGAAAAGACACTGTCTGGTCCATTTCTGGGACAGGTGATGGAAAGGGCACTTAAAATGGCAGAGTCCAATGCCTGCATGAAGCGCATTGTGGCGGCACCGACCGCAGGCTCCTGCGGTGTACTGCCGGCGGTGATGATCACCTATCAGAAGCTGGAGAAGTGTCCCGAGGATGAGATCGTCAAGGCGCTGTTTGTGGCAGCGGGAATCGGTCAGATCATTGCGAGCCGGGCATCGATTGCCGGAGCGCAGGGCGGTTGTCAGGCAGAGATTGGCTCTGCGAGTGCTATGACGGCAGGAGCTCTTGTCTTTCTGCGGGGCGGCAGTCTTCAGCAGATTTATGAAGCAACGGCGCTTGCATTAAAGGGACTTCTCGGTCTGGTGTGCGATCCGGTGGCGGGACTGGTGGAGGTTCCGTGTGTGAAGAGAAATGTGATCGGTGCTGTTAATGCGGTTTCGTGCAGTGATATGGCGATGGCAGGGATCACATCGTTTATTCCGGTAGATCAGGTCATTGATGCGATGGATGAGATTGGGCGCAATATGCCGTGTCAGTACAAGGAGACGAGTCAGGGCGGGCTTGCGGTCACTCCGGCGGGAAAGTCAGTCGCATTGTAACAACAGGGGAGCCACACGAATTGTGTGACTCCCCTGTTTATAGGTGCTCTCCGCATACAGCTTCGATCTATTCGTCCAGCATGGATGTGCAGTGCGGGCAGCGTGTTGCCTCGATATCGACTTCGCTTTTACAGAACGGACAAACCTTTGTGGTAACTTTTTCCTCTGCCTCTTCTTTCTTGATCAGCTTCTCGGATGCGGTGTTCATTGCCTTGATGATCATGAAGATCACAAGTGCCATGATCAGAAAATTAAATACAGCGGTCAGAAAGTTGCCGTAATTTAAGGTGACCTGTCCGAGCAGCTTTATATGATACTGGTCGAAGTTCATGCCACCAAACAATCCAAGGATCGGATTGATGATATCCTTTACAAGAGAGGATACGATGTTGGTAAATGCCCCACCGATAATGATACCGACTGCCATGTCCATAACGTTTCCACGGCTGATAAATTCTTTGAATTCCTTGATAAATTCCTTCATGTCTATCCCTGCCTTTCTCGTTTGCGTAATAAAATACATACAAGTTAAACATCGGCAGTTTGCGGGAAACTCTTAATCGGCGTACTCGAAAAACGGCAGGATATTGACGATATATTTGTTCATGATATCCGCAAATTCCCGGAGCTGTGCATCTGTCTGACACTCACCGTATTCAATGGTATAGGTGTATCCGTTGTGGAAGCCGACATAAATCATCATCGGATTGAGCTCCTCCATTTTCTCGCCGGTAAAGGAACCCTTGAGACGGTGAATGGTAAAAAGCGGCATTTTGGCACCGCCACGCTTTGCCATGAAGGTAGCAGTGGCTTCGCTGCACCCGAAGTCCGGATTGGTCACAGCATTCTTCTCTTTCAGGGTTACCAGCTCGGCAACGCTTTCGGGCAGCTCCACAAAGCATCTGGCTGCCGTGCTGCTGATACGGATCCGTTTGTCGGTTGCCGTGGTCTGGTGGAGCGTGATCGTCTCACCGCCGAAGGTGACGCTTGCGATGGTTTTTGCATCGATGATCTGGTTAAAGCCGATCCGTTTGTATCCCTCGTTTGAAGCATCGCCCCAGCTTTCGGTCACATCATCCTCAAAACGGCTGTCGATACGGCTGCCATCGGTGAAATCAATCGTAAGCCGGTCTGACTTTTCGTATTTGTTCCATTCCTTTTGTGTGAAATGTGTCTTTCCCTGCTTCGTGATCGTGTAGTGTGCAGTCAGTGAAAGCGGAGATACGACAATGTTCGTCCAATGCCCCTCGGAATCCATGAGACGGATGTCTTTGTTCACATTGATCTGCTCCGGTTCAGCATTGGTCTGGAAGGTCCAGTTTAATTTCCAGCTTCCCTTCTGCAGCGTGACGAACCTACCGTGATTATTGTGGTAACCGATATTTTTGAGCGACAAAGCGATATGGCTGTTGTTGATGTCAACATCGTTGCCGTTATTGTTGATGCCACTGACCAACATCGGAAACTTTGTAATGCCCTCGTTTACGGAGGTGCTGCTTATCGTGTCGGCAGTATAGTCATAGCTTGTGCCGTCCTTTCCGGTAATGGCAAGCTCATAGCTGCCAAATTCCAGTGTGTACGGAACATCCTTCAGATCGGAAGCGTTGATCACGGCGTAGAAACCGGAATGGTCTCCGATGGTCTGGGTCAGATCCAGCCGGATCCCGTTTGATTCATCCGATGCATTGACATTGGTAGTCAGCTTCTCGGCAGTCTGTTGTGACTGATTATCATAGATATTGAAAAAGTTTCGGATGCTGTCATCAAAGCTGAAAGCGGCAAATGCGGTGACGCCGACCATGCAGACAAGGCATGCGGCAGCGGCAGCAGCGAACGGTCTGGAATATCTTCTCCAGAATGAAGGATGTGTTGTGATGTTGTTTTGTTTTTTTGATTTCCTGTTTTCTACGTTTGTCTTTGTATGGATTTCCCCATTTATTTTCTGCAGAGTTTTTTCATGTAATCTCTTGATTTCGGACTCTGTCAATGTTGTTTCCTTCCTTTCGGAGCTGATGTCCTGTCTGGAAAGCTCCTGTAATAAATCTTCTATATTTTTCATAAGGCACTCCTTTCTGACTGTCCGGTCTTCCCCCTGACCATTCGACAGTCAAGCCATATCAGATATTTCAGGCAACTTCAACGCCACATTGTAGCAGCTGTTGTCTCAAACGGTGTTTCCCCCTGCTCAGTTTGTTCTCTACCGTCTTTGCTTTCAGCGCCAGTTTATCTGCGATCTCCTTGATCGAATGTTGATAGAAATACCGGTAAATAAATATTTCGCGGTCGGGACTTTTCATGGAATTGACCAGCTGGTATAAGATTTCGTACTCAGATCGGCTTACGATCTGCTCCTCCACATTTTCCCCCGATACCAGCTCTTCGGCGGTATCTATATTCTGTGTCGGATGTTCCTTTGCCAGAGTGCGCCGTTTATTTAGTGCGGTGCGCCTTGCAATTCCATATAAATATTCCCTGAGGCCCTGACCGTCTGTCAGCTTGATTTTTTCTCTGGACCGCCAGAGTCCCACGAAGGTGTCGGATATCGCTTCTTCGATATCTTCCCCGCTGTAACCGGACAGGATGGACCGGCAGATTGTTTTGACCGCCTTTCCATACTGCCTGATCGCAAGCTCGATCCCAAGTGAGACGTCTTCGCTCAGACAGTCCAGCAATTCCTGTTCTTCCATTTGTCTGCCCCCTTTATAATCTCTTGAAAGATCTTTCACTTATCTATTGGCATGAAAATACTTAAATCACTCACCTTATTTTGAAAAATATTAAAAAACTCTTACCTGTCCCATTTATCGTACACCTGGTTTCAGGTGTGATTTCAGACGTAATGGCATTTGCCGTATTTCCTAAGCGTAATGGTATTCACTGCGCTTTTTAATAAGAAATGTCGCAGTGACGAAAAGTGTCAGAAGCTCTGCAACGGCAACGGACAGCCAGATGCCGGTGATGCCGAGGAAAATCGGAAGGATAAATACCACGGCAAGCTGGAACACCAGGGTTCGCAGGAAGGAGATCACGGCAGAGATCAGTCCGTTGTTCAGCGCCGTGAAGAAGGAAGAACCAAATATATTGAAGCCGTTGATCAGGAAGGTTACACAGAACAGACGGAAACCGTAGCGTGTCATCTCAAAAAGCTCCGGATCGTATCCAACGAAGATCTGTGCAATCGGTGACGCAATAAACTGTGCCGCTGCGGTCAGGACAACGCCGCAGATGCTTACCAGTGTCAGGCTTTTTTTGAACAGATTTTTCAGCTCGTCATGGTTGGCAGCTCCGTAATGGTAACTGATGATCGGCGCACTACCGATGGAATAGCCGAAAAAGACAGCGACAAAGATAAAGTTTGCGTACATGATCGTTCCGTAGGCGGCGACACCGTTTTCGCCGGCAAGCTTCATTAATTGCAGATTATACAGGGAACCGACGATAGAGCTGGAAAGATTTGTCATCAGCTCGGAGGAACCGTTTGCACAGGCTTTCAACAATATTCTGCCGTAGAATTTTGTCTTTCCAAGACGTAGAATATCGGATCTTCCGCCGGCAAAATAGATCAACGGGAAGAATCCGCCAAACAGCTCTCCGCAGGAGGTGGCGATCGCAGCACCGGCAATTCCCCAGCCGAACACGGCAATGAACAGGTAGTCCAAGATCATATTAGTCACGCCGGCAATGACGATCACCGCAAGACCAAGCTTTGGCTTTTCTGCCGCCACAAAGAAGCTCTGGAAGGCGTTCTGCAGCATGAACGGGGCCAGTGTGATAAAGCCGAGACAACCGTAGATCGTACAATTTTTCAGGAGATCTCCGCTGGCACCGAGCAGTTTTGCGACGGACGGTGTCAGGGCGATTCCGACAAGGCTTAAAGCGATTCCGCCGATCAGGGTGACGTACACCAGCATGGAAAAATATTCGCCGGCTTTCTCCTTCTTACCCTCGCCGAGTGTCTTGGCGACAATGGCACTTCCTCCGGTACCCATCATAAAGCCGAGTGCGGACATTGCCATAATAAACGGTGAGATCAGATTGATCGCCGCAAACGCTGTTTTGCCGACATAATTGGAGACAAATAACCCATCGACAACGACATAGATCGAAGTGAAGATCATCATGATGACGGATGGGTACACAAAACGTAACAGCTTTTTAAATGTAAAATGTTCGGATAATTGTATTTTCATTGTGATTCCTTTCTGTGAAGCTTCATAAATTCACTGCGCAGTGCAGCTGCATATTTCTGATGGAACAGGATCAGCTGATCCCATTCCTCCGGTGACAGTACGGACAAAGCGTTGTTTTCTGCCTGAATGACCGGATAGATCTTCTCCTGCTGGATCTGCCTTCCGGTGTCGGTTAGAAAAATCTGCATGCTTCTTCCCTTGCCCGGTTTTAATTCAATCCAGCCATTTGCTTCCATTTTGCGGATGGCGGAGTTGATCGTCTGTTTGGGAATGCAGGAGGTCCTGCAGATGTCACGCTGCAGGCAGCCGTCACCAAGCTCGAAAATGCCGTATAAGATATCAAACGCACTGTCTGAGAGTGACGCATTGAGTGCGGCATCATGATAGATGTCATCGAACTCCTTGTAGAGATGGTTATATTCTATCTGAACGTCACTCATATGAGGTTTTGCGGGTGTTTTCATTATCATCATCCTTTCGTTGTTTTTATGTGTATATAAAATGGTGTTGGGGTTAAAAGGTATCTTGCTATAATGTAAGTCTGATTTCGTACTCAATAATGTATTATAGTCCGATTTCGTACTTATGTCAAGCCGCAGCAGTATAATGTCATTATTTACCTGCCGTCGATCAGGATAAGCCGGAACAAGATCTTCGTAATTTTAACGGAATTGCTCCTGTATTTTACTTGCTATCTTTATATTGAAATGGTACTATATTCTTTAGAAAAAATTTAAGATAAGGGGTACGGCAATTACTATGAAAAACTCAAACGAACCAATCTACGATGCTCGTAAACTAGGGGTTCCTAAAATGCTTATTTTGGGAATCCAGCACATGTTCGCCATGTTTGGCGCAACAATTCTTGTACCGATCCTTGTGGCAGGTTATTTCCAGGAAGCCTGTGGAGAGCCGCTGTCAAGAGGACTTACGGTTTCTGTTACTTTATTCTGTGCCGGATTTGGTACACTGATATTCCATCTTTGTTCTAAATTTAAGGTGCCCGCATTCTTAGGATCTTCTTTTGCATTCCTTGGTGGTTTCTACACGGTAGCGAATCTGAAGAGCGGCATGTATGCCGATATGGCTGCCAACGATAAGGTTGCATATGCCTGTGGCGGTATTGTGGTTGCAGGTCTTTTGTATCTGGTCGTTGCACTGATCTTTAAGCTGGTTGGTGTCAATCGCGTTATGAAGTTCCTTCCGCCGGTTGTAACCGGACCGATCATTATCTGTATCGGACTTTCCCTGGCACCAAGTGCCGTAAGCAATGCGTCCGGCAACTGGCTGATCGCCTTTGTGGCACTGGCAGTGATCATTATTTTCAATATCTGGGGCAAGGGTATGTTTAAGATCATCCCGATCCTGATGGGTGTTCTGATCTCCTATGCATTTGCATTGATCTTAAATGCCTGCGGAGTGACGAATCCGGACGGTTCTGCAATCCTGAATTTCGCTTCCGTTTCTACTGCAAGCTGGGTTGGACTTCCACCGTTCCAGATCTGCAAGTTTGATGTGACCGCTATCCTTGTTATGGCACCGATCGCGATCGCAACCATGATGGAGCATGTCGGTGATATGTCTGCCATTTCCGCAACCGTAGGTAAGAATTACATTGAGGATCCGGGTCTTCACCGTACACTGATGGGTGACGGTATTGCAACTGCATTTGCCGGTCTCATTGGAGGTCCTGCCAATACAACATACGGAGAGAATACCGGTGTACTTGAACTTTCCAAGGTCTATGATCCGAGAGTGATCCGGATCGCAGCAGTATTTGCTGTTATTCTTTCCTTTATTCCGAAGTTTTCCGCAATCATTTCAACAATGCCGTCAGCGATCATCGGAGGCGTGTCCTTCATGCTTTATGGTATGATCTCTGCAATCGGTGTAAGAAATGTGGTTGAGAACAGAGTTGATCTGACAAAGTCAAGGAACCTCATTATCGCAGGCGTGATCTTTGTCTGCGGTCTTGGTTTTTCCGATGGTCTTACCTTCCGTGTGGCAGGTACTTCCATTACACTGACAGCACTGGCTGTTGCAGCGATCGCAGGTATCCTTCTCAATGCGATCCTTCCGGGCAATGATTACAGCTTCGGAAAGCATCCGGAGGGAGACAGAAGCCGTGGTGTTTATGTGATGAACAGTGATAGAGAGACAGAAGAAACTGAAGAAAATAAATAATAAAAGACTATAAGAGAACTGCATTGGAGATAATAGCAGATATCCGAAAGAAAGGACGCGTAACATGATTAAATCCGATAATATTGTAATTTTTGAACATCCGTTAATTCAGCATAAAATTTCCCTGCTCCGTGATAAGGCGACCGGGACAAACGAGTTCCGTAAGCTTGTCGATGAGATCGCGATGCTGGAGGGATTTGAGGCACTTTCTGATCTTCCGGTGGAGGATGTAGAGATTGAGACTCCGATCGAGAAGTGCATGACACCGATGATCTCCGGACGTAAGCTGGCAGTCGTACCGATCCTTCGTGCCGGACTTGGTATGGTTTCCGGTATCCTTGCTCTGGTTCCGAATGCAAAGGTTGGTCACATTGGAATGTACCGTGATGAGGAGACACATCAGCCACAGGAATATTATTGTAAGCTGCCAAATCCGATCGAGGAGAGACTGATCGTTGTCTGTGATCCGATGTTGGCAACCGGCGGTTCTGCTATTGATGCGATCGATCAGATCAAGAAGCACGGCGGCAGGAATATCAAGTTTATGTGTATCATTGCTGCGCCGGAGGGACTTGAGAAGCTTCATAAGGCACATCCGGATGTGCAGATCTATGTTGGTCATCTTGACAGACAGCTCAACGAGGATGCATATATCTGTCCGGGTCTTGGTGATGCCGGTGATCGTATCTTTGGTACGAAATAATCATTTAATTTTAATAGAAACGATGTTGCCGATTGCTTTGTTATTAAGCAGCTTTTGCAGTCCGGCAGCATATATAAGGCAGGCGTTTGTGCGTCTGCCTTTTTGAATGGATCCGAAATATCTTTTGCGGATGAGGGAGGAAGCATCAAAGAGCTTCTTTTTTGTCGCTATTTTAGCCGTTTGGCTAGTGTACTTTTCGGAAGTGCTTTGTTATAATTGAGTGCAATCATGAAAGGAGAAACGAGGAGGAGCTTATGAGAAAATGGAAAAAATGGGTGTCCGTGATGCTGGCAGGCTCTATGCTGGTATCGGGGATCCCGGCACAAAGTATTGTAAAGAGGGCGGGCGCAAGCAGCCTGAAGGAAAACGGACAGGCAGAGAAAAGTATTTATGACAAGCTTGCCTTTGATACAACACAGGAGACAGAGGATTCCGAACGGAATCCATATACGGCGGGAAAGGACGATTATCAGAACCTGAATCCGCAGATGGAGCTGTTTGTCGAGGGAAAGATATCGTCATTGTTTCAGCCGATTTTAGGAAAGTCTTTGGTCAATGGAAACTATAACAGGAGCCAGACAGACTCAGCAGATCTGGCAGATGGAACGGGACTCAATCTTGGCTGGTATCAGGGAACATATCAAAATTTCGGAGATCAGACAGGAACTCTTTTGAAGAGCAAGCAGAGAAAGGCAGTAAAGACAACGTTTGATTCCGTAGCGACCGGAGCCAAGGAATATACGGCTCTGGATGCCTCCGGGAGCGGTTATCAGGACTACAAGGTGTGTGTTGCGCAGAAGGCAGCAGACTCGGATGAATTAAACCTGTATCTGCTTAGTGCAAAGACAAATGAGCCGGTGGGAACGGCGGTCAATCTGACAAAAAGCAACACCTGTGTATCCACTATGAAGGAACATGAGACGAGGTCTTATCTCACGGTCTGCGGCGGTGATTTTGACGGAGATGGAAAGGATGAGGCAGCAGTTTATGTTCCGGTTACGGATGCACGAAATGGAGTGAATGCTTCTCATGTGGATATCTATGATATCAATACGGAATCCTCGACCAAAACCTTTGAAAAGAGATCAACGGTATACCTGGCAGATCTGGAGGGGACGCAACCCGGCAAGACGCTTGACGATTCAAAAACTCCTTTTATTACAAGTCTGGCAGTCTATGATTTTGACGGGGATGGAAAGGAAGAGCTTGCAACGTCTTTTAGTCATGCTTATTTTCCGAATGCCAGATTTATTCCCGCAAATACGAAAAAGGCGAAAGAGTGGAAGAAAATGGGATCGTATCTGTCAGTACTGTCCATGAAAACGGACAGTATGGAGGAACAGTATGGACGCCGCCTGGCATTTACCGGAGAGGAATATGGAATTCAGGAGAAAAAGGATACCGTTCTGCAGACCATGCAGTTTGTTGGTCTGGATGTAGGCGATATGGATAATGATTCGATGCAGGAGCTTGTTGTTGCCGGTTACGTTCCGGATGGAGATGACGGTGTGGGTCAGTCGGTAGTCAAGAGTAAGCAGGCAGTTGTGCAGCTTGGCTTTGATCAGGAAAAGGGATGTTATAAGCTGTTGCATGGCGGTATTCCGTATCTTTTATGCCAGCCGGCAGCCAATCAGGAGCTTTATGAAGGAATGTGGGGGTCGGATGTCAGACAGGAACCGGCAGCGGTCGCATGCTTTGCTTCCCGGGGGACAGGGTATGGAGATACTTTGTTCGTGGAGGGCAGCTGTTGGAACTTCAGTGCGGGTGCATCTGAAAAGGAGATGTTTCGATGTCAGTATAATGGCGGTTCGTCTGATTATGTTGTGCCGGATGAAGCAAATGCTTCCGGCGGACTCGCAGAGGCGTATCAGTATCAGTGGACGGACGATAACGGAAATATGAAGCTGCCGATCGATAAGGACAGTGATACAACGAAGTGCTGGCTCAGCAAGGTTGTCAAGGGCAATTTTAATGGAAACCCATATGGCATGGAGCAGGTAATCATGAGCTGTGGTGTCAAGAGCGACAGTGTGGTGTCATGGGGGCTTTCTGCGCTCAGCCGGAAGGCAGTCGGAGCGGAGGATACCGCCGGATACGCGCGTTTTACACAGGCTTCGGGCTGGGGAGATATCTATCTGAGTTTGGCGGCAGTCGATTATGATGAGGACGGCATGATCGTTAAGTTTGATCATAAGGAGAGTTATTTCAGTGATCCGAATGTTGTTGCCGTGCTTCAGGCGGCACCGTATTTCTCGGATCTGGAATCTACGGACGGCAATTACAGCACCAATGGCTCTACGGCATACGGCAAAACGACAGGCTCCTCCACCACAAATTCAGCCGAGTTTTCGGTATCAGCCGGGGTGATCACCGGATATGAGGAGGATGTCAGTATTCTCGGATTTTACGATGTCGTAGGAATTGATTTTGAAGTGGAGGCGAGCGTCAGTGCCGGCTATGCAAAGGAATTTACGAACGGGAAGAGCTATTCGACTTCTTACGAGGCAGACAGTACGGATGACAGTGTGGTGCTGTCGATGACGCCATACACAAGGTATGTGTATAAAAGTTATGTGCCGGGATTTAAGCTGCCGACACAGAGCCGCTACAATGGGCTGAAAAAGCAGCTTGAACAATATAAGAGCAGTTACGAGACGGCAGAACAGGAATATGCAGAGATCAAGCAGAAGAAAGGAATATCCTATCGATTTAAGAAAGCAGCGCTTGCCAACCGGGTTTCCGTTGCTGCAAACAGATATAACAATGCATACAGCCGGCTTCAGGCAATCGACAAGGCACTGGAGCAGGGATATGAGTGCGGACAGCAGATTGCGGGAAGCTGGAAGGATTATTATGTTTCCGTGCCTCAGACACCGCGTATGACCATGCTTACAGTGACAGAATATGACCGTGTTGCGAAGGAAAACGGTGAATTTGACAAGATCCGCGGAAATGTTCTGACGAACACGCCGGGCGATCCGTTTTCCTACCGGGCTGCGATCGGAGCCTCTTTCGATGGAGGAAAGGTCGTTGACGATGTATCCGGTGCAAAGGATAATTTCGTCAGAGTCAGCAGGGGAGGTAATTCTATCACACAGGGAATTGAAGTGGAAAGTGAAAATTCGGATACCGTGACCTGGGGAACCAGTGTGGAGACACATCTTGTGACAGAGGAAGGCGGTGTTAAGACCGGTGTCAGTGCGGGTGCCGAGGCAAACGGCAGCGTGACATGGACGAATTATAACGGAGCGGAATATTCCGGAACGGTTGCAGGTATTCCTGCGAATGTAGAGCAGTCCTATTCCTTCATGTGGCGATTCGGAACATGGGATACGATGTTAAACGGACAACGGACAAAGGTGCTTGGCTATCTCGTGAAGGGACAGGAGGCACCACCGGCACTGCCATCTGACATTACAGTGACGGATGCCACAGCGGATTCCCTGACCTTGAGCTGGACACACAGCAACCGTAAGGGAGTGCGCTATCGCATCTGCCTGTTGGAGGATAATGAGGAAGAAACGCCGATTGCAGAAGTTTCTTCCGCCCGATCCGGTTATACGATCGGTAACGGTCTGCTTCAGCCGGGAAAGACATACCGTTTTACGATGCAGAGTGTTGGTTATATGGAGACAAGTGCATCCAGCCTTCCGGTGTATGGAAGAACCAAATACGCTGCCGGAACAGATACACCGACAATTGAACTGCAGCCGGAGGATACGGCGGTTGTGGAAGGCGGGAAAGCAGAATTTTCGATTTACGCCACACCGGTAAAGGGAAGCAATGGTTCTGTGCGGTATCAGTGGCAGCGCAGACAGGGAGCAGGTGCAGTGTGGGAGGACATTGACGGTGCAGACAGTATGGATCTTGCGGTGCCGGATGTGACTGCGGATATGGACGGATGGCAGTATCGATGCGTTGTTTCACAGTTTTACGGCAAAACGATCGAGATCGACAGCGAACCGGCGGTTCTTACTTTAAAACAGCGTCTTGCATCGGTTGTCAGAATGGATCCGTTGGAGAAAACAAGCGGTCGTGCAGCTGATGTGGAAAAGGTGCAGAAGGAAGAAGAGACGCGAAGCTACGAGCCGTTGAAGTTGACGATCAAGGTGACAAATGGTAATTTGCAGGTGGCAGAGCTGAAGGGCAATGTGAAATATTTTGGGGAGTACACAGGCAATTATTCTGTGACTGTAGGTAAAAAAATTACAGAAGATGCGGTTATTCTGGAAGAATTGGAAGGAAGTGCCTCCGACAGCAATTACAAAGCGACGGTGGATCAAATTGTAAATGCAGCACAGTCCGGATCGTTTCACTATCTTTTCCTGAGGATTTTTAAGGACGATGCAACCCGTACAAAGTTGAAAAATTATCTGTCTGACAAAGGTTCTGTCCGCAGCCGTGAAAATGATCCTGAGACCGATACGCTGTCTCCGAATATGGATCTGACGGTGGAGATAACGGAAGAGAATTTTAACCATTTAAAGTATAGGGAACTTACCGCAGATGGTTATGAGAGCACGGTTCCATATGATGACGAATATGTTTATGGGCTTGCTTCCGGTCGGAAGACAATCACCTATACACAGCCGGTGGGAGGCGAGGAGCAGACGTTGTCTGCACAGATTGTCTCTGAAGAGGAGGAGCCGTTAAACGGGGAAGCGGTCTGCGAAATCATGAATCTGACGACAGGAGAAACAGAAAATACAGCACTTACTGTTACAAATGGGTGTGTTTCAGGAAAGTGGACGCCGCTTGGAACCGGCTACTATAAATTAACGGTAAAATATCAGGGAGATGAGGAGTATTATGGTGCAGCGGCGGAGAATCCGCAGTATTTTACAGCATATAATTCCAAGAAAAAGACATTGCCGGGAGTAGAGCTGGAGAATACGCCGGTTTACGGAGAGGAAATTTCGCTTCAGATGAGTCTTGCCAAGACGGATCAGGTAGAGGATGTTACGGAAGCGACCTCCTTTACATTGGTAGGCAAAAAGGACCGGAAGCGCACTGCGATCACCGTGAAAAACGGCAAATGGGCGGTTAACGAGCTGCCGGGCGAGTATATTTTGGAAGCGTCGATAACAAAGGATGGCGTGACTTATGAATGTTCCCGGGAGGTACAGATCGAGAAGGCACAGCTATATGTAACGGTTGATCCGGTTACGGTGGATGTCAGCAAAACGACAGATTACCAATATCAGTTTGCAGCTGCGCAGTTAAAATTCCGGGGCTTGTCTGCCGGAGATGAAGACGCCGCCAGAGCTCTGTTTACTGCCGGTGCCAATGAGCAGGAAATTGGCAAGGACAGCAAAGGAAAGCCATATGCGGCAGATTACAGTATTTATACCGGAATTAAGGAGGATGCAGAGACAGCGGAAGTGAATGAGCTGCTTGCAAAATACGAGGTGTGTACGATAAACAGTACACTTAGTTACACCGGCAATAAGACCGGAAGCTATCTGGTACAGTACGGCGCAGATGGCAGCGGCATTGTCAACGCATCCACCGAAAAAGGTACAGCAATCGCAAACGGCGGGTCTTATGCGGAGGATTCAAAACTTTATTTTAAAGCAGTTCCGGCTCAGGGCTGGAATCTGAAAGGATGGAAGGTCAATGGCAAAGATGCGGAGTATGTTCAGGGAATCACATTTGTAAATGGAATGCTGAAAACAGCCTTGACGGACGACATTCAGGTAACTGCTGTATTTGAAGATCCGTCGGCAAGTGAGAAGCCGGCAGAATCAGCAGCCCCAACACAGAGTCCGGGAGAAAGCAGTTCACCGGTTGTCTCCGGAAAGCCGCAGGATCCAACGCAAAGTCCTGTGATTCCGACGAATAAGCCGGATACACCACAGATTTCCGGCAGTCCGGATGTGCCGCAGGTATCCGATAAACCGGACACGCCACATAACTCCGGCAGTCCGGATGTACCGCAGGTGTCTGGAAAACCGGACATACCACAAAGCCCCGGCAGCCCGGATGGCACACAGGCATCGTCAAAACCGAATAATGCGTCCGCCACCGGAAAAGATGGAGCATCAGCAGACGGGACACAAGCAGGAAAGGATGATGGAAAGGCAGCAATCGGCATGTTCTTTATGGTGAAGGGCGTGACTTACCGTGTAACTGCAACCGATCAGGTTTCTTGTGTTAAGGCGAAAAAGAATATCAAGGGAAGCGTTGTGATTCCGGATACGATCACGTATTCCAAAGTAACCTATAAGGTCACAGCTCTTAGTGCAGGAGCGTTCCGAAACTGCAAAAAGCTGACAAAAATAACCATTGGTAAGAATGTGGAAACCATTGGAAAGGATGCCTTCCGAAGCTGTAAAAAGCTGAAGCAGATCACGATCAAAACAGAGAAGCTCACAGCAAAATCCATCGGAAAGAATGCATTTAAGGGCATCCGTAAGAATGCAGCGATCCGTGTTCCGAAAACACAGAAAAAGTCATATACAAAATGGCTTAAGAAAAAGGGAGGTTGTTCAACAGCAAAAATCAAAGCATAGAACAGAAATTAAAATATAGCTTCGATTGGAAACAGGGCTTTGCTTAATAAGCTTCACATAAATATATAGCTGCACCCATAATCAATGTGCGAAGCTTGAGAAAATAATAATCTTAATGATAGAACTGTCGGGGATCCATGCCATTGTGGTGTCTCCGGCAGTTTTATCTTGAGTATCGGATGCTTATATGGTAAGGTAAAGGAAAACATCAGAGAGGAGAAAACCGGGTGAATACTACATGGAATGAAAATACAAAACGGTGGGTCGGGATCATTCTGCCGCTTGTGCTGGCACTGATCTCAGCACTGGTCGTGTCAAGGTTTGCAGCATCTGCAGACTTTCATGAGAAAACGATCACGGCACTTGACGATAAAAAGGCAACGGTTCTGGAGCTGACAGCAGCATCAACGGCGGCGTCTGCGGCAATCACGCTGCTTCCGGGAGACACGGCAACCCCGATCGCAGAAAAGCTGGCGGATATGAGTACCTATTTTCTAATCGTTCTCTGTGCGATCTATGTTGAGAAATATCTGGTCACAGTGACCGGCTACGCTTCGTTTGTCATACTGATCCCGATTGCCTGTGTCCTTTATTCGGCGGGAACGGCAATTGCAAAGGATGCATGGAAAAAGCTGGCAAGAAAGTTTGCGTTATTTGCTATTGCAATCGTTCTGGTTATTCCTGCCAGCGTCAAGGTGTCTGATCTGATCGAGCATACGTATCAGTCTTCTATCCGGGATACGGTGGATGCTGCCAAGGAAGCAACGAAGGATATCCAGAACAGCAGTGACGGACAGCAGGACAGTGACAGCAGCGATAACAGCGGAGTACTGTCAGGCATCATTTCCGGTATTAAAAACGGTGTGTCTGATATTACGGACAAGGTCGAAAACGTGATCAATCAGTTTATTGAAGTTCTGGCGGTGATGTTAGTCACCTCCTGCGTCATCCCGATACTGGTGCTGGTGTTCTTCTTCTGGCTGGCGAAGAGTATGCTGGGGATGGAACGCAACAAAAATGTCTTTTAAAAGTGCTTGAATAACTGCTAAAAATGTCATTTTACGCCCTTTGGCGTTTCAGGGCACTATAGAGGATGTTATCTTTACAGATTTGGACACCTTGACTTTACATCTGTTATAAGGTTTAATCTTGATGATGTGGATTTTGATAGAAAGGTACGGTACCAAAGATGGAAAGAAATTTGACGACCGGCAATATCGGGAAAACGATCGCATATTTTGCGCTGCCTTATCTGCTGTCTTATTTTTTGCAGACGCTGTATGGAATGGCAGATCTGTTTATTATCGGTCAGTTCGACGGTGTGGACGGGATTACTGCTGTTTCCAACGGTGGACAGGTTATGCATATGCTGACGGTGATCATTGTCGGACTGGCGATGGGAACAACGGTGACGATCGGCAAAAGTGTCGGAGCAGGGAAGCTTGATGCGGCTTCGGCTTCGATCGGCAACACGGTGACATTTTTCATGGGAATGTCGGTTGTGGTCATGGCGGTTCTTGTATTTCTGGTAAATCCGATCGTTACCCTGATCGGGATCCCGGCAGAGGCAGTTGCCGGAACGAGACAGTATCTGTTCGTCTGTTTCCTGGGGATACCGTTTATCACTGCATACAATGTGATCAGTGCGATCTTCCGCGGACTTGGCGATTCCAGAAGTCCGATGTATTTCATTGCGATTGCCTGCGTTGCCAATATTGTGTTAGATTATGTGTTTATCGGAGGTCTTGGAATGGGACCGATCGGTGCTGCACTGGGAACAACTCTGGCACAGACGATCAGCGTGATCATATCTCTGATTGCGATCCGCCGCAAGGAAACGGGAATCCATCTGACGAAGAAGGAGCTTCGGGTGAAGAGAGATGTTCTGGGTCAGATCTTAAAGATCGGTATTCCGGTTGCCGTGCAGGACGGCTGTATTCAGGTCGCATTTATTGTGATCAGTGTGATCGCCAACCATCGTGGGCTGAATGATGCAGCGGCAGTCGGTGTTGTGGAAAAACTGATCGGTATGATCTTTATCGTGCCATCCTCCATGCTGGCAACGGTGTCTGCATTATCTGCACAGAATATCGGTGCAGGAAGGCATGACCGGGCGAGAAAGCTTCTTTACTATGCGATTCTGATCACCGGCAGTTATGGGATCGTCATGACCATTCTGATCGAACTTTTCTCAAAGCAGACAGTTGGTATTTTCACAACGGATGCGGCAGTGATCCTGTTGGGAAGCCAGTATATCAGCTCGTATATTATTGACTGTATTTTTGCGGGAATTCATTTCTGTTTTACCGGATATTTCTGTGCATACGGAAAATCATATATTGGATTTATCCACAATATTTTGTCAATTTTGTTGCTGCGTATTCCGGGTTCTTACCTTGCCTCGAAAATGTATCCGCATAATCTGTTTCCGATGGGATTTGCGGCACCGGCAGGCTCTATTTTGTCGATTGTGATCTGTGTGGGAGCGTATATCTGGATGCAGAGATCAATGCGTGGAGGGCCAAATGCGATGTCATAAAAATATCATAATTTTGACATTGATATCCCCGTGTATGAGGCATATAATTCAATGAAACATACAGGAAAGGGGAGATTTATAATGAGAGCGTATGGACGTTTTATGAAAAATATAGCGGCACTTGCACTTCTTTTTGCACTGCTGTCCCTGCTCCTGCCGTTCTGCAGTTTTCAGGCAGCCGGGCAGGACATGACCCTGTCGGGTCTGGACGTGCTGAAAGCGGGAGGCAGTGCCGCTTACACATATATACAGCAGGGAAGTGTGCCGGATGATCATATTATGAAAGCACCGTTTTCCTGGGGGGATGTGAAGGACGGGCTTCATTATGCTGATGATGCAGGAGCCTCCGATCTGCTTATCGCCGGAGGTGTGGCAGCAGGCCTGCCGGTACTGTTCTGTCTTCTTGCCATGTGCATGCTGTTTCTGGCAGAGGGATCAAAGACTATGGTCGTGCCAACATTTTTAACGCTGCTTACAGTGTTGGAACTTGCAGTGGCGCTGCTTGGATTTCCTGCGCTGCACCCGTATCTTCTGACGGGAGTGTATCTGTTTGCGGTGCTTCATGTGGTGGCACTTGTGTTTATCTTATTTGGGTGGCTGACCGGAGGTTATCGGGAGCCTGACCGGAAAAAGCGTGACCGCAGCCGAAGAAATGATTCTGGAGATGACGGTCGAAGTGGCAGAAGGAAACACCGCCATAAGCGAGGCAAGCGAAAGAAGTCCGGCCGGAAAAGGAGCAAAAAGGATTCAAACGATAAGAAAAATAAAGAAAAGAAGGATCAATCCAAAGACGAAAAGAAAAAAGAAGCTCAGCCAAAGGCAGCTGCTGCAGTTGGAAATGTTTGTGATGGCACAGGAATTTATCAGGGATTTCAATGGAATTTGAGGAGCGAGGCATCTTCGCGCGTGACGATTGGGACGACACCTGAGGCGATGCGTGGGATTGAGACGGGCAGCCTGAAAGCAGCCGGTCACATTGCTGATCATAATTGTCAGATCAGTTATCATCCGGAGGATGGAAGCTACACGATAGACAGTCACGCAGCAGAGCGTATTGTACTGCGGCAGAATGGCAAGGCATTGCATCAGTTGAATAATGGAGACAGTGTCCGTGTTTTGGGACAGGTAAAAATGGAGGTTGGCTCCTCACATTCTATGTGGCTGAAATAGTATTTTTCTTCGCAAGAGGGTTAATTTGTGGTATAATAACTCCAAAATCCAGATGCTTCGCATCTGTCGCGCCCGCGAGTGAGAAAAAGCGGAGCTTTTTCGAACCTTTTGCCGAAGCGTATGAATTTACAACATAACAACTCCAAAGGAGGAGCTTGCGAATGAAAAAGAAAAATGGAAAACGAATCATTGCCGGCCTGCTGGCAGCAGGTCTTTTTGCGGCTTCGGTGCTCTCACCGCTTCAACCGGAGGGAGCCGCTGCAGCAACAAAGATCAAGGTTTCAAAGACAAAAGTAACCGTTGCCGGAGGAGGGCAGGTTACTGTCAAAGTGAAGAATACCGGCAGCCGGAAAGTGAAAGCAAAAGTGTCCGGCAAAAAGATCATTGCCGTAAAGGTGATGAAAAAGAAAATCCGCATTACCGGAAAGAAGAGCGGCAAGACTAAGCTCATATTGAAAGCGGCGCACATGAAGAAATGTGTGATCCGTGTTACTGTCAGAAATATGGGACAGAATGATCCGACCATTATCATGCCGATGGGAAGTTCCACACCGATGGTAAAGGTGAGTGCGAGTCCTGTCGTAAGTCCGGCAGTCTGCATTACACTGCATCCGTCTGCTACGCCGGTAAGGAGTCCGCAGAGCAGTATTAAGCCGAGTAATACGCCGGTTCCGACCGGTACAAGTGCAGTGCCGTCAGAGACGAATGAACCGCAGGACAGTACGAAACCGATCGAATCATCGCTGCCGGATCAGACCACTGTGCCGACGATGGCTCCGCAGCCGCCGGTGACGTCAGTGCCGACGACAACACCGCCGCCAAGCGTCACAACGGTACCGGCTGAAACGCCGACGCCAAACCCGACACCGCCGCCAAGCCAGACTCCGACACCAACAGTTACACCAGAGCCAAGTCAGACTCCGGTGCCAACGCAGACTTCACAGCCGACGGTGACGCCGGATCCTACAACGGCACCGGAGCCGGGTGAAACGGAGATACCATTTTCGACGGTTGCCCCAACCAGACAACCAACGATCATTGTGACCATTCCGCCAACAGCGAAGCCAACCGTAAAACCGACGGCAGCTGTAGGCACGGCAGATGCGCCGACAGAGACTCCGATACCAACGTTGGCACCGACAGTCAAGCCGGCAATAACACCAACTGTCATCCCGACCGCGACGGTAAAACCGACAGTGGCACCAACGGTCAAGCCGACGACCAAACCGACAACCAAGCCGACAACCAAGCCGACAGTCAAACCAACTACTGTTCCAACAGCAACGCCGGTTGCGACAATGAAGACAACGCAGCTTTCCTTTGCGAAGAAGTCGGTATATATTGGAGAGAGTATTACTGCTTTGAAAGCGGAGTGGGGTGAGCCGGAACGTATAGATCCGCTGCCACAGAAGAGCCTGTACGGATACATTTATAACGGCAACAGCCTGACAGAACCGTATCTGATTGTCGGCGTTAAGGGCGAAAAGGTCGTTTCTTACTTTACGATCGCGAAAAACTTCACAGCCTATGATGCAGTGATAAGCACCGATGATAATGAGACAATTCAGCAGACGAAGCTGATACAGCAGGGCGCATCGGCACAGTCGATGATTGATGCGGGCTGGACCGAGCCGGGAACCTACGAGTTTGATGCTCTGGACAGCAGCAAGAGTGAGGCAAGAGTCGGAACGGAGGCATATTACAAGCTGACAGATAACGCATATATTTATGCATTCAGTGATTACTTTGATGGAGGAGACAAATCCATCTATGGAATGTACGCATTTTCCAGAGAATGCACCAAGTATTCCATGATGTACCGCACATATATGACATTTACCGATGAGATTCTCCGTGCGGCGGAGCAGGAGGTCTATGAGATGACCAACGCATACCGCAACTATATGGGGAAAGCGTTATTTAAGCTGGAGGACAGAACGACTACGGCAGCCAGAAAGCACAGCGAGGATATGGCAAATAACAACTATTTCCAGCATAACAGTCTGGATGGCTCGAAATTCTCCGCACGGTTGACGGCAGAGGGTATCAGTTGGTCGGGAGCCGGAGAGAATATATGTGCCGGAGCCGGCGATGCGATCAATATGGTGATCGGCTGGATCGGTTCCTCCGGACACCGAAAAGGTATGCTGACAGATTTCAAGTATATCGGAGTCGGAGCGGCGTATAGCAGTTCTGCAGATTATGGTATCTACTGTACGCAGGATTTCTGGAGGTAGAGTGATTTCCTGTATAATCAAAAGAGATTGTGTCTTTATTGGGCACAATCTCTTTTGATATTCAGCAATTCTTTGATATTCAGCAATTCTTTGATAAGCGTAATTACGATGTTATAAATTCATATAATTCTGCAAAATGTTATGAACTGTTTTTATTGATGCTGTTTTACATATTCCGTCAGGATAGCATCGTCCTCCGACATCTGACAGCCGACGATATAATGACCTTCATTATCAGAGCAGCGGATGATACGACCCTCTAAAGTGCTGTGATCGGTAAGCTCGAACTGCTCCAGTGTTATCGTGATCCTTTCGCCCTTGGCGGTGGCAAAGAATGGAGCGTCTGTGATGAAGGCAAATCCGTTTCCGCTGATATTGTCCATCTGTCCCGTAAACTCCTGTCCGGTTTCCGGGACAGTGATGACGCAGGAGTTGGTCAGATCTATGCGCGGATATTTGCGGCGGTTATTGATCTTTGGACGGGAGCTGATCTGTACCTGATAGTGGTCAGCATCCGTTTTGTCCGGGGTGATCGTTGCGTTTTCCCAACAGTAAAGAACATTATCGACGGTTACCTGTACGTTGCAGGTCGTTGGATGGGTGATAGCAGCATCCGGGAGGGTGATAGCGATTCCCTGCGCCAGAGGCTGGATCAGTTCTCCGTGATATTTACGACTGGCATCATCGGTCGGTGTAATGATCACCTTCATGCCCGGCTGCAGATCCTCCAGCCCCATAAAGCCGCCAATTCCAAGCTCGCACATCAGAGCTTCGACAACATTCTCAATCGTGTTGATATTTACGGCAGTTTCATCGTATTTACTGAGCATGCGGTGACAGATCTCATTTGATCCGGAAATGCCGGAGGTCATATCCTCCACAGTGGAGGAGACCTGTTCCATATTTGTCACAAGCTGGCGGTTCGACTGTTCCACACGCTTCATTGCGGCATCAATGGTATGAATGTGATGCTCGATCTGGTTGGAATCCGATGTGATCGTGGTAATATTCTGATTTGTCTTGGCAACCTTCTCCAGAGTGATCCGGATCAGCTTTAATGTATTTTCGATGGCGTGCGTCATCTGGTCAGAGGTTTCCTCGAGACGGATCAGTGCTTCCTTGATCTGGCTGGAGGATTCCTTTGTCTCTGCGCTTAAGGTGCGGATCTGATCCGCGACAACAGCAAAGCCCTTGCCCGCTTCTCCGGCTCTGGCGGCCTCGATGGATGCGTTGAGTGCCAGAAGATTCGTTTGATTGTTAATGCTTTCAATCGTGCCGGTCTCCTGCTTCACCATTTCAAACTCATCCTTAAATGCCTGAAGCGTTTGCTCTGTATCGGAGGAAAGCTCTGACATAGTCCTTGTAGTCTGAAGCAGACTGTTCAGATCCTCGGAGCTGTTCTGGGCGTGAGTGCCGGATTCGTCGATCAGCTTGACCATTTCCTCGATCATCACGGCAATGTGCTGTACCTGGGAACTGATGTCGCTGGTCATATCTACAGAGGATGTTGTTGTGGTCTGAAGATTGATATTGTTATTGTTCAGCGTGTCCATCTCGGCAGCAACAATATCAGCGCCGTGCTTGTTTTCACCGGCAAGCTCACGGACAACCAGGACGCCGTCCATAATGGAATTGCTGGCATTTTTGACCTTTTCGACCGTCGTGATCACACGGTGCAGATCGTTTTTGATGCTGTCTGTCATAGCACCGTCCGATTCGTTCAGATGGCGGATGGACATACCGTAGCAGATATAACAAAGAATGATGCAGGACAGCTCAAGTTGATAATCCTTCATGTTCGTGGCGGAGTTCATACCAAGAACAGCGTAGCGGTAAATGGAGCTGCCGATAATGATCAGGGCATTCACAATGCCGCAGTACCGCATGAAAAGCTGATCCTTATAGATCACCAGAAGACTGGTAACGGGAAGAACATAAGTAAATGCGATCGGCGACGAGGTCGTACAGATCACATATGTATAGAAAATACCATAACCGATCACCAGATCCAGTTTGTAGCGTTCCGTATTCCAGCCCCGGGTTCGAAGCAGGATCTCTCCGGTAATAAACGGAATCCAGCAAAGAGCCAGAAAGATCAGATAATATCTGGTGCTGTACAGACCGTTTGAAAAATTAGATCCGTAGTTGGCGGACAACAGGATCGCAAAAATAAGCCATATTTTGCGCGCCTTGCGGTTTGCTTTTTCCTTGAAAAGTTTTTCGTCATAATTCATATAAATACCTGTGCCTTTCAGAAATAACCCCTAAAATTGTCGTATATATTCGGCAATCGCCTCAAGTGTCTGTGTGCTCTCCGGCAGCTCCGGTTCAAAAGCGCTGAAGGCGTGTGTCAGCCGTTTATCATCCGGAAAGTCCATGATTGCGGACTCCATCTGGGCGGCATCCAGTGCCATTTTAAACTGCATTGTGTAGCGACGCAGATGATCTTTGCCACTTGTCACAAGAAAGCATGGTGGCAGAGACCGGATAATATCCGGATGCTCCGGGTTGACATATGGTGCAAATGCTGATTTCTTATAATGTTTCCCGTAAAGATATCTGGGCATAAACAGTCCGATCTGATCCAGTTTATTCGTGTAAAACATACCGCTGATCAGTCCAAGCGCCTTTAATGGCAAAGCAGATGGTGTGACCCCGGCTGCCTGTGCGACCTTCGGATTGCGCTGTGCTGCCGCAGTATATACAAGAAGACAGGCTCCGCCGCTGTCTCCGACCGCATAGACCTTGTCCGGATCACCCTGATACTTTGCAAGCTGACCCTGTATAAAATCGAGTGCAAGGAAAATATCCGCAATCTGATCATAAATCTGACAATCCGGAATAAGCCGGTATTCCACATTAAACACCAGAAATCCCAGTGTACACAATTTGGCACAGAAGTATTGGTTAAATTCCTTGTTGCCAAGCAAAAGCCCCCCGCCGTGAACATTTACGATCACAGGAAGTCCCTCGGGAGAAGACGGTGCAGGCATCGGCTGGAAAATGTCCAGCCGGTGTGCCTTGTCCTGATCAGGAGCATAGGGGATATCAAGCGTCATCGTAACGTTATCCGGAAAAGTAAACCGATCGTTCCGGCTTGCATACGCCCTGTTAAAATCCTCGCGCTGCCTGTAAAACATATTTTTGATAAACTGTCTCATAAGATTAACCCGCTCTCATTTGTATTGCTTCTTCTATCATACCGAATTATTGAGGCAGATTCAATGTGTATTTTTATTTTTTAAAGATATGATATAATTGCAAAAATTTTACTTACCTGATCAAAGATCGTCTGATCGATTGCCATATGATGCAGAATGTCAATCATGAGCTTTTTACGGAGAGTGTGAAAAAAGAAATTCCGGTCAGCATAGGTCGGGAAGATAAAGAGTGGTGACGGCAATCATGAAGAAAATTGATCTGTCCCATTTAACGGACAGACACAATCGCTAAGATAAAATGAAAGAATTATAAATGAAAAATAAGGAATAAGTTTTAGAAAAATATTGTGCTGTTTTTTGCATGCAAAATGTAATAATCGTATACCAAAATAAAAAATTTGTATTGCATATTTTTAGCAGTGATGATAATATGTTTTTGTAGCAAACGAAACGACTCTGTGGGGGAGTTGTTTCAGTAATGTATTGGGCGTGATTAGGATGTGTAAAGACATTTTTTGTGGGGACAAAGGATGTCTTTTTTCTGCACAAAAATAACAGAGTGATCATGAAAAACAGGTTATATAACATAGGTTTTATAACTGCTTTTTGTCGTTTCTTATATCCGGAATTCAGGACGGTTATTTTTTAGATATAGGATTGCTTTGTTTGAAACGTGTGTACTGTTTATGGGACAGTACATTTGTTTGTGCTTTCTGCAGAAATTATATTCTGATCAGCCGGGAAGGAGAATCTTATGGCTTTACGTAAGAAAGCAATGGCCATTGTCCTGAGTATGGCAATGGTTGCAACGTCGCTGTCGTTACCCAATATGACGGCGAAAACGGCACAGGCTGCCGGCAGTAGTTTTCAGAACCTGAACCAGTCGCAGATCACGGAGGCGATGGGTGTCGGGTACAATCTCGGTAACTCGTTGGAGGCTGCAAGTTCAGGAACACCAAATGAAACCGCTTATGGTAATCCAAAGCTTACGGAGGATCTTGTGTTAGCAGCAAAGGATGCCGGTTTCAAATCTATCCGTATTCCGGTTTCTTATCTCAGCATGATCGACGATAACAACGGATACAAGATCGACTCCTCATGGCTTGATCGTGTACAGCAGGTTGTTGATTACTGCGTGGATAATGATATGTATGCGATCGTGAATATGCATGGAGACGGATACACTACAGTAAATGGCGGATGGCTGTTATGTGGCAGCGGCAACCAGACCCAGATTAAAGCAAAATACAAAGCATGCTGGGAACAGATCGCAGATCGCTTCAAAAATTACGATGAGCATCTGATCTTTGAGTCCATGAACGAGGAGTTCGACGGAACCTATGGAACACCTAGCAGAACGGCTTATGCAAATATAAATGCGTACAATCAGATCTTCGTTGATACCGTGCGTAAATCCGGCGGCAATAATGACCAGAGATGGCTACTGATCCCGGGCTGGAATACGAACATCGATTATACCGCAGGGGATTACGGCTTTGAAATGCCGACCGACAATTATTTATCTTCAAACATCGCTTCCGGACAGAAGAGAATCATGATCTCTGTTCATTACTACGATCCATGGGATTTCTGTGGAACGGAGTCCGGAGCAACGACCCAGTGGGGCGACAGCGTAACCGATGCGTCCAAGAAAGCAAGCTGGGGCGATGAATCTTACATGGTTTCCCAATTCAAGAAAATGTACACCAAATTTGTTTCCCAGGGATATCCTGTGGTGATCGGCGAGTTTGGTGCCATCAATAAAGAAAATTATGACAGTCAGAATAAGACCTGCCGTGCGGAATATTACCAGAAGGTCTGCTATTATGCAAAGCAGTATGGAATGATTCCGGTAGCATGGGACAATGGTTATAATGGCGATTACGGCTTTGCGATCATTGACCGTTATTCCAACAAGGTCGTTCATCAGGAGCTGATGGATGCAATGATGGAGGTTTATGGCGGAAACGAGTCTGCAACTGCAACCGGAATCACATTGAGTCAGTCCTCCATGACCATCCACATCGGAGACGAGAAGCAGCAGCTTACCGCAACATTAACACCGGCAGACAGCAAGGATAAGGTTTTATGGAGCTCCAGCGATGAAGCCGTTGCAACCGTTAATTCCAAGGGACAGGTAACCGCTGTTGGTGCCGGAACATGTACGATCACTGCATCCGTACCACTCGGCTACAAGGCAACCTGTGAGGTGACAGTTCCTCAGGCTAATTATGTACGCGCTAAAATGTACCTGTTGGAGACAGCGAGCTGGCAGTCAGTGATCAGCGATGAGTATGTTGACATTTATTCGGACGGCGGAGATTTCTCTCTGTCTCTCGATGCAACAAAGAGCCAGCTGCAGAACATCGGTTCACTTTACATTAAGGACATTAACGCGGCAGATGATGAGGCATCTGTATTTGATAAAGCAACCATTAAAGTGAAGTCCTTTGAGATCAACGGACAGAAGTACACCATGAAAAACGATACCTTCACATACGATGTATCACAGAAGGCATCCGATGATGGTCTGATCTGCCCGATCTTTAACTTCTCATTCATCAACGTATGGGCCAACACCCATGTCAACAATGTAAGCGTTGAAAATGCAAATTACAAAGCATATTTCAACAATGTAAATTATCAGACCGTAAACTCTGTAAAAATAAACTTTACGGTATCCGGAATCAACGGAAGCGATGCGAAGCCAACGGCTGCACCAACGGTAGCTCCGACAAAGGCACCGACTGCAAAGCCGACCGCAGCACCAACGGTAGCTCCGACAAAGGCACCAACGGCAAAGCCGACCGTAGCACCAACCGTGGCTCCGACAAAGGCGCCAACGGCAGCGCCAACGCAGGCTCCTGTGATCACAGGAAAGAAAGTGATCGCATCCAACCTGACATCTACCTATGCAACCAATGATCCGTCATGGCTCATGAATGCATCCGATGATGATATTGTAACCGTTGTTTACACATGTACCGATCCATCCCATGCAAACTGGGGAATCCTCGGATGGGGCGCATCGGTAGACAATACATGGCAGAATGGTGACAACTATTCTGCAGCAAGCAATGCAACCGAAGAGGTTACCAAAGTTTACACCGTAAAAGAACTGAAGAACACATTAAAAATCAAAACAAACTCCAGTGTAACTTATCTGTGCCTGTCTGTATGGAATGGCGGCAAGATCGTCAGCCTTTCTATTGCAAGCACCGACGGCGAAACACCGGAGCCAACGGTAGCTCCAACAGAAGCACCGACCGTAGCTCCAACCGTTGCCCCAACTGAGGCGCCAACAGTAGCACCGACAATTGCACCAACCGTAGCACCGACTGTTGCTCCGACAGCAGCACCAACAACTGCACCAACAACGACACCTGCCGGTGACTCTAAGGTAACAGGCAGTGTGAAGCTCACAAGTAACTGGGGAAGCGGCGGAATCGCCCAGATCACTCTGACCAACGAGACCGGCGTAAGCTACACAAATGGATGGACCGTAGAGTTCACATTAGACCGCGAGATCACATCTATGTGGAGCGGCGAGTGCGTCAGCCTTGGCGATAACCGTTACCGTATAAGCAATCCAGGCTGGGACGGCAACTGGGCAGCCGGAAAGACAATCACATTAAATTGTGGTGTCGGCGCCGGAAGCGATTCTCCGGTGATCACGGATATCGTTATGAAGTAACTACTCCGAAAAGATTTTTTTCATTCACAAAACCAAATTTTATTTGCCATATGTATTAATATAATGAGGTTTGGGACGAAGGAATTGGTTCCAGACGGATGCAGCCGGTACGACCGAGAGGGAGTACCGGCTGTGTTTGTTTGGGGATGGATATATGGAAACACCCCGCATGAAATATTGGTGGGGTGATGCTATATAGATAGGTTGGGGAAATTTTCGATTTGCTTTTTAAGTTCCTTATTTTCGATGCAAAGTAAGTGTAATTCGTTTTCTTTTTCTGCAAGAGCTGCCTCTAATTCGGAAAGTTTCTGCTGCGTTTGAATATATTTATATCTGAAACTTGGAAAGTATTTCTGAATGACCAGTTCCTCAATTTTGGTATATGTATCAGATGTGAGAGAGATTATGCCGTGCTGCTGATATAAAATTCGATTAATGCTGACAGTTCTTAAATCATTCAGCTTTAGAACAGAATCGTGAGCTATGAAGGAAAAATCAGCACTTTTTAGTAGAAATAAATCACTCTTGGAATCGGGAAAATCTGTAGGATGATAGATATCTAAATGTTTAGCAGGGTTGTACGAAAATATTGGAAGAACATACAATAGCTTTTGTTTTACTCCAATTACAAGACCTCTGTGTTCATAAGACATTTCCGGTTGAAAATTTTTTCCAAACTCAAATTGGTATATTTCTCCTTTTTTGACTGTTCGGTGTCTGTAGTGTTTTGATTTGTTATCGATCCAACGATGATCGGATTTTGAAAAACGTTCAAGTTCATCTGTGCTGAAAACGTTGGAAACAATGGCATCGGTTGTTTTTGTTTGTGCTTTTAAATATTCTTTCAAATAGAGATACTCCTTTGGTGATTTTATAGTAAGAAAAAAGGGTACGGTAATAACCATACCCTACTCTGGCGAACCAGAGAGACCTTGTCGGTCAAATTATCCTTTCGCTAGTGGTTTTGTCGACCAAAAACACTTGTTAATAAGTGTGAAAGAACAGTTTTGCGTTCCTTCATGTTTATATTATACTCATTCGATGGAGAAAATCTACTGGCAATTTGTACAAAATTGAGAAACAGAAAATTTTGTTATCATTTATGGGAGATGGTCCTATGTCAAGATTTAGTACAAGTTAAAATGAGTTTTTCTCATTCTAACCT